>Ga0209913_1000333_pt1 | contig 43289 bp, 31 predicted proteins | sample PersoiDNA2013203_FD_185805 | JGI IMG/M metagenome (GOLD analysis project Ga0209913, IMG submission 185805) | Permafrost soil microbial communities from the Arctic, to analyse light accelerated degradation of dissolved organic matter (DOM) -... | ecosystem: Environmental > Terrestrial > Soil >...
CGCATCTGCTGAGCGGCCGCGCTGCCTACATCCACGTCGGCGCCATGATCGGCACCATCATGGTCGGCAACGTGCTGATGGTCATCATTCCCGGCCAGCGCAAGCTGGTGGAAGCCATGAAGGAAGGCAAGTCGCCTGATCCCATCTATGGCAAGAAGGGCAAGCAACGCAGCGTGCACAACAACTATTTCACGCTGCCGATTCTGTTCATCATGATCAGCAACCACTACGCGATGACCTACACCCACGCGTACAGCTGGCTGGTTCTGGCTGCGATCATGGCTGCCGGCGTGCTGATCCGTCACTTCTTCAACCTGCGTCATGCCGGCAAGGTCTCCATCGGCTTCCCGATCGCCGGTTGTGCATTGCTGCTGGCCGTGGCGATTGCGATTGCGCCGAAGCCGTTGCCTAAGGTCGCTCCTGCCGCCTCTGCTGACCCTGCAAGCGTAACGGCAACTACCTCCGCAACTGTACCTGTCGCCGCTGCGGCAAGCGGCGTAGACTTTGCCCGCGTACAGGAAGTGATCACACAACGTTGCGCCAGCTGCCACTCGGCGCAACCGACGCAAGCCGGTTTCGCCACCGCGCCGGCAGGCATGATGTTGCAGACGCCTGAGCTGATCCGCCAGCATGCTGCCAAGGTTTACCAACGCGCGGTCCAGACCAAGGACATGCCGCTGGCCAACATGACGCACATGACTGATGAAGAACGCGCCCTGATCGGCGCCTGGTTTGAAGCCGGCGCGAAGTAATCCGGCGTTCATGTATCGACAGGAGATGCGCCTGCCTCTGTGCAGGCGTTCCTGACTGACAAAGAAAGACAAGGAAATCCCATGACCACCATCACCATCGACGGTTTCAATCTCAACGCGGAGCAAGTTGTCAGCGTTGCACGCGCAAAGAACGGAACCTACGCCAAAGTCGCCTTGGCGGATTCCTCCCGCGCCGCACTGAAGCAAAGCCGCGACTTCATCGAATCCACCTGGATGCACGATGAAGCGCCCATGATGTACAGCTTCAACACCGGTGTCGGCTTGCTCAAAGACACCCGCATCAAGGTCGAACATATCGAGCTGTTTCAGACCCAACTGATCAAGGCCCACAGCGCCGGCATCGGCGAACCCTTCTCGGAAGAAGTCAGCCGCGCCACCATGCTGTTGCGCGCCAATGCCTTCGCCAGCAATTACTCCGCGCCGCGCGTGGAAGTGGTCGATCGTCTGCTGGCTTTCATCAATGCCGGCATCCATCCGATCATGCCGCAGAAGGGTTCCGTCGGCGCTTCCGGCGATCTGGCGCCGTTGGCCTATCTGGCGGCTGCCATCGTCGGTTTCGACGAAGCGGAAGTGATGTACCAAGGCAAGCGCATGAGCGCGCCGGAAGCGATCACCAAGGCCGACATCGGCCCGGTCAAGTTTGACCTCAAAGCCAAAGATGCTTCCGCGCTGATCAATGGTTGTACCGCTTCGCTGGCCGTGGCGGTGCTGGCTGCACACGATTCGCGCAACCTGTTGACCGACGCCTGCGTATCGCTGGGCCTGACACTGGAAGCCATGCGTGCAGAGATGTCCGCCTTCGATCCGCGCATCCAGCAAGCACGTCCGCATGCAGGCCAGATCAAGACAGCGGCAGTGGTCCGCACTTTGCTCAAAGGATCGACCCGTACTACGCACGAAGCGCGCTCGGTGCAACTGCCGGACGAACTGCGTCGTACCGATATTCCGTATTCGTCGCGCATCCAGGACGTCTACTCGCTGCGCTGCGCACCGCAAGTATACGGCCCGGTGTTCGATGCGCTGGACTACATCGACACCATCGTCGACAAGGAAATCAATTCCGCCACCGACAACCCGCTCATCTTTGACAAAGAAGGCGGCGGTTTTGAAATCATCTCCGGCGGCAATTTCCACGGCCAGTATCTGGCGCAGGCGATGGACTTGCTCGCCATGACCATCACTGATCTGGGCAGCATCTGCGAACGCCGTATCGCACGTCTGATCGACCCGACTTTGTCGTGGGGCTTGCCGCGCAATCTGATGAGCGGCGTGCGTGGCGTCAACACCGGTTATCCGGTGGTGCAGTGCTCGATGAGTTCCCTCGTGATGGAAAACCGTACGCTGTCCATGCCGGGCAGCGTCGACAGTATCCCTGCCAAGGGCAATAGCGAAGATCACGTCTCCAACTCGACTTGGTGCGCGCGCAAGGCCGCCACCGTTGTCGCCAACACGCAATACATCGTCGGCGTGGAAATGCTATTGGCAGCGCAAGGTCTGACCATGACGGAAGACTTGTTAAAAGACTTCGTGCTGGGCGAGGGCACGCAGGCGGCGTATGAAGAGATCCGCAAGCAAATCCCGGCGTGCCTGGACGGCGATCGCTGGTTCCACAACGATATTCAGGTGGCGCATTCCTTCATCACCAGTGGATCGGTGCGGGAGGCTGTGGTCGGCCGTATCGGAGATTTCGTATGAAAAGTTTGTATCGGGTAGTTCAGTAAAGTACGTCGCTTAAGCACGTCAATAAAGCAGGTCCATAACAATAGTCAGGGAAGGTTCCGCCATGTTTAGCTCAATCAGAACACGTATTCTGTTCTTCAGTATTTCCTTGCTCATTGCGAGCCTGGGGTTGGTCGGTGCCGTTTCGTACGTGATCGTCAAAACGGATAACGACCTCGCCATCGATCAGAGTTCGCGTTCGATCGCCGATGGCTATGCCTCGGCAATCAACGAGTGGGTGGCGGCCAAGGCCAGCATGGCGGCTGCGGCGGCGGATGGGGTATTGCAGGCGGATCCGGTATTCGTTATCAAGCAGTTGCAGAAGAGCGGCGGTTTTTACGTCACCACCTTTGGCAAGGAGGACAAGACCGCTTTTACGTCGGCGGCCGAGGGACTGCCCCCTGGTTACGATCCGACCGGGAGATCGTGGTATCAGCAGTCGGTCAAGGCCGGCAAGGCGGTGGTGACCAAGCCTTACACCGACGTCGTCACCAAAAAGCCGATGGTGTCTTTCACCGCGCAGGTGAAGAAGGATGGCGTCTTGCAGGGCGTGGTGGCGGCAGCGGTATTTCTTGACGGCGTCAGCAATGTGGTTAAAGCGGTGCATCCGACGCCGGCCAGTTTCGCCTTCCTGGTTGATCGCGACGGCATGATGCTGGCGCATCCCGATGCCCAGTGGATCAACAAGCCGGTCAGGGATTGGAATCCGGAGTTGACGGCTGAGCGTCTCAATGCTTTTGCGGGTGATGACGCAAAAAAGGAAATCGTGCTCAACGGCGCCGCTAAGCTGGTTCAGGCAATCCCTGTGAAGGACACCGAATGGACCTTGCTGGTGGCAATCGACAAGGCTGACGTCAATGCCGGTATGCGTCACGCAACGCAGTCGTCGCTGATTGCCATCGTGCTGGTAGCGGCATTGGCGGCGCTGATCCTTGGCATAATTACCCAAGCCGTATTCAAACGCCTGTCGCAGGTGCGCAATGCCATGGACAGCATCGGCTCCGGCGATGGCGACCTGACCATGCGCTTGCCGGAAGACGGTAAAGATGAAGTCAGCCAGATCGCGCGATCATTCAATGTATTTGTACAAAAGATCACGACGATCCTGCAGGAGATCCGGCGCACCAGTGATGCCGTCAAAGTATCGTCGTCCGAGATCGCCAGCGGCAATCTCGATTTATCAGGCCGTACTGAGCAGCAAGCCGGCGCGTTGGAGGAGACGGCTTCCGCGATGGAAGAGTTGACGTCCACCGTCAAACAGAATTCGGACAATGCGCGTCAAGCCAATGAACTGGCGTTGGCGGCGTCGGCTATTGCTGCGGAGGGCGGAGAAGTGGTCGGCAATGTTGTCGCGACCATGGAAGCGATCAACCAATCATCGCGTCAAATCGTCGATATTATCGGCGTGATTGACGGCATCGCCTTCCAGACCAATATCCTCGCTTTGAATGCCGCCGTTGAAGCGGCGCGTGCCGGCGAGCAGGGTCGTGGCTTCGCGGTGGTCGCCAGTGAAGTGCGAAGCCTTGCGCAACGTAGTGCACAGGCTGCCAAAGAGATCAAAGTGTTGATCGATTCATCCGTGTCGAAGGTGACTGACGGCGGCCATCTGGTCGAAAAGGCAGGGCAGACGATGGTCGAGATCGTGACCAGCGTCAAGAATGTCAGCGCCATCGTCAGCGAGATCGCCAACGCCAGTTCCGAGCAAAGCACCGGCATCGAAGAAATCAATCGCGCCATCACCCATATGGACGAGGGCACGCAACAGAACGCTGCATTGGTGGAGCAGGCCGCTGCAGCGGCGCAATCCTTGCAGGATCAGGCGACGCGGCTGGCGGCCATCGTTGGCGGCTTCAAGATGTAGCGTGGATGCCGGCGAGGAGTGACGGTGATTTGAACGTGCCGTCATTTTCTGCATGTCGATATGTACGAAATGCACCATTTGCAAGACTCATTGCAGAAATGACAGTCGCCGGCTGGTCGTCATATCAAGTTGAACCTACGCTCTCCTTGTTATCAAACAAGGAGAGCATATGCTGTCGAAACAATATTCACACCGGTTACCGATCGACTACGATCTCGATATCATTCGCCGCCGTGCAGCCACGCGAGGCAAGTTATGGGACGACACCAAAGGCCTCGTTTTCAAAGCCTTTGTCCTGCGGGAAGCGAACAAGAACGGCGCCGCCGGTAACCTCTATGCCTCGGTCTATCTCTGGAACGATGCTGCAGAAGCTGCCGACTTCATCAGTGGCGACCGCTTCCAGAATGTCATCCGCAGTTTTGGCCGTCCCAGCGTCGAGCTATGGTTGCCCTTGGATGCGCGCTCCGGGCCGGCGCAGCAGGCAAAGTCGTTCTATCGCGAAAACATCCCCTTCAAAGACTCGGCGAACGTCGCTACATTACGCGCAGAGGAGTGTGAGCGCAATCGCCAGTTGGCACACCTGCCTGACACCGTCGCGGTGGTCACGGCAGTAGACTTGTCGACATGGCATCTGGTGCGTCTGCATCTGTCGTCGCAAGAAATTGATACGACACATCCCGGCGATGCGTACGAGGTGCTGTATCTTGCTCGTCCGGAATTGTCCGGTCTGGACGCTGCTGACTGACACAGAGCATCGACAATGCGCCGCCGGTATCGGCGCCGCGCGATAAAAAGTTTCGCATAAGGACATACGAATTCATTCGTTTGTCGTCGGTTTTCCCTTACCTATACTTGATCGCAGATTTTCGCTCCGCTGTCGCGGCTGTCTGTTTGAACAAAGTAAGCAAACAAGTAAGAGGAAGGGAAACCATGACTGTAGACCGCAGAACTGTACTCAAACATCTTGCTGCCGGAGGCGTTGGCGCAGGTGCTGCATTGTTGGGGCTGCAGGCCCGTGCAGAGAGTCTCCCTGCGACCATCCGGATCGGCGTGGCGCAGCCGGGCATCGGCAATCCGCCGCAGTTTTCAGGTAGCTCCGCCGCCGTCGCCAATGCCAAGGGTTGGGTGGAGGAGGAGTTCAAGGCGGACGGCATCAAAGTCGAGTGGTTCTTTTTCAAAGGCGCCGGTCCTGCCGTCAACGAGGCACTGACCAACAAGCAGTTGGATTTTGCGTTTCAAGGCGATTTGCCGGCCATCGTCGCCAAGTCGGCGGGACTCAAAACCAAGCTGGTGCTTGCTACCGGCGTGCGCTCCAATATCTATCTGGCGGTGCCGCCCGATTCGCCGATCCAGTCTGTCAAGGATTTACGCGGCAAGCGCGTGGCTATCTTCAAGGGCACCAACGCGCAGCTGCCGATCAATCGCGTGCTGGAAGCAAACGGTTTGCAAGAGCGCGATCTGCGCGCCATCAATCTGGATCAGGCGACGACACTGGCAGCATTGAGCACCAAGGATATCGACGCTGCATTCGGCAATATCAACCTGCTGCGTCTGCGCGACAAAAATGCGGCGCGCATTGTCTATAGCAGCAAGGGCGGCTCGCCGGTCTTCACGACGCAATCGCATGTGCTGGTCACGGAAGAGTTTGCGCAGAAATACCCCGCGATCACCACGCGCGTGGTCAAAACCTTTGTGAAGACATCGAAGTGGGCCTCCGACGAAGTCAATCGCGAAGAGGTGCTGCGCCTGTGGGCGAAGGCCGGCACACCCTACGAGCATTGGCGGGAAGACTACGACGGTGAACCGCTGCGTGTACGCATTAATCCCAATTTCGATCCCTTCCTGGTTGCACGCTACAAAGACTCGGTGGAACAGGCATATCGGCTCAAGCTGAGCCGCGCCAAGTTCGACGTGGATCAGTGGATCGACCAGAGCTATCTGAAGACCGCGCTCAAGGAACTGCATCTGGAAACGTATTGGCCGATTTTTCAGGTCAACGGCAAGATTCTGGGGACCTGATCCATGAGTACGCAGCAGGCAGCGCTGGAGTTATCGCCATCCACACAATCTGCATCGCCCAAATCGAGTCATGTTGTCGCTGCAGCGGTAACACCACAGCTGCGGTTTTACGATAGGTGGTCGCCGCGCTGGCTGGCCTTGCCGTTTCCTCTCTTTCTCTTGTTGTTGTGGTACGTCGCGGCCCGCTTTGAATGGGTCGCGCCGCAAGTGTTGCCATCGCCGCAAGCGGTATCGCAGACCTTCATCGACCTGGTGGCTTCAGGGGAGATGTTCGACAACCTCAAGATCAGTCTGCTGCGGGTATTGCTCGGCTTTGGCGTCGGCTTGGTTGGCGGCTTGCTGCTTGGTGTTGCGATGGGTCTGTCGCCGGTATTCAAGGACTATGTCTATCCGCTGTTCAAGGCGTTCAGCCAGGTCCCGGTGCTGGGCTGGCTGCCGCTGCTGATGCTGCTGGTCGGTATTGATGAGGCGCTCAAGATCATCCTGATTTCCAAGGCGGCGCTGGTGCCGATCGCGCTCAACACCTACAAGGGCATCGAAAACGTGCCTGCCCGCTATGTCGAAGTGGCGCGCGTGTTGAAGTTCTCCCGTTGGCAACTGCTATGGCGCGTTATTTTCCCCGCGGCGTTGCCACCCATCTGGAACGGAGTTCGCTACGGCTTTACACATGCCTGGCTGGCACTGGTGGTGGTGGAGTTGCTGGCGTCGTCGGAAGGTCTGGGGTACATGATCGTCTTCGGCCGTCAGTTGTTCCAGCTCGATGTCGTCATGGCGGCGGTGGTTGTTGTCGGCGTGGTTGGCTACACGCTGGATCAGGTGCTGGCGCGGATTGAAGTGGTCTTGCTCGGCTGGCGCCGCAGCGGATTCTGACAGGAGATCGCCATGTCGTTTCTTCATCCTGAAGACAAGCATCCCGTGCCGAAGGTACTGCGAGGCTGGGTGTTGCCGGTCTTGCTGCTGGCGTTGTGGTGGCTGGCTGCGCGTTTTCATTGGACAAATTCTCCTTTGCTGGTGCCGGTAGACAAGGTGTGGGATACCGCTGTCGAGCAGGTGCGCAGCGGGGAATTATGGATTGCGCTGGAAGCGAGCTTACGACGCGATCTGATTGGCTTCGCGATTGGCGTCAGTGGCGGTCTGGCTTTCGGCATTGCGTTTGGCTTGTCGCGCTTGTTCGAACGCATGATCGGCCCGACCTTCCATACGCTCAAACAGATTTCCTTGTTTGCCTGGATTCCCTTGCTGTCGGTCTGGTTCGGTCTGGGCGACGCTGCGAAGGTCGCTTTCTTGTCACTCGCAGCTTTCTTTCCGGTCGTGCTCAACACTTTTGAAGGTATCCGCAGTGTGCCGGGTGAACTGATCGAGGCGGCACGCGTATTGAAGTTCAATCGTCGTCAGTGGTTGTTCAAGCTGATCTTGCCGGCGGCATCACCGTCGATTCTGGCCGGCATTCATCTGGCCCTCATCTATGCGTGGCTGGCGACGCTGGGCGCGGAGTATCTGCTGGTGTCCGGCAAAGGGATCGGTAACACCATGATCGACGGCCGTGAATTGTTTTTGATGGATCTGGTGATTTTTGGCGTGATCGTCGTAGGCTTTGTCGGCTTTGCACTGAACTGGCTTGCAGCGCGTCTGGAACGTCGTCTGCTGGCATGGCGCGGCCGTTCCGTCGCGCAATTTTAAGGAGTCGAGATGTCGTTGGCCGGTACGCTGGATATCCAGCATTTAAGTAAGTCCTATCCCGTCAAGAATGGCGATTTGTCGGTGCTGGAGGATGTGACGCTGACCATTGAGCCCGGAGAGTTTGTCAGCATCGTCGGCTCCAGCGGCTGCGGCAAGTCGACCTTGCTGCGCCTGATCGTGGGATTGGAAGAGGATTATCAGGGACAGGTTTTGCTGGACGGTCAGCGCATCGTCGGCACCAGCCTGCGACGCGGGATCGTGTTTCAGGAGCATAGGCTGTTTCCCTGGCTGACGGTGGAAAACAATATCCAACTGGGATTGCTCAACGCTGATCTGACGCCCGGCCAAAAGCGGCAGGCAGTGCGTGAGCACATCGCCCTGGTCGGCCTTGAAGGCTTCGAAAAATCTTATCCACATCAACTGTCAGGCGGCATGGCGCAACGTGTGGCGATTGCGCGTGCGCTGGTCAGCAAACCGGAGATCTTGTTGCTGGATGAACCATTCGGTGCGCTGGACGCGCTGACGCGCGCCTATCTGCAACAAGAGTTGCATCGTATCTGGCAGGCCGAAGGCATCACGATGATTCTGGTCACGCATGATGTGGAAGAGGCGATCTATCTGGGCGACAAGGTCGTCGTCATGGAGCCGCGCCCTGGACGCATCCGGCGCATCGTGCCGGTGGATCTGGCGCACCCACGTGAGCGCGCGGCAACCGCGTTTGCCGAGGTTAAGCAAGAGGTATTGAAGGAATTCTCGGGCGATAGCGCCAGCCTGGCGGAGCCGCCTTTGCGCACTGATGCTGTCGATCCAGATCAAATTCGCCAGTGGCAGTTCGCCATCTGAATAAAAAGAACGAAGAGAGACAACGTCGACAATGAGCAGCAAGACAAATCCAGAAGCAGGACGCAGACGTTTTCTACGCGGTGGCGCTGGGCTGGGAGGTGCGTTGGTAGGCGCCTCCTTGACCACAGGCGTACGCGCGGAGCCATTGACGGTTGCCCCGTGGAGCAAAACCCCTGGAGAGCCGGTACTGTGGCATCCCTATGGCCAGCCGTCGCCCTACGAAAAAAATGTGGTGCGCCGTTCGCGCGGCACAACGCCGTTACCGGGTGCGAATTCATCCATGACGCCGTTACAGAATTTGCACGGCATTATCACGCCGACAGGGTTGGTGTTCGAACGGCATCATGCCGGCATCCCACAAATCGATCCAGACCAGCATCGGCTTGCGGTGCATGGATTGGTGGAGCGGCCGACGATTTTTACCATGGAAGATCTGGTGCGCCTGCCGTCGGTTTCGCGGATTCATTTTCTTGAGTGTTCCGGCAATACCGGTCGCGAATGGAAAGGGCCGGGGACGGCTTCGCTGCAATTCAGCCACGGCTTGTTGTCGTGCTGCGAATGGACAGGCGTACCGCTATCCGTTGTGCTGGAAGAAGTCGGCATCAAACCGGAAGGCGTATGGATTCTGGCAGAAGGAGCTGATTCGGCAAGCATGACGCGCAGCATTCCGCTGAGCAAGGCGCTTGATGACGCCTTGTTGGTTTACGCGCAAAACGGTGAACGTCTGCGACCGGAACATGGCTATCCCCTACGTCTTTTTTTGCCGGGCTTCGAGGGCAACATGAGCGTGAAATGGCTGCGCCGTCTGAAGGTGGGGCGCGAACCTTTCATGACGCGTGAAGAGACGTCGAAGTACACCGATTCGATGCCCGACGGCACGGCGCGTCAGTTCACGTTTTTGATGGAAACCAAGTCGGTGATTACCTTTCCGGCGCCGGATCATCGACTCAAAGAAAAAGGCTTTTACGAAATATCGGGTCTGGCATGGACGGGGCGCGGACGCATCAAGCGTGTCGATGTATCGACGGATGGCGGCCGCAGCTGGAGCGTTGCGCAGTTGCAGGAGCCGGTACTGGATCGTGCGTTGACACGATTCCGTTTTCCCTGGCGATGGGACGGCGCTCCGACAGTATTGCAAAGCCGCGCAGTAGACGAAACCGGCTATGTGCAGCCGAAGGCAACGCAGCTGGTCGAAGCGCGAGGCGTCGAATCGAATTATCACTTCAACGCCATACAGAGCTGGAAAGTGGCAAGCGACGGAGTCATTACCAATGTTCAGGTCTAAGTCTTCCGCCATCCTCGTTGCGGCTTTCGTGGTGGCTTTGCTGATGCAACCGCTTGCACAGGCGCAGAACTACGGTATCGGCCATCCGGCCGGCGAGCGTGATCTGGCCGCCTGGAATATCGATGTTGCGGCTGACGGAGCAGGATTGCCCAAGGGACGTGGCACTCCCGAGATCGGTCGCAACATCTACGCACAGCAATGTGCCGCCTGCCACGGCGTCAAAGGCGAGGGCGGTCTTGCTGATCAGCTTGTCGGCGGCAAGGGCTCGCTGGCGACGGCAAAACCGGTGAAGACGATCGGCAGTTTCTGGCCGTATGCGACGACGGTATTTGATTTCATCAACCGGGCGATGCCTTACAACGCACCGCAGAGTCTGAGCGCCGACGAGGTGTATTCGGTGACGGCTTATCTGCTCTATCTGAACGGGATTGTGGCGGATAACGCGGTCCTCGATGCGCAGTCTTTGCCAAAGGTGCGTATGCCCAATCGTGACGGCTTCGTCAACGATAGCCGTCCGGACACCTCCAATGTCGCTTGTCGCAAGAATTGCCGTCCGTCTTCTACAGCTCAACCGTAAGACGCAACTTTAGCCTGCATCATTTCAATGAAGGAGATACAAGATGTCAGAAGCATTGCTTGATTTGCATCCCGTTGCCGGTCGTATCGGTGCGGAGATCCGCGAAGTGCGCCTGTCCGGCGATCTGGGGAAAGAAACATTCAGCGCCATTCGACAGGCCTTGCTGAAGTACAAGGTCTTGTTTTTCCGCGGACAGCAGCATCTTGATGATGCCGGTCAGGAGGCTTTCGCCAAACTGTGGGGCAATCCCGTGGCACATCCAACGGTGCCGGTGCGGGACGGCACCGGCTATTTGCTGGAGCTGGATTCCGCACATGGCGGACGAGCCAATTCATGGCACACGGACGTGACCTTCGACGTTGCCTATCCACAGGCGTCGATTCTGCGTGCGGTGGAAATACCCGCATATGGCGGCGATACCGTCTGGGCCAATACTGCGCAGGCTTATCTGGATTTGCCGCCGGCGCTGCGGCAACTGGCCGACAACTTGTGGGCGCTGCATACCAATGACTACGATTACGCATCGCGTTTTAATACCAATGAAGCGGGATTAAAACGCTACAGGGAGGTATTTACATCAACCATCTATGAGGCTGAACATCCGGTGGTGCGCGTGCATCCGGAAACCGGTGAACGGACGTTGGTGCTCGGTCATTTCGTCAAGAAGCTGCTGGGTTATCCGACTGCCGATTCCGAGCATTTGCTGAAGCTGCTCGACAGCTATGTCACGCGATTGGAGAACACCGTACGCTGGCGCTGGTCGCCGGGCGATGTGGCGATCTGGGATAACCGCGCGACACAGCATTATGCGATCAACGACTACGGCGACCAACGTCGCGTTGTACGCCGGGTGACGATTGCCGGCGATATCCCTGTCAGTGTTGACGGCCGCCGCAGTGTGGCGCGCGAGGTGCCGGAAAAAACGCGTGCTGTCGCCGCAGCCGGTAAGGATGCAGCAACCACAACGGCGGCGGTGGCATCATGAGTACAGCACAAAAAAAGCTCAAGCTCGGGGCATTTTTGCAGGCGACAGGCCATCACGTTGCGGGTTGGCGCCATCCACGCTCGCAAGCCGATGCCGGACAGAATATCGCGCATTACCGGCAGATTGCTCAGACTGCCGAGCGCGCGAAATTCGACGCGTTGTTTCTGGCGGATGGTGTTGCGATCCGTTCGCACGATGCTGAAACCTTGCATCTGACATCACGCGCGGCGACCTTCGAACCATTGACGCTGCTGTCGGCATTGTCTCAGGTCACCGAGCATATCGGCTTGGTGGCGACGGTTTCGACGACTTACAACGAGCCCTATCATGTGGCGCGCAAATTTGCCTCGCTGGATCATTTGAGCAACGGCCGTGCGGGATGGAACGTGGTGACGTCATGGTCGGAATCGGAGGCGCACAACTTCAATCTCGACAAGCATCCGGAACATGCCGCTCGCTATGAACGCGCTGAAGAATTCGTCGACGTGGTGCGCGGCTTGTGGGATAGCTGGGAGGATGATGCTTTCCGCTTCGATCAGGCGGAGGGGGTGCATTTCGATTTCGAAAAATTGCATGCCATTAATCACAAGGGCAAGCATTTCTCTGTCCGCGGCCCGTTAAATGTGGCACGTCCGGTTCAGGGCCATCCTGTGGTGGTGCAGGCCGGTTCATCGGGGCCGGGGCAAGAGCTGGCGGCTCGTACGGCAGAAGTGATTTTTACGGCGCAGCAATCCTTGCAGGACGCCCAGAGTTTTTATAGCGGACTGAAATCGCGTCTCGACAAGTATGGCCGCAATCCGGATGAGCTGAAGATCATGCCGGGGGTGTTTCCGGTAGTCGGCCGCAGCGAAAGCGAGGCGCAGGAAAAATTTGAAGAATTGCAGTCACTGATTCATCCGACCGTCGGTTTGTCGTTGCTGCAGCAGCATCTGGGCGGTATCGATTTGTCCGGCTATCCTTTGGATGGGCCTTTGCCGGACAATCTGCAAGAACCGAATGGCACCAAGAGCCGTTTTCAGTTGGTGACGGCATTGGCGCGTCGCGAAAATCTGAGTATTCGCCAGCTTTATCTGCGCGTGGCGACAGCGCGCGGGCATTGGTCGATTCACGGCACACCGGAGAGCATTGTTGATCGTCTGGAAGAGTGGTTTGTGAAGGGCGGTGCAGACGGCTTCAACATCATGCCGCCGACTTTGCCGGGTGGGCTGGATGATTTTGTTGAACTGGTCTTGCCCGAGTTACGTCGACGGGACTTGTTCCGTACCGAATATGAAGGCCGCAGCTTGCGTGAAAATCTGGGACTCGCCCGACCGGCACACCGGATCTATCAGCAAAGCGGCGCGGATGTATTGGGACGTGTAGCTTAAAACGGGGGAGATTAAGAAGAGAGGCCGAAATCGGTTTCTGCACGGAGTCAATGAAAAACGGCCTGGCTGCTTTCGCATGCCAGGCCGTTTTTCTTATGCGCTTAAAAGATCAGCGGACATCCAGGGCACGGTTCACGCTCAGCGCCGCCAGCGAGCAGACTGCACCCGACAGCAGATAAATGCTCACGTAAGCCAAGCCAAAGTGTGCCGACAATCCCAATGCCACCAACGGTGCAAAACCAGCGCCGACCAGCCATGCCAGATCGGACGTCAACGCCGCACCTGTGTAGCGATACTTCGCAGGGAAATTGGCAGTCACAGCACCTGCAGCCTGACCGTACGACAAACCGAGCAGGGCGAAGCCCACCAGAATGAAGATGTCCTGGCCCGTGTCGCCACCGTTGATCAGCGTCGGCACGAAGCCGCTCAATACGGCGATCAACACCGCCAGAGCGCCCAGCGTGGTGCGGCGACCGAAGCGATCCGCAATCGGACCCGAGAGAACAATACCTACCATCATCAAGACGGCGCCGAATACCTGGACCATCAGGAAGTCACTCATCGAACGCATCGAATACAGCGAAATCCACGACAGCGGGAACACCGACACCAGATGGAACAGCGCATAGCTGGCCAGAGCGGCAAGGGCGCCGATGATCAGATTGCGGCCCTGAGTACGGGTGATGTCGACGACGCTGGTCGGTTCCAGTTCACGTTCAGCCAGCAGGCTCGAATATTCTTCCGAGGCGACCAGGCGCAGACGGGCAAACAGCGCAACCACGTTGATGGCGAAGGCTACATAGAACGGATAGCGCCAGCCCCAGTCAAGGAAGTCTTCGTTGGTCAGGTTGCCGATCAGATAAGCGAACACAAGGCCGGCAACGATAAAGCCGACCGGCGCACCCAACTGGCCCAGCATGGCGTACCAGCCGCGTTTGTTCTTCGGCACGTTCAGCGCCAGCAGCGACGGCAGGCCATCCCAGGAGCCGCCCAGCGCCAGGCCCTGGCCGATGCGCAAGACCGCCAGCAGGACGATGGCCGTGAAGCCGAGATGCTCATAAGTCGGGAGGAACGCGATGCCGGCCGTGGACAGGCCCAGCATGAACAGCGCCAGCGTCAGTTTGACCTCTCGCCCCAGTTTCTTTTGTATTGCCATAAAGATAATGGTGCCGAACGGTCGCGCAATAAACGCAAAGGAAAAAATGGTAAAGGCGTAGAGCGTGCCCTCCAGGCGTTGCTCAAATGGGAAGAAAATTGTGGGAAAAACCAACACTGAGGCTATGGCATACACGAAGAAATCGAAGTATTCTGAAGCCCTTCCGATGACCACGCCGATTGCAATATCACCAGGCGCAATCACTGGATGATCAGATTTGGCATTATCAGAACCACCGACAGGCGTATTTGCAGAAAATTTGCCAGGATGTTCAGGGTGATGAATATGAGTGCTAGCCATGATCATTGTCTCTCTTTCTTGGTTCGGTCTGTGACGCCGCTACGTTCCGCGAAGACATTGTCGATTTTTTGTTATGTACCTGGACAGCTGGGTAGGACAAATTGTCCAATCGCCAATGCTTTACGGTAAGTGTACATTAGCATGATTTGATAGCTCCGACTGGACTTTCCCTGCATGTTTTCACATCTCATTCGCCGCGGACTCATTTTCCTGCCTGCAATTTTGTTGGCTGGCTGCAACACGGTAGTCTTGAATCCTTCGGGAGACATCGCCAGCCAGCAAGGCAGACTGATCGTCATATCCACTATCCTGATGCTGCTCATCATCGTTCCGGTGATTGCGCTGACGGTTCTTTTTGCCTGGCGCTACCGCAAGAGCAATACCGCGGCCCGCTATGAGCCGGACTGGGATCACTCGACCCAGCTCGAACTGGTCATCTGGGGCGCGCCTCTGCTGATCATCATCGCGCTCGGCCTGTTGACCTGGATCAGCACCCATACGCTCGATCCTTACCGCAAGCTGTCGCGCCTCGATGCCCAGCGTCCCGTCCCTGAAAACGTCAAGCCGCTGACCGTTGAAGTCGTCGCGCTGGACTGGAAGTGGCTGTTCATCTATCCGGAGCAAGGTATCGCTACCGTGAACGAGCTGGCTGCACCGGTAGACCGGCCTATCGAATTCAAGATTACTGCTTCGACCGTGATGAACTCGTTTTATATCCCGGCGCTGGCAGGGCAGATTTACGCGATGCCGGGCATGCAGACGAAACTCAACGCCGTCATCAACAAGCCGGGTGAGTTCGAAGGCTTCTCCGCCAACTACAGCGGCGCAGGTTTCTCGGATATGCGCTTCAAGTTCCATGGCGTGAGCGACGAAGACTTCGACGCCTGGGTCAAGAAGGTCAAGTCCAGCGGCGGCGCTTTGCAACGCGCTCAATATATGGCGCTGGAAAAGCCGAGCATCAAGGATCCGGTGCAGCACTTCAATGCTGTCGATGGCACGCTGTTCCACGCGATCCTGAACCGTTGCGTCGCTGAAGGCCAGGTCTGCATGGATAAGCAGATGATGACCGACAAGAACGTCAAGGATGAAGCCAAGGGCGAAAAGACTGAAAAGGGCGCTGCCAGGGCAGCTCCGCAGGAAGTCGCCATGGCAGCCGGCCAGCACCACCATGAATAATCAATCGAAAGAACAGCCGGCGGCAGCGATGTACGCCATCGGCAAGTGTGTCATGCAAGCTGCAATGCATGACGCCGCGACCTTCTTTTTCAGCGGAAAGTAACGATGCTAGACCATATTGACATGACCAAGCTGATTTTCGGCCGTCTCAGCTGGGAAGCGATTCCCTTCCATGAACCCATCCTGCTGATAACCTTTATCGGCGTGCTGATCGGTGGCGCCGCCGTACTTGGCGGCATTACCTATTTCCGCCTTTGGGGTCCTTTGTGGCGCGACTGGATCACCAGTATCGATCACAAGAAAATCGGCATCATGTATGTCATCCTCGGCATTGTCATGCTGCTGCGCGGCTTCGCCGATGCGTTGATGATGCGTGCGCAACAAGCGCTGTCATTCGGCGATTCGGCCGGCTTCCTGCCGCCGCATCACTACGACCAGGTCTTCACCGCCCACGGCGTGATCATGATCTTCTTCGTGGCGATGCCGCTGGTGACCGGTCTGATGAACTACGTCGTGCCTCTGCAAATCGGCGCACGCGACGTGGCTTTCCCGTTCCTGAACAACTTCAGCTTCTGGATGACGACATTCGGTGCCGGCCTGGTCATGGCTTCGCTGTTCGTCGGCGAATTCGCCCGTACCGGCTGGCTGGCTTATCCACCGCTGTCGGGTATTCTCGGCAGTCCTGATGTGGGGGTGGACTATTACATATGGTCATTACAGATTGCCGGGGTAGGGACGCTGCTATCAGGGATTAATCTGATCGCCACCATCGTCAAGATGCGTGCGCCAGGCATGAACATGATGAAGATGCCCGTCTTCACATGGACTGCACTGTGCACCAACGTGCTGATCGTCGCTGCTTTCCCGATCCTTACCGCTGTTCTGGGCATGCTGTCGCTGGACCGCGTGTTCGGCACCAATTTCTTCACCAACGATCTCGGCGGCAACGCCATGATGTACGTGAACCTGATCTGGATCTGGGGTCACCCTGAGGTCTATATTCTGATTCTGCCAGCTTTCGGCATTTTCTCGGAAATCGTCTCGACCTTCAGCGGCAAGCGCCTGTTCGGCTACACCTCGATGGTGTATGCAACAGTCGTGATCACCATCCTGTCCTACCTGGTCTGGCTGCATCACTTCTTCACCATGGGGTCCGGGGCGAGTGTCAATTCGTTCTTCGGTATTACCACGATGATCATTTCGATTCCGACCGGCGCGAAGATTTTCAACTGGTTGTTCACTATGTACCGCGGCCGTATCCGCTTCGAAGTGCCAATGCTGTGGACTATCGGGTTCATGATCACCTTCGTCATCGGCGGTATGACCGGCGTGATGCTGGCGGTTCCTCCGGCCGACTTCGTGCTGCATAACAGCCTGTTCCTGATTGCTCACTTCCACAACGTGATCATCGGTGGTGTGGTGTTCGGCATGTTCGCCGGTATCAACTTCTGGTTCCCGAAGGCTTTCGGTTACAAGCTGGACGATTTCTGGGGCCGTTGCAGCTTCTGGTTCTGGTGCATCGGCTTCTGGGTTGCCTTCACACCGTTGTACGTGCTGGGCTTCATGGGCGTTACCCGCCGTATGAGCCACTTCGAAGATCCTTCGCTGCAAATCTGGTTCCAGATCGCTGCGTTCGGCGCCTTCCTGATTGCTCTGGGTATCGGCTCGTTCATCATTCAACTGGTGGTCAGCTACCTGCGCCGCGACAAGCTGCGCGACACAACCGGCGATCCATGGGGCGCCCGTACTCTGGAATGGTCGACTTCGTCGCCACCGCCGGACTACAACTTCGCATTCACTCCACGCGTGCATGACAACGATGCGTGGGCTGACATGAAGGCCAACGGTTACACCCGTCCGCAGGAAGGTTTTGTGCCTATCCACATGCCGAAGAACACCGGTGCAGGCTTCATCATTGCCGCGTTGAGCGCAGTGATCGGCTTTGGCCTGATCTGGCAAATGTGGCTGCTGGCAGGCGCTGGTTTCATCGCCCTGATGGCTGCGATCATCACACATACCTTCAATTACAAACGCGATTACTACATCTCGGCCGACGACGTCGTCCGTGTTGAAGCCAACCGCACACGCTTGCTGGATAGCCATGTCTGAGATTTCTAACTCCTCCGCCGCAACCATGGGCGCATCGCCAAGTTCGCGTTACTACGTCAAGGAACATCATCCGGAAAACGGAACTTTGCTGGGTTTCTGGATGTACCTGATGAGCGACTGCCTGATCTTCGCCTGTCTGTTTGCCACTTACGCCGTGCTGGGCCGCAACTACGCGGGCGGTCCGACCGGTGCCGAGCTGTTCGATCTGCCGCTGGTGGCGATCAATACTTCCTTGCTGTTGTTGTCGTCGATCACGTACGGCTTCGCCATGCTGGAAATGCAAAAGAAGAAGGTCAAGACCACGCTGATCTGGCTGGCCGTCACCGGCTTGCTGGGCGCCGGCTTTATCTATCTGGAACTGTATGAGTTCATCCATCTGATCCATGAAGGCGCAGGCCCGCAACGCAGCGGCTTCCTGACTTCGTTCTTCGCACTCGTCGCAACCCACGGTCTGCACGTCAGCTTCGGTATCGTTTGGCTGATCACCCTGATGTTCCAGATCAAAAAGCATGGCCTGACACCTGAAAACGGCCGTCGCCTGATGTGCCTGTCGATGTTCTGGCACTTTTTGGACGTGGTCTGGATCGGCGTCTTCACCTTTGTTTATCTGATGGGAGTCCTGCCATGAGCGCGCCACAACATCAAGCCCACCCATCGCACGCCGAGAAATACGGTCATGAGGACGGTTTTGACGTCCACCATCACGACCATACCGCCGACCACGGCAGCCTGAAGAGCTACACCATCGGCTTCGTGCTGGCGGTGATCCTGACAGCGATTCCATTCTGGCTGGTCATGGGCAACGTGATCGAAAAGTCGAGCACTGCAGGTTTTGTGCTGCTCGGCCTGGCTGTCGTACAGATCGTCGTGCACATGATTTACTTCCTGCACATGAACTCCAAGTCCGAAGGCGGCTGGACCATTCTGGCGCTGATCTTCACGATCATGGTCGTGGTCATCATGCTGGCTGGTTCGCTGTGGGTCATGTATCACCTGAATCACAACATGATGCCAGGCATGAGCCAGGATCTGATCCAGGAAGCCGTGCCGGGTTCGATGCAAAACATGCAGCACAACATGCCTGGCATGAAGTGATCTGTAGCTGATTTGCATCTTCCCAGCATCTTCTGAGTATCGTTCAGTGACAGATAGTCAGTCTCCAGGGCGCGCCGCAGCTTCTGCAACAAGGGAAGCCACGGCGCGCCCTCGGTCTTCCGGGCTGCGCCGCTTTTTACCTCGCATCCTGGCGTTGTCCATGCTCGTGGTTTTTCTCGGTTTCCTCGCACTCGGCACCTGGCAGGTCAAGCGCCTGTTCTGGAAGCTCGATCTGATCGAGCGTGTTGATCGCCGTGTTCACGCCGCGCCTGTTGCTGCACCGGGGCCGGATGCCTGGCCTTCGATTACCGCTGACTCCCACGAATATCTCCACGTTCACACTGCCGGCACGTATTTGTATTCGCAAACTGCACGCGTACAGGCCGTCACTATCTACGGCAGCGGCTATTGGCTGCTGACGCCACTGCGCGCCGCCGACGGCACGATTATCCTCATCAACCGCGGCTACATCGCCACGGGAGCGCATGACGTGAAAGAGGGGGCAAGCGACGGTCCCGCCGAGGTGACCGGCCTGTTGCGGATCAGCGAACGCGGTGGTGGTTTCTTGCGCCATAACGATCCTGCAGCCGACCGCTGGTTTTCACGCGACGTGCAAGCTATTGCTGATGTACGCAAGCTCAGCAATGTCGCACCTTATTTTATTGATGCCGATGGCGCATCCAATGGTTCCGCGCAGCAAGACGGGCGCGCAACGGCTAGAGCGGCCGGCGAACCGATCGGCGGTTTGACAGTTATTGCTTTCCCCAACAACCACTTGGTTTATGCTCTCACCTGGTACGGACTGGCGTTGATGACGGCCGGTGCCGGCTTCTGGGTCATGCGCGACGAAAAACGCCGCCGCGCGGCCCGATCCGACCAGGAAAGCAATAATGGCAAGCAAGGCTGACAATACACATTACCTCACCGATAACAACGTTCCACCGCCTCAGCATGCTGAAGTGATGGACGGCTTATTTCCACTCGGTCTGGATAAATCCTCCCGTACGCCTGATCGCGCCGCCGGTCACAAGAACATGCTGCAACTGATCCAGTTGCGCTGGATCGCCGTGTTCGGCCAGATCACCACCATCATTGTGGTGATTTTCGGCTTTGACATTCATTTGCCGCTGCCGCATATGCTGGAAGTGCTGGCATGTCTGATCGCCTTCAATATCGGCAGCCACCTGCGCTGGCATGAGCGTCCCTTCGTCACCAATCGCGAACTCTTTCTCGCCTTGCTGGTAGACGTGGCCACGCTGACGGCGCAGCTCTATCTCAGCGGCGGCGCCACCAATCCTTTTGCCTTCCTGTATTTGCTGCAAATCATCATCAGCGCCGTGCTGCTGGCTGCCTGGTCAACCTGGACCATTGTTGTTATCACCAGCCTGTGTTTTGCCGGGTTGTCGCAGTTTTCGATACCGCTGTCGCTGCCTCCTGACCACGGCAATGGCGTCTTCAGCCTGTATGTCGAGGGCATGTTGATCTGCTTTATCCTGATTGCAGCCTTGCTGGCCATCTTCATTACGCGCATCAGCAGCATTCGCCGCGCCGGCGATGCACAGTTGGCCGCATTGCGCCAACGAGCGGCGGAAGAGGATCACATCGTACGCATGGGCCTGCTGGCATCGGGCGCTGCACATGAACTCGGCACGCCGCTGGCAACCTTGTCGGTGATTCTGGGTGACTGGCGGCGCATGCCTGAATTCAGCAGCAACCCGGAACTGTTGGAAGAAATCAGCGAAATGCAAATTCAGCTTCAGCGCTGCAAGACCATCGTCAGCGGTGTACTGCTGTCAGCCGGGGAAGCCCGTGGAGAGTCGTCAGTCAAGACGACGCTCAATACCTTCCTGAGCGATATTGCAGAGGAATTCCGCACCACGCGCCCGATTGTCGCCTTCGATTTTGAAAATCATATCGAACAAGACATGCCCGTCGCCTTCGACTCGGCGCTCAAGCAGATGATTTGCAATGTGCTCGACAACGCGCTCGAAGCTTCGCCCCGCTGGTTGCGCCTGACAGCCACGCGCGAGGAGGGGATGTTGAACCTGACCGTCGACGATACCGGACCCGGCTTTGCACCTGGCATGCTGGATCAGTTGGGCAAGCCGTATCAATCCACCAAGGGCAAGACAGGTGGCGGCCTGGGATTGTTTTTTGTCGTCAATGTCGCTCGCAAACTTGGCGGTGCCGTCACTGCCCACAATCGTGAAGAAGACGGTATCATCGCGGGCGCTACGGTCAGTCTGACCCTGCCACTGTCTGCAATCAGCCTGGAAGCTGATGTGCTGGTAGTGGAAGAGGGCGCTGATACGCAAGACAATCCATCAGAATCCACGAAAGAGAAATCGCAACATGTCCACTGAGCGTCTGCTGCTGATCATCGAAGACGACGCGGCGTTTGCACGCACGCTGGGACGTTCGTTCGAGCGGCGCGGTTATCGCGTGTTGCTGGCAGCCCGCCAGGAAGAAGCCGAAGTACTGCTCAAGCAGCACAATCCCGGCTATGCCGTGGTTGACCTCAAACTCAACGGCAATACCTCCGGTCTGGCCTGTGTGCAGATGCTGCATCAGCATGACGAAGCCATGCTGATTGTGGTGCTGACCGGTTTTGCCAGCATCGGTACCGCGGTAGAAGCCATCAAGCTGGGCGCCTGTCAGTACCTTGCCAAACCATCCAATACCGACGACATCGAAGCAGCCTTCGGCCATGTTGCCGGCAATACCGAGGTTGAGCTGACCAACCGTTCAACGTCAATCAAAACATTGGAATGGGAGCGTATACACGAGGTGCTGGTGGAGACCGATTTCAATATTTCAGAGACCGCACGCCGGCTGGGAATGCATCGGCGTACCCTGGCGCGCAAGCTGGAAAAGCAGCGCGTGAAGTAAATGGCGGAATGCGCTTCGCGATGCCATGACTTTGTCATGTAACTCCCGTCACGACGCTAAAAAATATGCAAACCGTCCGCTCAGGGGCGTTCCGAACCGGTAGAGTGCAATTGTTCTGGAGCGGGCTGAGTATGCATGGCGCGTTTGACGCTCCCGGCCAGCTCGGAAATCTGGAAAGGCTTGCGCAGCACAGCATCCAGGCTAATCACTCTTTCCACTGCCTGCATGTCCGCATAACCGGTGGCCATGAGAATAGGCAGATTGGGATGGCGTGCACGCGCGGCTGCAATGACTTCCGCGCCATTCATACCCGGCATCAAAAAATCCACAATCAGCAGATCGAAGCGCCCCGCCTGCAATTTCTCCAGGCCGAACCAGCCGTTTTCCGCCTGCTCCACCGTATAGCCAAGAATCTCCAGACATTCAACAATGAATTGCCGGACCTCGTCGTCGTCCTCGACCACCAGAATATTGCCGCTTTCCTTGGAGACCAGTTCGTGATCGAGCGACTCCTGATAATGCTCGTAAGCGGGCAGGATGCCTGCCACAGGTAGCCAGATTTCGACCGTCGTACCTTTGCCGACCACACTTTCGATACGCGCCTGGCCGCCCGACTGATCGGCAATGCCGTAGACCTGGCTCAAGCCCAGGCCGGTACCTTTTCCCACCGCCTTGGTGGTAAAGAAAGGGTCGAATACTTTGCTCAGGATGTCTTGCGTGATGCCTGCACCGGAGTCCTTGACGGCAATCACGACGTAGGTGCCTGACTTGAGCACGCCGTCCCGTGTGTTCCGCAGGTGCACCTCGATAGCCAGGTTTCCGCCATCCGGCATGGCGTCGCGCGCATTGATGGCCAGGTTCAGGATTGCCATTTCGATCTGGTTCGCGTCGGCGATGGCACGTGGCAATGCGGCAGGGACGTTGACCGTGATATTGATGCCCGTACCCACCGAGACGGCAATCAGATCCTTCATGCCATCGATGACCGCTTCAATATCCACCGGCTTGAGATCCAGTGTCTGGTTGCGTGAAAAGGCCAGCAACTGCCCGGTCAGCTTGGCGCCGCGTTTGGTGGCATTGCGCGCCGATCCGGCCATGCGCTTGATGCGTTCGTCGGAAGACAGGCGTTCGATCAGATCGACGTTGCCGATGATGACGTTGAGCAGATTGTTGAAATCATGCGCAATACCACCGGTGAGGCGGCCGATGGCTTCCATCTTCTGCGCCTGTACCAATGCGATCTGCGTACGTTCGCGTTCCGCCATCTCCCGCATCAGGCGATCGTTGGCTTGCGCCAGCTCGGACGTACGTTCTTCGATACGCGCTTCCAGCGTTTCGTTGAACTGCTGCAGAGCGCTCTGGCTTTCCAGCAAGCGATTTTCCGCCTCGCGGCGCTCGCTGATATCAAGCGAGACACCTGCCATGCGCACCGGCACGCCGATCCGGTTATGCATGGTCTGGCCGCGAATTTGCACCCAATGCACCGATTGATCCGGCCAGACCACTTTGTACTCGATGGCGAAGTCTTCCTTGGACATCATGGCGGCTTCGATGACATCGAGGTGGCGCTGGCGATCCTCCGCATGGATCGCTTGCAGCAGATCGTCGTAGGTGAATTCACTCTCGGGAGCAATGCCAAAATGCATCTTGCAGGTTTCTGAGACGATCAGAACCGACGAGTCCAATTCCAGACTCCAGGAGCCAAGTCTGCCGGCATGCAACGCCAGGCTCAGATGTTCTTCTGAGCGCGCGCGCTCGTGTAAATGGCTACGGCTGAGATATTGGCGGCGGCGCGCACGCAAGGCAGAGACGCTGGCGCGTACCAGCGTTTCGACATTGACGGGGCGCTCAAGAAGGATCATGTTGATGCGCCCCTCCAGCACTTGGAGAGACGAATGGCGTTCCGGCCCGCGCTGACGTGCGCTGAGTATCACAAAGGGGAAGTCGGACCAGGATTCCTGTGTCTCGACCCAAAGGTTGAGTGGGCTGAAATCGACACCAATCAGCGCTTCCTCGGTAATCAATGCCGCCGCCGCCCCGCCTGACAGTTCATGCAGCAATGTCGCATAGTCATTGCAGACGGTGCATTTCATGTGTTCGCCCGACAAGGTCTGGGCAATCACTTCTGCATCGCGGCCATGCGGGGCGAGGATCAGGATGCGTTCTTCAAGCGAAGAATCAACCGGCATTGTTCAGCATAGGCGTTTTGCCCCGATAGGATGGCAAGCCGCTCATGATGCCCTCAAAGTCCTGCAGCGGTTCCCCGATCTGCAGACCGTGATGGGCGCTGAGACGGAACTCGTGAATCGTTCTTGCATGGTGATTGGTGCGGCTCTTGATCACCGAGACGGCGGTTGAGATATCGCCATGCGCCTCGAAGAATCGGTACATCAGGATGGCGTCGCTCAGATAACTCAGATCAACGTCCGACCGAATCTCCCCGACCAGGCCGTGTTGACCCAGTACCAGCAATGCCGTCACCCCTTGCAGGCTCAGGTAAGTCAGTACCTCATGCATCTGCAGCAACAGGAATTTTTCTCCGGGCATGGCTTGCAGATAGGCATTCAAGCTATCAATGGCGATAAAGCTGCGATCCTCCTGTTCGACGGCCTGACGGATTCTGCTGGCGAATTCGCCCGGCGACATTTCCGCCGGATTGATCTGGTACAGCGTCAGGCTGCCGTCGGCGATATAGGATGAGATGTCCATCCCCAGCGCGCGCGAACGGATCAGTAAGGTGCCGATACCTTCGTCGAACAGATAGTAAGCCGCACGTTCACCACGCTGGAGAGCGCTCAGTACGCAGCGAATCGTGGTTGTCGTTTTGCCGACACCGGATGGGCCGCTCAGCAAGGTATTGGTGCCGCGCACAAGACCGCCACCGAGCAGGGCATCAAGTTCGGGAACACCCGTACTGACAACTGCGTCGTCAAATTCGATGGCATGGTCGGATGCCACCAATCTTGGAAACACGCGCATACCGCCGGTTTCGAGCAAGAAATCGTGATAGCCGCCGCTGAATTTGATACCGCGCATTTTCACCACGCGCAGGCGACGCCGTTCGGAACCAAACTCCTGGGCGATCTGCTCAAGACTGATCACGCCATGGGCAATGCTGTGCAGTTGCAGATCACCGGGATCGCTGGTGCGATCGTCCAGCATCAACACGGTACAGTTACGCGTCGCAAAAAAGTGCTTGAGTGCCAGAATCTGGCGCCGGTAGCGCAACGGATTCTGCGCCAGAAGACGCATTTCCGACAAGCTGTCGAAGATGACGCGCGACGGTCGCAGCTCATCCACTCGCTCCATGACGCTCCTGACGGTTTCGCCAAGTTCGATTTCGGACGGGTGCAGGATGGATTGCTGATAATCGGGATTCAGGTCTTCTTCATTGATCAGCTCGAAGAGCGACAGCCCCTCCAGCGACCAGCCGTGCGAGGCGGCGACGGCTTTCAGCTCGGACGCTGTTTCGGACAGGGTAATGTAGAGACCGGTCTCGCCCTTAGCCGCGCCCGCCAGGAGAAATTGCAGGCCGAAAGTGGTTTTGCCGGTGCCGGGAGTGCCTTCGACCAGATAAAGACGATGCTCAGTCATACCGCCGGCGAGCACGGTATCGAGGCCTGCAATACCAGTTGCAGCGCGGTCGGAGTAGGCTGGAAGGCGACCTGAAGTGAGGTTATTTTTGTGTAGATCCATCACATGAATGTCGTTTGAGTTGACAAAATAAAACGTCTTTTTATGATGGCTCACTTTAGCAGCAGGGCCTTTTAGCCCCTGTCAGATGACCCCTGAAACCTTTGTAAGACAATTTGAAGTCGCGCCGCAAAGCCCCGCCAGAAAAGACTTTGTTGGTTTTGCCGAGGAAACGTTTTTTTGTTGACGGCATATGAATTTGCAGCGGGGATGCTTTACTATCGAGGCTGTAAACTGCGCGGGGATAGTCGCCGCACGAGGGGCATGAACACCTTAGGAACAACGGCCCCGTACGAACATGCCGCAAGACGGTACGGCACAAACGTGCGCTTCAAAAAATAATGCTGAACAGACAACACTGGCAAACATGATGACAAGTCTATCGACTCCCTTATCCACGCCGTCCGCGACCGACGACAACCCCGGTCTGCACATTCTGGTGGTGGAAGACAACCTCGACTCGCAACAACTGGTCTGTGAGCTGCTCGGCGCGCTGGGGCATCATGCTCACGGCGTCGGTAGCGGCGAGCAAGCCCTGGTCGTACTGGAACAGGAGTCCTTCGACGTCTTGTTTACCGACGTCAGCTTGCCGGGCATGTCCGGCATTGAGCTGGCGCAGCAGATGAACGTCAGAGCACCCGGCCTGAAAATCATATTCGCCTCCGGGTACGGCGCGCAGATCAGCAAGAACGTCAGCGCCGCCGCGTTTTCGCTGCCCAAGCCTTACGACATTGATCAGTTGCAAAACATCCTCGACGGCATCAGCCGCGAATTGCAAGGCACAGGCGATCTGGCACATTGATTGCGTCGCTGTTTTGATTTCTTGATTATTGAGTAATCGCCACGGCATATTCAACACATCTAACCAATATCACCGCGCTGATACTTGACAGCATCAGCGGCATCACAGGTTACAGGAGGCGCTATCAATACCTTGGAAGTTCTGGCAGATTTGGTCGAGCGCAATCGGGAAAACGTTCTGGTCCGTTGGCGCAATCAGGTGCGCGCCTTGCCCTCGGCAAAAAATCTCAGCATCCCCACGCTCAACGATCACGTGCCGGCATTGCTGGACGAGATATCACTGGCGTTTCGACGCAATTCCGACGAATCCATCGCCGAAGTGCTGGCTAACGGCACACCGCCCGAGCACGGATTGCAGCGTCTGCACAACGGCTATCTGATCGAAGAGGTCGTTGCCGAATACAATTTGCTGCGCGGCTGCATCCATGACCTGGCCAGTCAGCACCAGATCAACCTTCAGGGTAAGCCTTTCCATGTCTTGAATCTGGTGTTTGACAGCGCGATCGGCCTTGCGGTGCAGACGTTTTCCATCAACCGGGCGCTGGAAGTGCAGCGCCGCCGGGAAGAATATCTTTCCTTCGTTGCTCACGATCTGCGCACGCCGTTGAATGCCGTCGCATTGGCATCGAAAGTGCTGGAAGCCACCTTTACCTCCGCGTTGCCCGATCATCGTGCCGCACGCATGATCAAAGTCTTGCAGCGCAATGTGCAGAGCATGTCGGCACTCGTGGCCAAGGTGATCGAAGAGAATGACAATTTGCGCACGGAAAGTGGTGTCAAGCTTGAACGCCGGGATGTCGACCTGTGGCCGCTCATCGAGAGCATGGTCTACGATCTCAATCCGGTAGCCGGTACCGGTAGTACGCGCTTGCTCAATGATGTGCCGGAAGAACTGGTCATCTATGCCGATGCCAACTTGTTACGCCGGATGATGCAAAACCTGATCGCCAATGCCATCATGCATACCCCGCAGGGTGAGGTCGTCATCGGCGCGGCGCCGACACCTGACGGTGGTGTTGAGTGCTGGGTCAGCGACAACGGCATGGGTATTTCAAAGGACAGACTGGACTTGATTTTTGAAAAATTCGAAACCGAAACCAAGGAGAAGGGCGGCCTCGGACTAGGATTGGCGATTTTCAAAACCTTCGTCGAAGCCCATGAGGGTACGCTAACGGTCGACAGCGAAGTCGGGCGCGGCTCGCGCTTCAGCTTCATCCTGCCGGGCCGCGCTCAGCGCTGAGCTTCATAAAGTCTTCGCAAGTCTTCGAAAATCTTGCTGACTTGCGTTACTGACTTTTCTTAGCCGTCGCTTTGCGGCGCATTTCCCTCAAAGACATCAAACGCCTCATCTTCATGCTTGGGCGGCGCCGCCGGCGCCGTACCTTTGATGCTCTTATCGTCACTGCGCTTTCCACTTTGCAGCGTCTTGTCTTTGTGGCGGCGCGGGGCTTCCGGCTTGTCCTCCGGCAGCGCTTCCGGTCCGTCGCGCAATTCCGCATGACGTTGATTGCGGCGCGCCTGCTCGTGCTCCTGATGCGATGCGTGAGACATGTTTATTCCTTCCGAAAGTAACTACACCGACACGCGGCGCAGGGCTAGGTGTCGGTGCAGAGATCGTTCTTTAGCGTGTTTCGCTGTCTTGCTTGCTATCCGTTGCCTGATTGTGCTGACCAGCACGCCGTGTGCCGCAATAGTCAGTGTTTTTCCGGATGCGGCTTGCTGTCGTCGTTCTCGAGCACGTCGGCAAAACCATCAATCCCTTCGATACCGGCAATGCGGATCGTCGTGCGGTGGCGAGCCTGCTGAACTTCGGCTTCGGCGGCATTGGCTTGCGAGGCTTGCTGAGGCTGGGTGCCGCCAATTGTCGTGTGGTTCGAAGTGGATTTTGCCATGATGCGCTCCCTGAAATGAGTGAAAAAATCTGAGAAAGACGGAGATTTCCGTTAAAGCCAGACTAACCCTTGCGGTACTCGCAGACCATCAGTCGCTGCCGCATACCGGCGTAAGACGAACGGCAACGAAATATTCTCCTACACGGCTTTGAGGTACTCGCTTATAGGCGTGGTCGCCGGGGCTGCCTAGCCTGAAGCTGCGTTGGAACAGCACGCCGTCTCAATGTTTGCCGGCGGCTTTGCTGCTGTGCACCTCAATCCAGGCTAGTCCTCTCAATCCCGTTCAAGGAGTTCACCATGAATCAATCCGTCACCGGCGGCAACCATAGCTACAAGATCATCGAAGTCGTCGGCAGTTCCGAAAAAGGCAGCGACGATGCCATCCGCAACGCCATCAGAGAAGCAGGGCGCACCCTCAACAATCTGGACTGGTTTGAAGTCATCGGCCAGCGAGGGCATATCGACGGCGACAAGGTCGCGCATTTTCAGGTCTCGCTCAAACTCGGCTTTCGTATCGAAAGCTAGGCAACGGTCGCCCTGTAAAAGACATCGGCGAGGCAGGGCAGCAAGCTCAGTTTTGCAGCTCAGTTTTCCGTATGAGGATTCCGGACGACACGCCGGTAGGAGGCATCCTACAGTGATATGCGCCGGTGTCCGATGGTTCACTGCAACATGATTGGATAACGTAAGGCCTGTAGAGAAAGGCAACGTCTGCAAACAATAACGACAACCCGGACGCTGATGCCTGGCGGTGATGTGACTCCAGAGATCGACTGATCTGATCCTGGCTTCACGAACCATAACAGCATCGCGCTTTGCTTTCTGAAGATGAATTTCCAATCCATGAAGACAATCCATAAACGGGGTGATCAATTGCAAGCACGCGTCCTCTTAGTCAGTTCCGAAGCGGTTCCCCTGGTCAAAACGGGCGGCCTTGCCGATGTCATCACTGCGTTGGCCGTCAGCCTGCGTAAGTGCAACATCGACGCCTCCATTCTTATGCCCGGTTACGCGGCAGCCATCGTCAATGCAGCAAACGCGGCCACTCAGCCATTGACGCCAATTGCCTTGCCGCGGCCATTGCCAGGCGGTCCGGGGCGCTTGCTGCAGGGGACCATGCCCGGCACCGACGTGCCGGTTCTGTTGCTCGACACGGAGCGCTTCAGCCAGCGCCGCGCCAATCCTTACATCGATCAGAGCGGGCAGGAGTTTTGCGACAACGCCATTTGTTTCGCCGACCTGGCCCATGCCGCCGTGGCAATCTGCGCCGGTGAAACCAGCCTGCCGGCGCCGCATGTTGTGCATGCCAATGACTGGCATGCCGGCCTGATTCCTTTTTTGCTCAAGACCGCCGGTCTGCATCATATCGGCTCCATGCTGACGATCCACAACCTGGCTTTTCAGGGAAACTATGCCTTCGACCTTGCCGCCCAGCTCGGGCTGGCAAATCTGCCGGGTGACAGCATGGCAAGCCTCGAATACTGGGGCAAGATCAGCTATCTCAAGGCCGGGATCCAGCATGCCGACTGCGTTACTACAGTCAGTAAAACTTACGCCGCCGAAATTCTTACGCCGCGATTCGGTTACGGCATGGAAGGCGTGCTCAATGCACGACGCCATGTATTGCGGGCAATTCCGAACGGCATCGACAGCGACGTCTGGGATCCGAGAAATGATCCGCTGACCATCTCCTCATTTGAAATCGGCAAGATGCGCGGCAAGACACTATGCAAATGTGATCTGCAAAGCATGTTCGGCCTGCTGCCGGTTGATCCGTTTGCCCCCATCGTCGGCATCGGCAGCCGCATGTCACATCAAAAGATGGCGGACGTGGTACTGGAAGCACTGCCGGCCGTTCTGAATCGCCATGAGCGCATGCAACTGGTCGTCCTCGGTTGCGGCGAACGCAGCTATGAAGAAGGCTTCCTCGATCTGGCGCGCCGTTATCCCGGCCGTGTCGGTGTGCATATCGGCTATGACGAACGCCGTGCCCACGCCTTGCACGCCGGCAGCGACATGCTGCTGCACCCCAGCCGGTTTGAACCCTTCGGCCTGACCCCTTTGTATGCGATGCGCTACGGCACCATCCCGATCGCCTCGCGCGTGGGTGGGCTGACCGACACCATTGCGGATGCCGGCATGCATGGCGCAGCCGCAACCGGTGCCAGCGGTGTGCTGTTCGACGGTGAGCATGCCCGGGATATGGAAGCCGCCGTGGAGCGTGCCTTCGATCTCCATCGTGATCGCACCACCTGGCAAACCATGCAACGCAACGCCATGCAAACCAATTTCGACTGGCAGACCTCCGCGGCGGCCTATATCGATGCCTACAAAGACATCGCCGCAGGCGAGGCCAAGGCGGCGTTCCGTACGGTGCTGCCTGTGACAAATTTTGCTGCAGCTTCCATCGCAGTACCAGCGGCCATGCAGTCCGCGTAGTCCCGAGACAAGTGAGAATGATCATTGGAAAACCATGTCAATGCGGAGTTTTCGCCGCGTATCTATTGCATCGATCCGACGCTGGTGGCTCGCGCCGGTTGGGTCGATTTGCTCGAACGCTGTGCCGCCATGGACTTCGATCACATTCTCCTCTGTGGCGATACGCTGGTGGCAGACCTGTTTGCGGCGGGCGACACAGCACCTGATGCGGCATCTGCTGGAAATGGCAGCTTAGCGACTCCTCTGGCCGAGTTCGGCATGTGCAGCCTGGCGCAGCTGGAAGATCTTGCGCAGCTTTGCACCGAATACCGTCTGCGCCTGTTGCTGGATCTGTCGCTGACACGTATCAACGCCAACGACGAAACTTTGCAGCATCACCCTGACTGGTTCAATCCGGTCGGTGCGCCGGCAGCCGCCAGCGTTCCCGGCCGCGATGTCTTGCCGGATCCGCGTTATCCGGGTAAGCAGTCTGAACCCAACAGACCGCGGCTGGACGTGCCGGATGTTGCCGATTCCATGCTGGCATGGTGGCATGCACGCCTGGCCATCCTGATCGACGCCGGTGTTGCCGGTTTTTGCTGCCGTGAGCCGGCCAGTTTTCCTGCCGAATTCTGGTGTCGTCTGATTGCATTGACGCGCGAACAGCGGTCATGCAGCCACTTCCTCGCATGGACACCCGGCTGTACGCATCGTCAGTTGGACGAGATGGTGGGTTGCGGCTTCGATGCCGTTTTCTCTTCCGGTGCGTGGTGGGATTTCCGCGCGCCCTGGTATTTCCGTGAGTACGAGAAGCTGGCGGCGATTGCGCCGGTGCTGGCTTTTCCGGAAGATCCCTTCGGCCCACGGCTGGCGCGTATCCATGGTTTTCGCGACAGGCAGACGCGCCGTCTGGGGGCGTTGAGGGCATTGCATTTCGCCACTGTAAGCGGTGCCGGCTGGCTGATGTCGATGGGCTTCGAATACGGTCTCACCGATGCGTTAAGCGTCGCACATCACGCCGGCAGCGCCAATCGCCTGATCAATCCACAAGCGTATGCACAAGCCTGCGCCGATGCAGAATTTGATCTCAGTAACGATGTTCGCGCCGCCAATCAGGCCATGGCCGCGCGCCGCGTTGAAGGCGGCAGCCCGCATCTGCGACCGCTGAGTGCTCCGGATGCGCCGTTATTGCTCATCGAGCGTCGTGCCGCCAGCACCAGTCAGTTGATCACTGTCAATCCGCAGCTCGACGCCAGCGCGCGCATCGGCGAGAGCGACTGGCAGCAACGCCTTGGCGGCAGCACCGTGCAATGGCACGGGGAAGGGCGGCAGGTGCCGCCGGGCGCCGTTCGTACGCTTGATCTGGAGACCCCGCCCGCCGTTGGCAGCGATCCTAGCCGGCGCAAAAAACCAGTGCCGGACAAGGTGCGCTCCACACGTATCGCCATCGAACATGTGACGCCTGCTGTCGGTGATGGACGCTTCGCGGTCAAACATACCGTGGGCGAACGTTTCATCGTCAGCGCAGATATCTTCATGGATGGCCACGACCATCTGGCAGCGTCAGTGCTGGTGCGCGCCGCTGATGAAAAGCAATGGCATCGTATTCCCATGCATCACCATGACAACGACCGCTGGCAAGCCAGCTTGTCGCTGTCCCGCCTTGGCCGCCATTATTTTTGCATTGAAGCCTGGAGCGACGTCTACGAAACATTTCGTGACGGTCTCAAAAAGAAGGCCGACGCCGGTGTCGATGTGCATCTGGAACTGGAAGAAGGGCGCTTGCTCATCGCCGGGCTGGTTGAACAAGGACTGGAGAACGGCGTCGATGGCGCGGTGCTCGAACGTAGCGCCGTCTTGCTCAAGGCCCTGACGCCGCCCGCCGCCATAAAGCGTGACGCCGGAAAAAATGCAAGTAACGCAAAGAATGTAAAAGACGCCGACGCTGTTGATGGGCTTGCCCCCGCCTATGCAGAACGACTTGCCATGTTGAGTGCGGACGACACCGCGCAGTTGGTCGAGCAACTGACCGAACTGGCGGGAGCGCGTGCGTTTCTTGCCCGCAGCGCCGTCGAATATCCGCTGGAAGCCGAACGCGCCGCAGCGACGTATTCCAGCTGGTACGAGCTGTTTCCCCGTTCGCAGAGTGGCCGCACGGACGTACATGGCACATTCGACGACGTCATTGCACGCTTGCCGGCGATACGCGCGATGGGGTTCGACACTCTGTATTTCCCGCCCATCCATCCCATCGGGAAAACCAATCGCAAGGGCAAGAACAACAGCCTGACGCCGGATGCAAACGATCCCGGCAGTCCGTACGCCATCGGCAGCGCCGAGGGTGGGCACGACGCCATCCACGCGCAGCTCGGCACGCTCGACGACTTCTTGCGGTTGCGCGATGCGGCGGCGGATCACGGGCTGGAACTGGCACTGGATTTTGCCATTCAATGCTCGCCGGATCACCCGTGGCTGCGTGAGCACCCCGGTTGGTTCGCCTGGCGACCGGACGGTTCAATGCGTTACGCCGAGAATCCACCGAAGAAGTATCAGGACATCGTCAATGTCGACTTTTATGCGGATGATGCCATCCCCGATCTGTGGGTCGCCTTGCGCGACGTCGTGATGTATTGGGTGCAGCAGGGTGTGAATGTTTTCCGCGTCGATAATCCGCATACCAAGCCATTTCCGTTCTGGGAGTGGATGATTGCTGCAGTGCGCAGCCGTTATCCGCAGGTGATTTTTTTGTCGGAGGCGTTCACCCGGCCAAAACCCATGTATCGGCTGGCCAAGCTGGGCTTCTCACAGTCGTATTCCTATTTCACCTGGCGCCACGGCAAGCAGGAGTTCATCGACTACCTGACCGAGCTGACCGCCGATAACGGCGACAGCGACCAGCCGCGCGATTTTTACCGGCCGCATTTTTTCGTCAATACGCCTGACATCAATCCCCAGTTTTTGCAGCAGTCCGGTCGCCCCGGCTTCCAGATTCGTGCCGCATTGGCCGCGACCTTGTCGGGCCTATGGGGCGTGTATAGCGGCTTTGAATTGTGCGAGGCGCAGCCGGTGCCGGGCAAGGAAGAATATCTCGACTCCGAGAAGTACGAGATTCGTGCCTGGGACTGGGAGCGTCCGGGCAACATCATTGATGACGTCACACGGCTCAACCATATCCGCGCTGAGAATCCGGCCTTGCAAACGCATCTGGGTGTGCGTTTTCTGACGGTATCCAATGACAAGATTTTGTACTTCGTCAAATCGACAAGTGCGGCTACACGTCCGGCTTCCTCAACGCATGCAGGCAGCAGTCAGGCTGAAGCGGCGAAATTTGGCGACAACGTTGTATTGGTGGCGATCAATCTCGACCCTTTCCAGCCCCAGCATGGCGAGATCGACTTGCCTTTTGAAGGTTTTGGACTTCCCGACGATGCACGTATTCAGGTCGAAGACCTGCTGACGGAGCACCGTTTTCACTGGACCGGCCGGCGTCAGTCGTTGAGCCTCGATCCCCACATGCGCCCTTATGCCATCTGGCGTATCCGCGCAGGAGAGGCATGATATGGATATTCCCGCAAACAGTACCGTACTACGCAATCGCGAACCGCCTGCCGGCGACAAGAAAGAGCGTAGCGATGCAAAGGGCAGCAAGCAGAAGCCCAGCAAGGCCGAGCGCGCCAAAGCCACGCGGGCGGGCAGGGCCGGTCTGCGCTTTACCGATGATCCGCTGTGGTACAAGGACGCGATCATTTATCAGATCCACGTCAAATCCTACTTCGACGCTAACGACGATGGCATCGGCGACTTTGCCGGGCTGATTCAAAAACTCGATTACATCACCGGGCTGGGCGTCAATACCATCTGGCTGTTGCCGTTCTATCCATCGCCGCGCCGCGATGACGGCTACGACATTGCCGAATACAAGGGCGTCCATCCCGACTACGGCAACATGAGCGATGTGCGACGCTTTATCGCCGCAGCCCATGAGCACGGACTGCGCATTATCACTGAACTGGTCATCAACCACACCTCGGATCAGCACCCCTGGTTTCAGCGTGCGCGGCAGGCGCGGGCCGGATCGGTGGCGCGTAATTTCTATGTCTGGTCGGACGACGACAAGAGTTACGAGGGTACGCGCATCATCTTCGTCGATTCCGAAAAATCCAACTGGACCTGGGATCCGGTCGCCAAGGCTTACTTCTGGCATCGCTTCTACTCGCACCAGCCGGATCTCAATTTCGACAACCCGCAAGTGCTCAAGGCCGTGCTCAACGTCATGTCGTTCTGGCTTGATCTTGGCATCGATGGCTTGCGGCTGGATGCCGTGCCGTATCTGATCGAACGTGAAGGCACCAGCAACGAAAACCTGCCGGAAACCCACGCCATCCTCAAGCGCATTCGCGCCGAGATGGATCGCAAATATCCCGACCGCATGTTGCTGGCCGAGGCCAACATGTGGCCGGAAGACGTGCAGCAATATTTTGGCGACAGCGATGAATGCCATATGGCGTTTCATTTCCCGCTGATGCCGCGCATGTACATGGCGCTGGCCAGCCAGGATCGTTTTCCGATTACCGACATCCTGCGGCAGACGCCGGATATTCCTGCGGAATGCCAATGGGCGATTTTTCTGCGCAACCATGACGAGCTGACGCTGGAAATGGTGACCGATGCCGAACGCGATTATCTGTGGAATTTCTACGCGCCGGATCGCCGGGCACGCCTGAACCTCGGCATCCGCCGCCGCCTCGCGCCGCTGGTCGAACGCGACTGGCGCCGTATCCAGTTGCTCAACAGTTTTTTGTTGTCGATGCCAGGTACGCCGGTGATTTATTACGGCGACGAAATCGGCATGGGCGACAACATCCACCTGGGCGATCGCGACGGCGTGCGGACGCCGATGCAATGGACGCTGGATCGCAACGGCGGTTTTTCACGCGCCGATCCTGCACGGCTGGTGTTGCCACTGCTGATGGATCCGCAATACGGCTATCAGACCATTAACGTTGAAGCGCAAAGCGACGACCGCCATTCCATGCTCAACTGGATGCGCCGTCTGCTTAGCGTACGCAAGCAGCATCAGGCCTTCGGCCGCGGCACGCTGACGCTGATCTACCCAAGCAATCGCAAGATTCTCGCTTATCTGCGTGAATACAGCGACCCCAAACAAGGCGGCGCCACCGAGACCATCCTGTGCGTGGCGAACCTGTCGCAGTCGGCGCAGGCGGTCGAGCTGGAGTTGTCGGCCTTTGCCGACCGCATTCCTATCGAGATGATGGGCGGCACGGCCTTTCCCCCGATCGGCAAGTTGAATTATCTGCTGACCTTGCCGCCTTTCGGATTTTATTGGTTCCTGCTGGCGGCCGAAGCCAACATGCCGTCGTGGTACGCCGCGACCCCCGAGCCGTTGCCGGAATATGTAACCCTGGTCTTGCGCAACGGCGTGGAAGAGATCATGGAAGCACCTGCGCGCACCACGCTGGAACAAGAAGTGTTGCCGCACTATCTGCTCAAACGGCGCTGGTATGCCGCCAAGCAAAAGGCGATCGAAGCGGTATCGATGGTGGCGGCGACCACATTACCGATGTCGAAAAACGTACCCGGCGCTTTGCCGGTGGTGTTGAGCGAAATCGAAGTAGAGACAGCCGCGCAAGGAGGCACTCAACTACAGCGATATTTGCTACCGCTGGGTTTCATCCGCGAAGAAGACACTATCTCCGCCTTGCCGCATCAACTGGCCTTGTCGCGTGTGCGACGCAACCGCCATGTGGGTTTCCTGACGGATGCTTTCGCCCTTGATTCTTTCATCATGACCGTTCTGGAACTGCTGGCGGAACGCGCTGAAGTCCCGGCCGGGCAGGGACGCATGCTATTCGCGCCGACCGCTGCCTTCGATGCCGCCATCCTGAAAGCACCGCTGCAGTTGCGCCGTGTCGCCCAGGAACAGTCAAACAGCTCGGTGGTCATCAACGACGCCATGGTCATGAAGGTATTGCGCCTGGTCAAGCCCGGCATCCATCCGGAAATCGAGATGGGCCGCTACCTGACTGAACATGGCTTTCCCAATGTACCGGCGACGCTGGGAGAAGTCACCCGCATCAGCGAAGACGGTACACCGTATGCACTGATCGTCTTGCAGCGCTATATCGACAATCAGGGTGACGCCTGGCAATGGACCATGGATACGCTGGAGCGCGCAATTCAGAGCGACACGCTTGTCGATCCCCGCAATGTGCAACACGATCGGACCAATAGCAACGGCGACACGGCACTGGCCGAGCTTGCGACCTTTGCACGTTTGCTGGGTCAGCGCCTGGGCGAGATGCACACTCTGCTGGGTAAGCCTACCGACGATCCGGCTTTTGCGCCGGAAACCGTGCGCACTGCCGTATCGCAATCCTGGGCGCAGGCCGCCGCAACCCAGCTCAATGCCGCCTGCGACATCCTGCGCAAGAAAAACGATTGGGTCACTGTCGACGAGGCGCGTTATGTCGGACGGTTGCTGGCACAGCGCGAACCGCTGCTCAAACGCATCGAGCAACTGGCGCAGGCAGGCGAAGGATCCATGTGCATCCGTCTGCATGGCGACCTGCATCTGGGGCAAGTACTGATCGCGTTCAACGACGTTTTCATCATCGATTTCGAAGGCGAACCGGCACGCTCGCTGGAAGAACGCCGCGCCAAAGGAAGCCCTCTGCGCGATGTTGCCGGGCTGATGCGTTCTTTCGATTACGCCGCCGCCTTCGGCCACAACATGGGGCCGGGCGATCTCGACGACGCCGCACGTGCCGGCAAGGAACAGGTCTTGCGCCGGTTTGCGCCGGAATGCCAGGCTGCCTTCCTGGAAGGTTATCGCGTGGGTAATCCGGCGTTGGCGCATAACCTGCCGCTGGCCGCACAGAACGACTTGCTCGATTTGTTCACCCTGGAAAAAGCAGCTTACGAGATTTGCTACGAAGCGGCCAACCGGCCCGCATGGATGCACGTGCCACTGCACGGCATCTATGCCATCGCAAATCGTTTACTGGAAAAGAAATAGCACCAACGGGAGCAACGATGGCATTGCCGCAACTGAAAAACACCATGGAAACCGAACATCACTCTCTTCAGAATGAGCACGATGCGCCGTATTTCCCAAGCGTGGCATTGACTGCCAGTCTGCAACAGGGGCAGTTGGGGGATCCGTTTGCCTTGCTCGGTCCGCGCTATGCCAACTTACCGCAGGATGAACCGCGCCTGCGGCTGTGCTGCTACTACCCGGGTGCCACCGCCGTGCAGGTGTTCTCACGTCCGACTGACGATGCCGACCCCCATGGAGCCTTGCTCGGCAATCTCACGCAGCTTGAACCAGCGCCGGGAGGAAGCGAAACCGCCACAGGTATTTTTTATGGCGAGGTGGTGCTGCCTGCACACGCTGTGCAGCGCGAGATTCCGTATGTGCTGCATGTGGCCTGGCCTTGCCCGGATGGTGGCGAAGAAGTGCAGATCACCGAAGACGCCTATGCCTTCGGCCTGCTGCTGAGTGACTTTGATCTGCATCTGTTCCGAGAAGGCCGCCATCGCCAGCTCGGCCGCTGCTTCGGTGCGCAGGTGATGACGATAGACGACGTCGACGGTGTGCGCTTTGCGGTGTGGGCGCCAAATGCCCGGCGCGTCTCCGTTATCGGTGATTTCAATCAATGGGATGGCCGCCGCCATCCTATGCGTCTGCGTCAGAGTACCGGCGTGTGGGAGCTGTTCATCCCGCGCTTGCGCGACGGCACGCTCTACAAATACGAGATTGTCGGACCCGATGGCACAGTGTTACCCGCCAAGGCCGATCCCATGGCGCGAGCGACTGAAGCGCCACCGGCCACCGCATCGCGCGTCATCGATGACCGCAGCGGCTGGCGCTGGCACGATGAGAGCTGGATGCAGCAACGTGCGCAACGGCAGTCCGCACAGTCACCGATATCCATCTATGAAGTCCATGCGGCGTCGTGGATGCGCATCCTTGAAGAGGATGGCCGCAATCTCGATTGGAACGAACTGGCAGAACGCCTGATTCCTTACGTCAAAGGCATGGGGTTCACCCATGTCGAACTGTTGCCCGTGATGGAACACCCCTTCGGTGGCTCGTGGGGGTATCAACCCTTGTCGCAGTTTGCCCCCAGCGCGCGATTTGGTTCAGCGGAGGATTTTGCGGCTTTCGTCGACGCCTGCCATGGCGAAGGCATCGGTGTCATCCTCGATTGGGTGCCGGCGCATTTTCCGTCGGATCCGCACGGCCTGGCTCACTTCGATGGTACGCCCCTGTATGAGCACGGCGATCCGCGCGAGGGATTTCATCAGGACTGGAATACGCTGATCTATAACCTGGGCCGGCATGAGGTGCGCGGCTTCCTGATCGCCAGTGCGCTGGAATGGCTGGAGCATTTTCACGTCGATGGACTGCGCGTGGATGCGGTGGCCTCCATGCTGTACCGCGATTACAGCCGCAATGCCGGCGAGTGGGTGCCGAACATCCATGGCGGCCGCGAGAACCTGGAGGCGGTCGCTTTCCTGCGCGAACTTAATCAGACCGTTCATGAACGTTGCCCCGGCGCGCTGATGATCGCTGAGGAATCAACCTCCTGGCCTGGCGTGACGGCGCCGGTGGAGCAGGGCGGACTGGGTTTCTCCTACAAATGGAACATGGGCTGGATGCACGACACGCTGCGCTATGCGGAGCAGGACAGCATCTATCGCCGCTACCACCATCATGACTTCACGTTCGGCATGATCTATGCGTTTTCGGAATCCTTCGTCCTGCCGATTTCGCACGACGAGGTCGTGCACGGCAAACGTACCTTGCTGCAAAAGATGCCGGGCGACTCCTGGCAAAAGTTCGCCAACCTGCGCGCTTATTTTGGTTTCATGTGGACCCATCCCGGCAAGAAATTGCTCTTCATGGGTAGTGAGTTCGGCCAGTACGACGAGTTCGATCACGACAAATCGCCGCAGTGGGAGCTGCTGGACGATCCGCGCCATCGCAGCATTCAGCGTCTGGTGCGCGACCTCAATCGTATCTACGTCGACCTGCCTGCCTTGCATCGCTACGACTCCCAGGCCGAAGGATTTTCCTGGGTGGTGGGCAATGACAGCGTCAACAGCGTGTTTGCTTATTTCCGTTACGGCGATGCGGGCGAGGCGCCGCTGCTGGTCGTCGTCAACATGACGCCGATACCGCGGCATGACTATCGCATTGGTGTGCCACCGGGGCCGGATAACAGCTATCAATGGGACGAAATCCTCAATACCGACGCCGACATGTATGGCGGCAGCAATCTGGGCAATGCCGGCGGTGTCACCGCACAAGCCGAGCAGTGGCACGGTCACCCGGCTTCGGTTCTGCTGACCTTGCCGCCATTGTCCACCCTGGTTTTACGCCGACGATAACCTGAGAAATACTCTGAGAAAACAATAATGACACTGATCACACCAAGAAAACTGCAGGCAGGAGCACCTTATCCACTGGGCGCGCGTTTCGACGGATTGGGGATCAACTTTGCCGTGTTTTCGGCGCATGCCAGCAAAATCGAGCTGTGCATTTTTGACGCTACCGGCAGGCGTGAAGTCGAGCGCATTACCTTGCCTGAATGCACCGACGAAGTCTGGCACGGCTATCTGCCCGATACCTCGCCGGGACTGGTTTACGGCTATCGCGCCTACGGCCCCTATGAGCCGAACAAGGGCCATCGATTCAATCCCAGCAAGTTGCTGCTCGATCCCTATGCACGCAAGCTGGTGGGCCAGGTGCGCTGGACAGACGCCTTGTTTGGCTATCGCCTGCATTCGCCCAAGGGCGACCTCAGCTTTGACCGGCGCGACAGCGCTGCGGCCATGCCAAAAGCCGTGGTCATTGAAGAGATACCGGTCGGGCAAAACTATCCACGTCCACGCGTGCCATGGTCGAAGACAGTCATCTATGAAGCCCATGTACGCGGCATTTCCATGCAGCGCGAAGGCGTGATGCCGCATGAGCGAGGGACTTTCGCGGCGCTGGGCCATCCTGATTTCATCGCGCATTTGCAAAAGCTGGGCGTGACCACGATTGAGCTGATGCCGGTGCATGCGTTTCTGCAAGAAAGCTTTTTGCTGCAACGCGACCTGCGTAATTACTGGGGTTACAGCACGCTGGGATTTTTCGCTCCCGAACCGAGCTATCTGTCGACCGGCGACCTTAACGAAGTCCGTATGGCGGTGCGGCATTTCCACGCTGCCGGGATCGAGGTGATCCTTGACGTGGTCTACAACCATACCTGCTCTGGCAGCGAACTCGGGCCGACGCTGAGTTTTCGCGGGCTGGACAACGCCAGTTATTACCGGTTGATTCCGGGGCAGGAGCGTTACTACATCAACGATACCGGCTGCGGCAATACCGTCAACATGTCGCATCCGCGCGTGATCCAGATGGTGCTGGATTCGCTGCGCTACTGGGCGCAGGCGTTCGACATCGACGGATTCCGTTTTGACTTGTGCTCGACACTGGGACGTGAGCCGACCGGTTTCGATCCGCATAGCGGCTTCTTTGACGCATTGATGCAGGATCCCGTGTTGTCGCAACTGAAGCTGATCGCCGAGCCGTGGGATATCGGGCCGGGCGGGTATCAACTGGGCAATCATCCGCCACGCTTTGCTGAATGGAACGACAAATTCCGCGATGGCATACGCCGTTTCTGGGCGGGGGCGGAGGGCGTGCGCGGCGAGTTTGCCGGACGCATGCTGGGTTCTTCGGATCTGTTCGACCATCACCATCGCAAGCCATGGGCATCGGTCAATTTCATCGCTTCGCATGACGGTTTTACCTTGCGTGACCTGGTCTGCTATGAAGGCAAACACAACGAAGCCAACGGTGAAAACGGCAACGACGGCCACAACGACAACTACAGCGCCAACTGGGGGATCGAAGGGCCGAGCGACGATCCCGCAATTGAACAGTTGCGTGCAACGGTGCAGCGTTCGATGCTGACCTGCGTCTTTCTGGCGCAAGGCACGCCGATGCTGCTGGCCGGCGACGAATTCCATCGCAGCCAGCGCGGCAACAACAATGCCTATTGCCAGGACAACGAAATTTCGTGGGTCGACTGGACAGCTGCACAAAGCGAGGAAGCCGTTGCGCTGACCACCTACGTTGGCCGTCTGAGCGCGATTCGCCGGGACTTCCCGGTATTGCTGAGCGAACGCTTCTTGCACGGCCGTCGAGAAATCCAGCCCGGACTCAAGGATGTCTCCTGGTTCGACGAGCGCGGTACGCCGATTTCAGTCGAAGACTGGCAAAACCCGGTGGCACGTGCGTTGACATTGCAATGCGCCAGTGCACCGGCGGATGACGCCACAGGCAGCAAGGACGGCAACAGCAGCAATAGCAGCAATAGCACTAGCACCGCCGCTGACAAGGACCGCCCGCAGTCTGCCGTGCAGCCGGACATCATCCTGATGTTTTTCAATGCCGGTCATGAGGCCATCGATTTCACGTTCCCTCGCCCCGGGGATGCGCATTATCTGCTGATCGACAGCAATGTTCCCGATGGCGCTACTTCTATCGAGCCCTGTACTGAGGCGAGCGTTCAGGTTGCCGCCCACAGTGTGCAGGTCTTCGCCAACCGTCCGTGCCGGGAATAATCATGAATAGTCTGGTTCCGCTTCATCCCAACAATGTTCGTTTTCATTATCGCTTGCCGTTCGGCGCCGAGTATCTGGGTAATGGACGTACGCGCTTTCGCATCTGGGCGCCGCTGGCCAAAACGGCCGCCGTCGAGCTGGACGGGCGCCGCCGCGTGCCGATGTCGCCGTCCTTGTATTCTGCTGAAGAAGGCTGGTTCGAAGTCGAGACCGACTGCGATGCGCTGACCCAGTATCACTACGTGCTGATGTCGCAGATCGACGGCGAGATCAGCGTGCCCGATCCTGCTTCACGCTGCCAGGCCGGCGACGTGCATGCCGACAGTGTCGTGATCGATGCGTCCGCCTATCAGTGGCAGACGGTGGACTGGCGTGGCCGGCCGTGGCATGAGACGGTGCTGTACGAGTTGCATGTCGGCGCACTGGGCGGCTTTGCAGGGGTAACGCAACGGCTGCAAGAGCTGGCCGAACTGGGCATCACGGCGGTCGAACTGATGCCGGTGTCGGAGTTTCCCGGAGCTTACAACTGGGGTTATGACGGCGTACTGCCGTATGCCCCCGACGCCAGTTACGGCACGCCGGAGCAACTCAAGCAATTGATCGATACGGCGCATGGCCTGGGGATGATGGTGTTCCTCGACGTGGTGTACAACCATTTCGGGCCGGACGGCAATTATCTGGCCAGCTATTCGCCGTTCTTCCGCAACGACACGAACACGCCGTGGGGACAGAGCATCGATTTTCACCGGCCTGAGGTGGCCGACTTCTTTGCGCAGAATGCTTTGTATTGGTTGCAAGAGTATCGCTTTGACGGCCTGCGGCTGGACGCCGTGCATGCCATTGGCGATCAGAGCTGGCTGCGTACGCTCGCGGCGAAGGTGCGAGCGGCCATCGCGCTGGAGGATGAGGAGATCGGTCTCGGTAAACGTCATGTCCATCTGGTGCTGGAGCACGACGGTAATGCCGCGTCGTTGCTCAACGGTGGTGTCGCTGGTGAATCTGGTGGCGGCA
>Ga0209913_1000334_pt1 | contig 43233 bp, 40 predicted proteins | sample PersoiDNA2013203_FD_185805 | JGI IMG/M metagenome (GOLD analysis project Ga0209913, IMG submission 185805) | Permafrost soil microbial communities from the Arctic, to analyse light accelerated degradation of dissolved organic matter (DOM) -... | ecosystem: Environmental > Terrestrial > Soil >...
TGGTGAACCTGCCGACCGCCGGTGTCGACTACCACGTGCCGTTTGGCGGCCGCAAGGGCTCGAGCTACGGCTCGCGTGAGCAGGGCCGTTATGCGCAGGAGTTCTTCACCACGGTGAAAACAACCTATATTGCCAGCTGAACTATTCATTACTTAGGAAACCACCATGTTGAAGCAATCCGCTCAGGCTACTGGGCCCTGTCATATCGTGATCACCGGCGGTGCCGGGTTTTTGGGCGTGCGTCTTGCACGCACACTGCTGGCCCAGGGGCAGCTGTCGCTCGCGGGTGCTGCGCCCGTGGAGATCACCCGCATCACCCTGGTTGACCGCGCCGCGCCGCCAGACGATTTGATGGCCGACGCCCGCGTTTCCGCGCTGATCGGGGACCTCAATGAACTTCTTGAAGATAAAAGCACTGTAGCCCCCGTCGTTACTAAAGATGCTGCTATTGTTTTTCATCTTGCGGCGGCGGTCAGCGGTGAATGCGAGGCCGATTTTGATCTCGGCATGCGAAGCAATTTTGCTGCCACGCTGGCCTTGCTGCACGCCTGTCGCGCCGTGCAGACAAAACCCGTCGTGGTGTTTGCCAGTTCGCTGGCGGTGTTTGGCGACGCCCCAGGTCAAGCGCTACCGCCTGCCATCGAGGACAACACTTTGCCGACACCGCAGAGCAGCTATGGCATCCAGAAATTCATCGGTGAACAACTGATGGCCGATTTCACCCGCAAAGGGTTTATTCAAGGCCGCAGCGTGCGTTTGATGACCGTCAGTGTTCGCCCGGGCAAACCCAACGGCGCTGCATCGAGCTTTTTAAGCGGCATGCTGCGTGAGCCCCTGGCCGGCATCAGAGCGACGTGCCCGGTGCCAGCCGACACCCCCGTCGCGCTGTCCTCGCCAGCACGCACCATCCAGGGTCTCATCCGTGCGGCCGAGGTAAGCGATCAAGCATGGGGCCCCCGAACAGCCCTGACTTTGCCGGCCCTGACCACCACCCCAGGCGAGATGGCTGCAGCGCTGGAACGCGTGGCTGGCACGGCGGCTACCGCTCTGATCGACTGGACGCCGGACCCGGCCATCCGCAACATCGTCAAGACCTGGCCGGCCCGCATTCATGCAGTGCGAGCCAGCGGTCTTGGTTTGTTGCCTGAAGAAAGCTTTGACGACATTATTCGCGAGTACATCAGGGAAAATACCTATGCCATCAAGCTGCCAATCAGATAACAATACACAAGTTGTATGATAACTTTTGCCACCTTTCAATACTGAGGATACTTTTCATGAAATTGAGAAAACTGATTATTGGCCTGTCTTTGGCCATGGGTTTTGTCGCCATTGCCGCGGCCCAGGCCACCATGCGTATCAACATTGCCATTGCGCAAAACTCGCACCAGGGCATTGCCATCGACACCTTCGCCAAGGAAGTGGAGAAGGGCACAGCGGGCCGCTACAAGATTCAGACTTTTTACAACGCCTCATTGGGCAGTGAGCGTGAATCGATCGAGGCGGTGCAACTCGGCACCCAGGAACTGACTTTCACATCCACCGGCCCGGTGCCCAACTTTGTGCCGGAAGCCAAGATTCTGGACGTTCCCTTTTTGTTTCGTGACAAGGCGCATGCCCGTGCCGTGCTGGACGGCCCGATCGGCCAGGAAATGCTGGCCAAGTTCGACTCCAAGGGTTTTAAGGCCTTGGCCTGGGGCGAGAACGGCATGCGCAACATGACCAACAGCAAGCACACCATCAAAACCCCGGATGACCTCAAGGGCCTGAAGATTCGCACCATGGAAAACCCGGTGCACGTAGCCGCCTACAAAGGCTTGGGCATTGTGACGACGCCGATGGCCATGGCCGAGGTATTCACTGCGCTGCAGCAGGGCACGGTCGACGGCCAGGAAAACCCCTTGTCCGTGATCATGGCAGCCAAATTTGACCAGGTGCAAAAGTACGTATCACTCACCGGCCACGTCTATTCGCCCGCCATCTTTTTGATGAACAAGGCAGCGTTCGACAAGCTCAGCCCTGCTGACCAGAAGGTATTTCTGGAAGCCGCCAAGGTGGCCGTCAAGGCCAACCGCGCCCGGGTTGACGCCGACGATGCCATGGGCGTGACTTACCTGCGCGGCAAGGGTATGGAGGTGACAGAGAACGTGGACAAATCCAAGTTCGTGGCCAAGCTTGCACCGGTGTACGCTGAATTCGAAAAGCAGTTCGGCAAAGCCAATATGGACAAGATCCGCAACTACAAGTAATCGCTACTGTTCTTTGTAGCTGCTAACACCCGAAGCGCGCAAGCGTCGGGTGTTTTTTTACAACTTCCCATTTCAGGTTGATATTGCAATGAAAGAAAAATTTCTCCGGTTGGAGAGGTGGACCAGCGGACTGTCGCTGTACACCGCCTGTGCCATGCTGCTGCTGGCGGCCAGTCTGGCCATGTTCCAGATCATCACCCGCTTCGTGCTTGAAATACCCGCTGAATGGACCGAAGTGCTGATTCGTTTCAGCCTGATCTGGATGGTGTTTCTGGGTATTCCGACGGCGTTTCGCCAGGGTGCCATGGTCAGTGTGGACGTGCTTTACCGCTGGAGCCCGCCACGCATGCGCCGTTTGCTCGACTGGGTGGTGTGCCTCGCCGCTACCGGGTTGATTTGCATCATCATCTGGTGGGGCTGGGACTATGCTGTCCGTGGCAGGGTGCAAACCATGGCCGGACTGGAAAGCGTATCGATGTTCTGGGCCTACCTCGCCATGCCGGTGGGCGGCTTGTTCAGCCTGATCGGCATCTTCGGTAATCTGCTGGACACCCAGCGTCTTGAATTGGAGACCGCAGTATGACCGCCGTCATGTTAAGCACCATGGTGCTGTGCTTCGCCCTCACTGTTTCCGTGGCCGTGTCCATCGGACTGGCCTCGATCCTGGGCATCCAGGCGTCCAACGCCCACATGCTGATCTCCGTGAAGGAAATGTTCAACGCCATCAACAAGTTTCCGTTGGCCGCCATCCCGTTTTTTATCCTGGCCGGCAACATCATGGAAACCGGCGGCATTTCGCGCCGCCTGGTGGACTTTGCCAAGAGCCTGGTGGGCGGCGTGCAGGGCGGCCTGCCGATGACTTGCGTGCTGACCTGCATGATCTTCGCATCGGTGTCCGGCTCATCGGTGGCCACCACCTTCGCCATTGGTACGATTCTGATTCCGGCGCTCATCAAACACGGCTACCCTACCACCTGGGCAGCGGCCTTGCAGGCCACCAGCGCCGAGCTCGGCGTCATCATCCCGCCCTCGATCCCGATGATTCTGTATGGCGTCAGCGCTGAAGTCTCCATTGGCGAGCTGTTCATCGCCGGTTTTGGTCCGGGCTTCTTCATCAGTGGTGCGCTGATGCTGTTTGTCTGGGGTTACTGCAAGTACAAAGGCTGGGGCAAGAACGATGGCGACGGCCGTCTGTCGGTCGGCAAGGCGACCTGGAAGGCCGGTTGGGCACTGCTGATGCCGGTCATTATTCTGGGCGGTATTTACGGCGGCATTTTCACCCCGACCGAGGCGTCGGCGGTCGCGGTGTTTTACGCGCTGATCGTGGGTCTGGTGATCTACCGCGAGATCAAGTTCCCTGACCTCTACAACATCCTGCGCAAGTCGGTGCTGTCGTCGGCGGTGATCATGTTCATCATTGCCAACGCCGGACTGTTTGCGTTCCTGATCACGCGCGCTGGCGTGCCGGAGGCGATCGGTATCTGGTTGCAGGATGTCTTGAAAACTCCGGCTTACTTCCTGCTCGGTGTCAACGCTGCGCTGTTCGTCATTGGCATGTTCATCGAGACCGGAGCCGCCATCATTGTGCTGGCCCCGATCCTGGCACCGGTGGCCATCCACTTTGGCATCGACCCGGTGCACTTCGGCCTGGTCATGGTGGTGAACCTGGCTCTGGGCATGATCACGCCGCCGTTCGGCGTCAACCTGTTTGCCGCCTGCACCGTGGCGCGCATCTCGCTGGATCGCATGATCAAGGACCTGATCCCGTTCGTGCTGGTGGTGCTGGCCTGCCTGATGGTCATCTCCTACGTGCCGGTGCTTTCGCTCGGTCTGCGCGATCTGGTTTACGCCAGATAGCGTGAACCCAAACCCGGCAGGCGTTCGCCTGCCGGGTGATAGAGTTCCACGATGAATTTAACTCCTCCCATGACCGCTCAGTTCAAACCCATCACGCCCGGTGCCTACCTTTCCGATCAGGTGGCGGATGCGCTTGCCGCTGAAATCCGGGCCGGACGGCTGGCCGTGGGGGCCAAGCTGCCGACCGAGGCGGCGCTGGTAGAGCAATTCGCGGTCAGCCGCACGGTGGTGCGGGAAGCGGTCTCGCGGCTCAAGTCGCTGGGCTTGGTCGATTCACGGCAAGGCAGTGGTGTGTATGTCAAGGAATTGGGCTTTTCACCGCTCAACTTTGATGCCAAGTCGGCCGTCTCCCGGCAGGCGGTGATCCAGATGGTGGAAGTGCGCCGCGCGCTGGAGACCGAAGTGGCGGGCTTGGCGGCACAACGGCGGACCCAGACCGATATCAAGCGCATCGCAAAATCCATTGCGCTACTGGACAAGGCAGTGCAAGCCGGTGGCGACGGCGTGGACGAAGACGTGCAATACCACCGCGCCATTGCGGAGGCCGCGCGCAACCCCTTTCTGATCGGCACGCTGGAATACCTGGGCCAGTTCCTGCGCGGGGCTACCCGCGTCACGCGGGCCAATGAAGCGCGCCGGGCCGACTTCGCGCGCCAGGTGAGTGCCGAGCACGACAAGATTTTGCGCGCCATTGAAGCCGGCGACGCAGCTGCGGCGCGCAAGGCTGCGGCGCGGCACATGGATAACGCCATCCTGCGCATTGAGCAGGCTGACCCGGCGTTTTGGCAGCAGGCGGGGGTGCAACTGGCACGGCCCCTGGTCTCCGGCCTGCCCCTGAGGAGCTGACTGGCCGACCCGTGTAAGGTGCGTCTTCGTGTGTGCAATATCGGGTAAACCCGGATGTTGAGTTGACTCGAAATTTGTATGATAACCATATAAAATATGGCGGCAGGCACGGTGCCGCTAGACTGATTTTCAAATGAAGGAAACCAACAAATGACATCAAACGTAGGTGTAATCGGCCTGGGGGCCATGGGCAGTGGCATGGCGCGCTCGCTGCGCCGCCATGGCAACCAGGTCCATGTTTTTGACGTGCGCGGTGAGGCGGCGCAAGCCTTTGCCGCCGATGGCGGCGTGGCCTGTGCGTCACCGGCCGAACTGGCGGCGCAGTGCAGCGTCATCGTGTCGGTGGTGGTCAACGCCGCGCAGACCGAAAGCGTGCTGTTTGGAGCGGGCGGCTGCGCTGCGGCCATGAAGCGCGGCAGCGTGTTTGTCATGTGCTCCACCGTGGACCCGAACTGGTCGATTGCGCTGGAGGCGCGCCTCGCTGCGCTGGGCATTTTCTACATCGACGCCCCCATTTCCGGCGGCGCCGCCAAGGCCGCCAGCGGCGAGATGACCATGATGACCGCGGGCAAGCCCGAGGCCTATGCCGTGGTCGGGCCACTGCTCGACGCCATGGCAGCCAAGGTCTACCGGCTCGGCGATCGGGCAGGCGCGGGCAGCAAGGTCAAAATCATTAACCAGCTGCTGGCTGGCGTGCACATCGCCGCTGCGGCCGAGGCCATGGCACTGGGCTTGCGCGAGGGTGTGGACCCGAAGGCGCTGTACGAGGTGATCACCCACAGCGCGGGCAATAGCTGGATGTTCGAGAACCGCATGGCCCATGTGCTCAGCGGCGACTACACGCCGCTGTCGGCGGTGGATATTTTTGTCAAAGACCTGGGGCTGGTGCTGGATGTGGCGCGCGCCAGCAAATTCCCGCTGCCGCTGTCCAGCACGGCGCACCAGATGTTCATGCAGGCGTCCACGGCAGGCTTCGCGCGCGAGGACGACAGCGCAGTCATCAAGATTTTTCCCGGCATTGAGTTGCCAAAAAAGCCATGAAAAAACTAGTGCTGGGCTGTATTGCCGACGACTTCACCGGCGCCACCGATCTGGCCAACAACCTGGTGCGTGCAGGGATGCGTGTGGTGCAGGCCATCGGCGTGCCGGGGCAGGCGCTAGACACCGACGCCGATGCTGTGGTGGTGGCGCTCAAGTCGCGCACCTTGCCTGTGGATGAAGCCATTGCGCAGTCGCTGGCTGCGCTGCGCTGGCTGCAGGCGCAGGGTGCGCAGCAAATCTACTTCAAGTATTGCTCCACTTTTGACAGCACGGCACAAGGCAATATCGGCCCGGTGGCTGAGGCGCTGATGGATGCGCTGGCGAGCGTAAAAGGCAGCGACTTCACCATCGCCACACCCGCCTTTCCTGATAACCAGCGCACCGTATTCAAGGGTCACTTGTTTGTGGGTGATGTGCTGCTCAACGAGAGCGGCATGCAGAACCATCCGCTCACCCCCATGACCGACGCCAATCTGGTGCGCGTGCTGCAGGCGCAGTGCCGCCGCCCGGTGGGCCTGATCGACTACAAGGTGGTAGCGCAGGGTGAGGCTGCGATTCGCATGCGCATCGACCAGTTGCGTGCCCAAGGGATAGGCCTGGCCATCGTGGACGCTATCTCCAACGATGACCTGCTGCGCCTGGGCTCCGCGCTCAGCGGCATGCCGCTGGTAACGGGCGGCTCGGGGGTCGCCATTGGACTGCCTGCCAACTTTGGGATTACGCCCTCCAATGCTGCCAGTGCACTGCCCGCCGCCACTGGCTTGCAGGCGGTCGTGTCGGGCAGCTGCTCGCTGGCGACCAATCGGCAGGTGCTGGCCTTTATCCAGGCGGGCCGTCCGGCGCTGGGGGTCGATGCCTTGCAGATCGCCGCCGGGGTCGATGTGACGACGCAGGCGCTGGCTTGGGCCGCGCCGCTGCTGAGCCAGGGCCCAGTGCTGATTTATTCGACCGCTGATTCCAATGCGGTCAAGGCGGTGCAAGCGCAGCTCGGCGTGGAAGAAGCCGGCGCCATGGTGGAGCGTACCCTGGCCGCAATCGCACGCGGGCTGGTAGCGCTTGGCGTGCGCCAGCTGGTCGTGGCCGGTGGCGAAACCTCGGGCGCCTGCGTGCAGGCTTTGAACATCACGCAAATGAAGATCGGCCCGCAAATCGATCCCGGTGTGCCCTGGTGCCATGCCCAAACCGATGCCGCACCTGGGGCAGGCCTGCACCTGACGCTGAAGTCTGGCAACTTTGGCGCCGATGACTTCTTCAGCAAAGCCTTTGCGTTGCTGGCATGAACGAGAAAGAAGCCCGCGAAGAAATTTGCCGTGTCGGGCGCAGCCTGTTCGAGCGCGGCTACGTGCACGCCACCGCCGGCAACATCAGCGTGCGGCTGGATGAGTCGCAGGGTGGGGGCTATCTGATCACCCCGACCGATGCCTGCCTGGGTTTTCTCGACCCCGCCCGGCTGGCCCGGCTGGACGCTCAGGCACAGCAGATCAGTGGCGACCGCGCTAGTAAAACAATAGCGCTTCATACCCATATCTACAGGGCTACAAGCCAATTTCATCCAAAAACTTGCTGCGTGATCCACACCCACAGCACGCACTGTGTGGCACTGACACTGCAGCCCGGCAGCAAGGAGCTGCTGCCTGCCGTGACGCCCTACTTTGTGATGAAGGTAGGGCACGTGCCCGTGATTGCCTACCACCGCCCCGGGGCGCCCGAGGCGGCGCAGCTGGTGGCGCAGACTATTTCACGCTATGGCCAAGCCGGCACACCGATCCGCGCCGTCATGCTGGCGCGCCTGGGCCCCAATGTCTGGCACGACTCGCCCGCCGCCGCCATGGCCACCCTCGAAGAACTTGAAGAAACCGCCCGGTTGGTAAGTCTCAGTCCATCTGCGCCTGAGCCCCTGACCGAAACCCAAATCAACGAACTGCGCCAGACCTTTGGCGCCCACTGGTGAACCTTATGCCTAAATTTGCAGCCAACCTTTCCATGCTCTACCCCGAGCTCGATTTTCTGGACCGTTTTGCGGCCGCCGCCCAAGACGGCTTCAAGGCGGTCGAATATCTTTTTCCCTATGCCTATAAGAGCCGCGAAATCGCGGCCCGCCTCAGGGCCCATGGCCTGCAGCAGGTGCTGTTCAACGCGCCGCCCGGCAATTGGGACGCTGGCGAGCGCGGTCTGGCGTGCCTGCCCGGGCGCGAAGCCGAGTTCCGTGCCGGTATCGGCAAAGCCCTCGACTACGCAGCCGCACTGGACTGCCCCCGCGTCCATGTCATGGCCGGGCTGTTGCCCGCGGGCAGCGAGCATGCGACGCTGCGCCCCACCTACATCAGCCAATTGCGCTGGGCCGCGCTGGAAGCCGCCAAACAGGGCGTCGATGTGCTGATCGAGCCGATCAACACGCGCGATATTCCCGGCTTTTACCTGAACCGCCAGGACGACGCGCATCAAGTCCTGGCCGAGGTGGGCGCGCCCAACCTCAAGGTGCAGATGGACCTGTACCACTGCCAGATTGTGGAAGGCGACCTGGCGATGAAAATGCGCCAATACCTGCCCACCGGCAACGTCGGCCATATCCAGATTGCGGGCGTGCCGCAGCGGCACGAGCCCGATCTGGGCGAGTTGAACTACCCCTACCTGTTCTCGGTGCTGGACGAACTGAACTACACCGGCTGGGTCGGTTGCGAGTACCGGCCACAGGCCGGCATGCAAGCGGGCGGCACCTCAGCCGGGCTGGGCTGGCTCAAGCCCTACCTGTAACGCCTGCGTTCAGCTCGTTTTCTGGCTGAAGGCTTCGAACGCCTTCGCGTAATCTGGATGCCATCGCGAAAGCGGTGGCCGGTTCTCGACGACATCGCCCGCAGCCCAGAGGATGCGCCGCTCGTCGAGCGAACGAGGCACGTCGTTGTCGGGGCAGAGAATGTAGAAGTCGCCGGCCTCCAGCCGCTCCATCATGAAGTTGACGGTCTGCTCCGGCGTCCAGGCGCCGGCCGGCTTTTCCGTGCGGCCCTGGGCGGTAAGGTCCGTGAAAACGAAACCCGGAATCAGCAAATGAGCGCTGATCCGGCAGCTCGGCGTGTTGCGCAGTTCGTGCTGCAGCGCTTCGGTGAAAGCCTTCAGGCCCGCCTTGGACACGTTATAGGCCGGGTCCCCGGGAGGGGTGGTGATCCCTTGCTTCGACCCTGTGTTGATGACCAGACCGGGTCGTCCGCGCTTGATCATGGCGGGCACGAAGATTTGCGTGCTGTGAATCACACCCCACAGGTTGACGTCGAGTACCCGTTCCCAGTTGCCGGCCGGCCCGAACAAGGTGCTGCCGGGTTGAATGCCAGCATTGTTCATCAGGACATCCGTGCCGCCGAAGCGATCGCGAACCGCCGCCTCCAGCCGGCGCAGGTCCTCGACGCGGCTGACGTCGGTCTCCAAAGTCATCACGTCGTCCGCTCCGCCCGCCGCCAGGATGGCGACCTCGTCGGCAGCGCGGACGAGCCGGTCCGCGCCGAGGTCGGCGATGCAGACGCGAAGTCCGAGTTGCGCCATCCGCTTGGCGGCGGCGAGGCCGATACCGGCAGCGCCACCAGTGATGACGGCAACGGATCCGGAAGTGAGGGCAGCATGGGTCATTGTCAATTTCTCCTTATTGAGACGCCGGAAGGGGCGCAGGCTACACCGCCACCGTCATTCCGGACTATTCTTCTTCCTGTAGGGCCACTTGCAGAATTCCAACACCGATCTGAATCAAATCCGCCAAGCTGCAAAAAAGAAGTTGCGGGCACCCCGCCGAGCGGGGAGATCAGGGTATCAATGATGCCCAACCCATGAATACTACCCTGAGCCCGCAGCTTGAACAAATCATTCGAGTGCCGATCGAGCGCTTGATTGGATTACCTCTGACGGTGAAATCGGTTTGACTTTAGGGGGAATCTCTTGTAGTGACCGAACCTGTCCCAGTGGGTTTGAGGCAGAAAAAGCGTTTACCACGAAGTCCACAAATGCACGCACTCGCGCCGCGGTCTGCAGGCTTTGCGGGTAGACAGCGTGAATATCGGCTCCCGGTGTCTGCCAGTTCGCCAGTACCTGCCGGAGCCGCCCACTAGCCAAATATTTTGCTATATCCCATTCCGCCCGCATGATGAGGCCATGACCTGCAAGCGCCCAGTTAACTGCAATCTCGCCGTCGTTGGTGCTCAACGTTCCACGCACCTTGACCGTCTCGGCGCGTTGGCCGGAAGTCAGGTGCCAGATGCCGTAGGCTTCGTCACCTTGGCGTATGCAAATGCAGTTGTGCTGAGCTAGGTCGTTCGGTACCTGGGGCGTACCCTGCCGGGTCAGGTAGGCGGGTGCTGCGCAGATCAGGCGCCGGTTGGTCGCTATGCGCCGCGCGATCATCCGTGCATCGGGTGGCTCACCAAAGCGGATGCAGACATCAAAGGCATCCTCTGTAAGCGACGGCGGATTGACGGTGAGCTGCAGTTGGATCTGCACTTCTGGATAGCGTTTGGCAAAATCCGAAATCAGCGGAGCGATATGGCTGCGGCCAAAGCCTAAGGTGGCGTTCACACGTAACAAGCCTTTGGGGGCGGCAACCGAGTTGGATACCAGCTGCTCCATGTCCCCAATATCGGCAAGGATGCGCCGCGCGTGCTCCAGGTAAACCTCACCTTCGGGCGTGAGACCAATACGACGCGTCGTGCGATTAAGCAACTGCACACCCAGTCGCGCCTCCATCTGGGCCAGCCGCTTGCTCACCGCTGGGGTTGTGATATCTAGCTCGCGCGCAGCGGCAGAGAAGCTGCCGCTGCGCACCAACAGGCTGAAGAAGGCCATTTCAGAAGGTGCGGATGCGGGTGTGGACATTGTCAAATCAAAGTAAACAATAGTTTAACTTTAAGGCCATCTATTGAATCTTGCAATAGGTAAAGTCCGCCTCAATTGCACCCATTCAAAGAAACTTGATGAAGACCTACAAAATAGCCTGCATCCCGGGCGACGGAATTGGAAAAGAAGTCGTGCCCGCCGGCCAGACCGTGCTGGCGGCACTGGCCGCCTGCCGCAACACGTTCAAGTTTGAGTTTGAGAGCTTCGGCTGGGGCGGCGACTGGTACCGCAGGCACGGCGAGATGATGCCGGCGAACGGCCTGGACGCCCTGCGCAACAAAGATGCGATTCTGTTTGGTTCCGCTGGTGACCCGGACATCCCCGATCACATCACGCTCTGGGGCCTGCGCCTCAAGATATGCCAGGGGTTTGACCAGTATGCCAACGTGCGCCCCACCCGAATCTTGCCCGGCATCGACGCGCCGCTCAAGCGCTGCAGGTCTGAAGACCTGAACTGGGTCATCGTGCGTGAGAACTCCGAAGGCGAATATGCTGGCGTCGGCGGCCGCGTCCACCCGGGACACCCGCTTGAAGTGGCCACCGACTTGTCGGTGATGACCCGCGCCGGTGTCGAGCGCATCATGCGCTACGCTTTCAAGCTGGCGCAATCTCGCCCACGCAAGCTGCTGACGGTGGTGACCAAGTCCAACGCCCAACGCCATGCGATGGTGATGTGGGACGAGATCGCGGCACAAATTTCGAAAGAGTTCCCTGATGTGAAGTGGGATAAAGAGCTGGTGGACGCCGCCACAGCGCGCATGGTCAACCACCCGGCGACGCTTGACACCCTGGTTGCCACCAATTTGCATGCCGACATCCTGAGCGACTTGGCGGCTGCGCTGGCGGGCAGCTTGGGCATCGCACCCACCGGCAACATCGACCCCGAGCGCCGTTATCCCAGCATGTTTGAACCGATCCATGGCTCGGCCTTCGACATCATGGGCAAAGGCCTGGCGAATCCTATAGGCACCTTCTGGAGCTGCGTGATGCTGCTGGAGCATCTGGGCGAAGAAGCTGCGGCGAAACAGCTGATGGCCGTCATTGAACAAGTGACCGCCGACCCTGCACTGCACACGCGCGACCTGGGCGGCAGTGCCACGACGACCGAAGTGACGCAGGCCGTCTGTGCCCGCATCGCGGCCTGAGCGTCGCTCCAGTTCGCAGCGGCCATGCGTACTCAATGGAACAATTTCAGGGTAAATACCTATGTTTGGCTTACTCAGTATTTGTATGATGACCATATTACTTTCAGAACAAATCTGGCACTCAATAAATTGAGTAAACCAAGAAATGCGATCAAAGACTGTTGTTGAATTTAGGGCAGAAGTCCTTTGACTTTTCGAGTGTGCGTTGCCGTTCACGGGAACACTACATTGCGAAAAATCTAATGCCTTGCACAAACCATTAGGAGACAAAGTGGACGTTGGATTAACTCAGCCGAACCGAAGGACGATGCCCTCGCTGGCGCGAACCTTGCTCGACTTATTCCGGGCCAAGGAGATGAGCGTACTTCTTGCTGTTATTTTGGTGGGTGGCGGCATCGCCATGGTGACGCCATACTTCCTGACAACGGACAATCTGATGGGCGTCTTCCGCTCGTTTTCGCTGACGGCCATCATGTCCATCGGCATGGTCATGGTGATTATCACCGGCGGCATTGACCTCTCCGTCGGCTCCGTGATGGGATTGTCCGGGCTCGTCACCGCCCTGGCCTTTCAGAATGGGTTTTCGACCGTGGTTAGTGTGTCGTGCGGGTTGGGCGTCGGTTTCCTTTTTGGCTTGACGAACGGTTTGCTTGTGACCGTAGGGCGGCTACCCCCGTTCATCGCGACGCTAGGCACGTTGAGCATTGGCCGGGGGCTGATGTACATCGTGACCAAGGGCGTTCCGGCGACCCCCGAGACGCCCGAGGTTTTTAGCGTGATCGGCCAGGGGTATATCGGCAGCGTGCCAGCGCCAGTGATCATCATGCTGGTGCTCGCGCTGATCTTTTCGGTGATCATGACGTTCACCACCTTTGGCCGCCATGTTTATGCGACCGGCGGCAACGAGCAGGCTGCGTGGCTGAGCGGCGTCAACACCTCGCGCATCAAGCTCACGGTTTACACGCTGTCGGGCACGATCTCCGCACTGGCCGGCATTGTGGCCTTCTCACGCTATCTGTCGGCCGAGCCCGCGTCCGGGTTTGGCGTGGAACTCGACGTTATCGCCGCAGCAGCTATCGGCGGCGCGAGCCTGGCGGGTGGTGTGGGCAGCGTGATGGGCGCCATCCTCGGTGCAGCGCTCACTGGGATCATCGCCAACGGCGTGGTCCTTATGAACATTAATACCTATGCACAGCAGGCCATCACGGGTGCCGTCATCCTGATCGCCGTAAGTATCGACGTGTGGCGTAACGCCAGAAAGGAGCGGTAATTCGGCAAAACGAACCGAAACCTCGCCCAAGCGAACATAAATTCCTGCTTCCAAAAGCACTAATCTTTAACTTGCATACGAAAAGAGACATCATGAAAAAACTACTACCCCTGTTCCAGTTTGCGCTGTTGGCTATACCCCTGAGCTTGGCCGTTCAAATGAATGCCAGCGCGAAGGACATCAAAGATATCAGGATCGCGGTCATCCCGAAGGTTGCTGTGCCATTCTTCGACGACTGCAACAATGGCGCCAAGGCCGCTGCCGATAAGCTCGGCGTGCAGTATCAATGGGTTGTGCCACAGAATACGCAGGGTTCAACTCAGGTTCGCATCCTCGAAGACCTGATCTCCAAGAAGGTGGATGGCATCGCCATCTCGGTCAACGAACCGAAGTCGGTCGAGGCTGCGATTAAGAAGGCTATCGCCAGCGGCATCAAGGTCGTGACGTTCGATTCGGATTCGGCCAACAGCGGTCGTTCGATGTACATCGGCACCATCAATTCGGCCGCAGGCGAGACGATGGGCGAGTCGATGGCCAAGGCCATCGATGGCGAAGGTGAAGTGGCCATTCTCACCGGCCAGCTTGGCGCTGCGAACCTCAACGAGCGTATCACTGGCATCAAGAAGTCGCTGTCCAAGTACCCGAAGATCAAGGTCGTGGCGACCGAGGGCACGGAGGATGATTTGGCTAAGGCGGTTTCAACGACCGAGTCCCTCTTCCGCGGACATCCAGCACTCAAGGGCATCTTCGGTGTGAGCCAGGTCGGCGGACCCGCAGTGTCCAAGGTCATGGCTACCAAAGAGTTTGGCAGCAAGAAAGGTGCTGTGAAAGTCTTTGCATTCGACGACCTGCCTGACACGATCAAGGGTGTGAAGGAAGGCTACATCCAGGGGATCATGGTTCAGCGCCCCGTCACGATGGGCAAGCTTGCTGTCGAGCACCTGGTCGATCAGATCACCGGCAAAGAGCCAGCACCGAAGGACGTCGATACGGGGGTGAACGTGGTCACCAGCCAAAACCTCGGCTCCTATACCAAGTAACACAATTTGAACCGGGCCTGTGATCAGGCCCGCCTCTTACGGAGCCGCGTGTGGTGCCTTATCTGCAAGTCAAGAACATCTCAAAAACCTTCGCTGGTGTGAAGGCATTGAATCGGGTAAGCCTGCACATTGCCAGCGGCGAGGTGCTCGCCATTGCGGGGGAGAATGGCGCCGGAAAGAGCACTCTCATGAAAATCATGACGGGTGTCTACCAGCCCGACCCGGGAGGAGAAATCTGGATTAACGGCGTCCTGGTGCCGCATTTGACGGGCACGGCCCACGCGCGGCAACTCGGCGTATGCATCATTTACCAGGAACTTTCGGTCGTCGACAACCTGACCATCGCCGAGAACATCTTCCTCAGCAAGGAGATATCGAACCGGCTGGGGTTCCTCGACAAGCGAGCCATGCATGCCGCCACGCGGCAGCTGCTGGATTCGCTCGACATGCAACTCGACGCCGGCACGCGCGTCGGTGATCTCAGCATCGGTCAAAAGCAGATGGTCGAAATCGCCAAAGCGATTTCGAATCAGTCGAAGATCGTCATCATGGACGAGCCGACGGCGTCCCTCAGCCATCACGAGGCTATGGTGCTGAAAGAGATCATCCGCAAGCTCAGGTCCGAAGGCATCGGCATTATCTATATCACACACCGGCTCGAGGAGATCTTCGATCTCGCCGACCGTGTCACGGTCCTGCGCGACGGCGCCTGCGTCGCCACCTTGCCGGTCGAGCAGCTTGACCGCGCGCGGCTGGTCAAGATGATGGTAGACCGTGAACAAAGTGATCTCTACGGCGACTATCAGTGCCATGCGACGCAAAAGGTCGCGCTGGAGGCCAAGGGCCTGACGCTCAAACACAGGACGGCGCACACAGTATCTGTGCGTGACTGCAGTTTTCGGGTTCACGAAGGTGAAATCCTCGGCTTCTTCGGCTTGGTCGGTGCAGGACGGACCGAACTCATGGAGATGGTCTTCGGCCTGCGGCCGTACCATGGCACCATCGAGCTTGGCGGCCAGCCGGTCGCCATCCACAGCCCGCGAGCGGCCATCGACCACGGACTCGGGTTCGTCACCGAGGACCGCAAGTCCGGTGGGCTGGTGCTGGGGATGAACATCCGTGAAAACTTCAGCCTGACGCACCTGGACACCTACTCTACGCTGAGCTTCATCAGCCGCCTGGCAGAGACCTTCGGATGCCAGAAGTTCGTATTGCGCCTAGGCATCAAGACGCCGTCGGTTGAGCAGACGGTTGGCAACCTCAGCGGCGGCAACCAGCAGAAAGTCGTCATTGCCAAATGGGTAGCACGCTCGCCGAAGGTGCTTATTGTGGACGAGCCCACGCGCGGCATCGATATTGCGGCAAAAGCCGATGTGCACCGGCTCCTGCAGGAGCTGGCGTCACGCGGTATGGCCGTCATCGTGGTGTCGTCAGACTTACCGGAAATCCTCGCGATCAGCGACCGCGTGATCGTCTTGCGCGAGGGCGCCATCACTGCCAAGCTGTCGCGGCAACAAGCCACCCAGCACGTGGTCATGGAAGCCGCGGCTGCTTGATTTTTTTATTTCATTCACAAGGATTTTTCAATGAGAACCGTCGTCGTCGTTCACACCGGACCCGCCACCATACAGCCGATCAAGCAGCAGTTTCAGCAGATATTGCCCGACGTGCGCGTCATCAACATCATGGATGACAGCCTGCTCAACGATGTCATGGCGGCAGGCCATCTCACCGAGGCTGTTACAGGGCGCATCTTCTCCTATATGCAACTGGGGCAGCAAATGGGCGCCGTCGCGCTGCTCAATGCCTGCTCGTCGGTGGGCGAGGCAGCCAGCGCTGCCCGTTCAGCCATCTCGATCCCTATCATCAAAATCGACGATACCATGGCCGAGCGCGCCGTCGCGTCGGGGCCGAGGATTGGCGTTGTCGCGACCGTCAAGACGACGCTCGAACCGACGGTTCGCTTGATCAAGGCGAAGGCCGCGGCTGCGGGGAAATCCGTCGCGGTTACGGAGGCATTGGCCGAAGGGGGCTTCCAGGCGCTACTGGACGGTAAGTCCGAGTTGCATGACGAGATCGTCAAGCGCACGATTCAGTCCCTGGCCGACAAAGTTGATGTCATCGTACTGGCACAGGTGTCGATGGCGCGGCTGGTCCCCTCACTCACCGACATGAAGGTGCCCGTCCTGTCCTCGCCGCAAAGCGGCGTCGAGGCAGTGCGTGACGCCCTGGCCAGCCGGCACTGAGACGGCCGCCGAATAATTTCAATTCATACAAGCAACACAGTCACCATCAAAGGAAATCCAATGAAAAAGAACATCATCGTTACCGGCGGCAGCGGCATGGCAGGCAAATGGGTCGTCAAGGATCTACTCGACCACGGGCACCAGGTACTCAACCTGGACCGCACCGTCCTGCAGAACTCCGCGGCCCGAACACTGATCACCGACCTGACCGATGCGGGCCAGGTCTTCAACGCGCTCTGCAGCACGACGGTGCGGCACGAGTTCAGCGAGACGATCAAGCCGGCGCCCATCGACGCGATCATCCACTTCGCGGCAATCCCGCGGATCATGACGTACCCGGACAACGAGGTCTTTCGGATCAACGTCATGGCCGCCTACAACGTACTGGATGCGGCGTCGAAGTATGGGATCAAGAAAGTCATCATCGCATCGAGCGAAACGACGTACGGCATTGTCTTTGCCGACAACTACCGCATGCCCGAGTACCTGCCGCTAGATGAAGAATACCCCATCGATCCGATGGACAGTTACGCGATGTCCAAGGTGATCAACGAGGTCACGGCCAAGGCATTCCATGCCCGAACCGGGTCGGATATCTACTGCCTGCGCATCGGCAATGTGATCGACCCGGTGGACTATGCGAAGTTTCCCGAGTATTTCAAGGATCCGGGCTTCCGCCGCCGCATCACCTGGAGCTATATCGACGCCCGCGACCTGGCCACCGCAGCGCGCTTGGGTGTTGACAAGGACGGCCTGGGCTTCCAGGTGATGAACGTTGCGGCCGACGATGTCTCGTCCGACCTGCCGACGGCGGAGCTGCTCAAGCGCTTCTATCCGACGGTACCGGTCAAGAAAACCCTCGGCGAGTTCGAGACCCTGCTGAGCAATGAGAAGATCAAGCGCTTGCTGGGCTTCAAGCAACAGTACAACTGGCGCAGTCACGTCAAATGACCGGTTGCCGCTTTCAGTGAACGCAAGCCCGGCGGATGGGGGAACGACGCTAACGGGCAGACCCATGTGCGAATACACGTCGGCCTTCAGGGCGGCCACGTAATCCAGCCAATGCTCTCGCTTCCCCGATCAGCCCGGCTGGCAACCAATGTCCACTTTTTCCTGAACGGACTGGCGTTTGCGACCTGGGGCGTGCATGTACCGACCTTCAAGCACCTGCACGGCCTGAGCGAGGCCGAAGTGGCGCTGGCGATGCTTGCGGCCGGGGTGGGCGCGCTCGTCGCCGTTCTTGGGGCCGGTGCGCTCGTCGGCCGCTTCGGCGCCCGAGCCGTCTGCGCTGTTTCCGGTCTCATGACCGCCGCAGCGGTCGGCGCACTGCTGCAACTGCCCAGCTACTGGACGGGCGTCATGGGTCTGTTCGTGTTTGGCGTGGCGAACAGTCTGTTCGATGTCGCCATGAATGCGCATGCCGTAGAGGTCGAGGCCGCCTATGGGCGGCCGATTATGTCGAGCTGTCATGGCTTTTTCAGCTTGGGTGGGCTCGGCGGCTCGGCGCTGGCGAGCTTGCTCGCGGTCGCAGGCGTCGCAGCGACCACGCACACTCTATGGGTGGCCATCGGTGCGGCCGCCTTGACCATTGCCGTCGTTCCCGCGATGCTGTCGGACCGCGCGCAAACGACCGACGAAGCGGGCTACAGTTTCATGCGCCCACGCGGTGTCATCGTCCTGCTCGGCGCCATGGCCGCCCTAGGCTTGGTCGCCGAGGGCGCTATGTACGACTGGAGTGTGCTCTACCTGCGCGAGAGCCTGGCGTCGCCGCAAGCCCTGGCGGCACTGGCCTATGCGTCGTTCTCGGTGGCGATGGCCATCGGTCGCTTCGCGGGTGACCGTGCTCGTGCGCGATTGGGGGCCTTAACCCTGCTGAGTGTCGGTGGCACGCTGGCCGCAAGCGCGATGCTGGCGGTTTTGCTGATCGGCCATCCCGCGGCAGCGCTGGCAGGTTTTGCGTTAGTGGGACTTGGCATCTCGAACGTCGTGCCGGTGCTTTTTTCATGTGCCTCGCGGGTGCCCGGTATCTCGCCCGCACATGGCATCTCCGGCGTCGCCAGTTTGGGCTATCTTGGCTTTCTGTCGGGCCCCCCCATGATCGGTGCAGTAGCGCAGGTCGCCACCTTGCCGGTGGCGCTGTGCCTTGTCGCATTGTTTGCGGCGGCCCTCGCCGTACTTGCACGCCGCGTTTTGCCTATCATGGGTGAACTCGGAACTAGCACAGACGATAAAGCCAGTCGCTCAGTTCCGGTAGGGCAGGAACCAAGACAGCACGGCTGAGGTGGCCGCGTCGAGCCGAGGCCTGTACTCGCAACCAACGTTCTCCGCGTCGCGCGCCGAGCCAAGCGAATAGCGGCACTCGCTCGATTCAACGTTTGCGGCAGCGAGGCTTCGCTCTGTCACACCCAGCCGCCATCGACCACAAAATTCTGTGCCGTACACATGGCGCTGTCGTCCGCCGCCAGAAAAAGCGCCATCCTGGCAATGTGCTCTGCCAATACCGGCTGGTTGATGCACTGGCCACGCGCGATATCAGCGCGAGCTGCGTCATCAACCCAGAGGCGCAGCTGTTTTTCGGTCATCACCCAACCCGGTACCAGTGTGTTGACCCGGATATTGAATGGCCCGAAATCGCGCGCGAGGCTGCGCGTCAGTCCTTGCACGGCAGATTTGGATGTTGTGTAGACTGGCATGCCCCCCTGTTTGAGCATCCAGCTAAGGGAACCGAAATTCACGATGCTTCCGCCACCGGCCTTGCGCATGTCTGGCGCGACGTTGCGAGCAGCAAAGAACTGATGCTTCAGGTTCACAGCGATGCCTGCATCCCACGTCTCAGAGGTGGTCTCCTCAATGGTGTGACGGCGATCGTTGGCAGCGTTGTTCAGCAGTGCGTTAATGGGGCCAAAGTGCTGGCGCACCTTTTCGATGGCACTCTCCAACGCAGCGATGTCTGTCAGGTCAGCATGAACAAATAGCGGGGCGTGCCGCGCTCCGGCCAGTGCGCTCGCCAGCGTCGATCCTGCCGCGGTGTCGATGTCGATGAAGCCGACCTTCGCGCCTTGGGCGGTGAATTGCTCGACAAGGCAGGCACCAATGCTGGTGGCACCTCCTGTGATGAGCACGGTCCGATCAGTCAGGCTGGGGTATTGGGCAAAAACTGTCATGGGGAATTCCTTTACTGTCGAAGGCCATCCATAAACGCGCTGGGAGTGCGGTTGGACGGGCTTATAAATTTGGTCTAGTACGATGAACAGTCATATTTTAGTTGAATTCAATCAAATGTTCGTAAATAACGGCACGGTCATGCAATAGATTTGTATGATGAATTTTTCACTTTTATGCGAGACCTCTTCAAGTCCATCGCACCCTGTCCTTACTGCTCAGATGAAGTGGCGGATGTGCGCAAAGACGAGATCCGGGACGGACGGCTGGTGGCGGGGGACAAGTTGCCGACGGAGGTGTCGCTGATAGGGCGGTTTGGGATAAGCCGCTCGCTGACGACCCATCGACAGGTGTTGGCGCTCATCCAAACCGGGCATTCGGCACTGGCGGGTGACCCCTTGCATGGTGCCTCCCAGGAAGCGATCATCGGCCATGTGGTAGCCAGGGCCTTGGCCTGGGTCGAACCTTTGTTAAAGCAGGTGCTGGACGAATTAATACACCGGCTGGGTCGGTTGTGAGTACCGGCCACAGGCCGGCATGCAAGCGGGCGGCGCCTCAGCCGGGCAGCCATGCGAGATTCTCGCCAATCTACCCAGAATAAAAGTCAAGTCAACACAAAGAAAGAAGCGATGAACGATTCAACATCCAGCCCCAATGTCGGTTTTATCGGTGTCGGAATGATGGGCTGTGGCATGGCAAAACATGTGCTGGCCAAGGGTCATCCGGTGACGCTGCTGATCCGCAAGAAGGCGGACGAGGAGCGCTGCGCCGACCTGCTGGCGCACGGCGCACAGCCCCTCAAAACCGCCGCCGAGCTTGCAGCCTCGGCCGATGTCATCATCATCTGTGTCACCGGTTCGCCGCAAGTTGAAGAGGTGGTGTTTGGCGACAACGGCATCCTGCAAACCCTCAAGCCCGGCTGCGTGGTGGTGGACTGCTCGACCTCGCTGCCCGACTCCACCCGGCGCGTGGCCCAGGCCATTGCTGCCAAAGGGGGCCAATTCCTGGATGCGGCCATGACCGGTACGCCCAAGCATGCCGACGAAGGCAAGCTCAACCTGCTGGTGGGGGGCGACCCGGAGGTACTGACGAGCGCTCGCCCTATCTTTGAGTTGTTTGCTGAGAACATCTTTTACTGCGGGGCGGTCAGCGCCGGGCATACCACCAAACTGCTGCACCAGTTCGTGGTACTGGGCAACGCCGCTATCTTGGCCGAGGCCTTTTCGTGCGCCAGCAAGACCGGGGTCAATCTGGAGGTGCTGTGCGATGTGATCGCCTCCGGCGGCGCCAACAGCACCGCGTTCCAGCGTTTTCGCCCCTACGTGCTGGAGGGCAATGATCAGCTGTTCCGCTTCTCGCTGGCCAACGCGCACAAGGACATGCACTACTACGCCCAGATGACCGGAGAGGCCCAAGCTGTGTCGTTCATCGGCGATACCGTCCACAATGTGTACACCTTGGCGGGCAACCTGGGCTACAAGACGGCGTTCGTGCCGCATTTGCTGAGTAGCTTCAACCGACTCAACGAAGCCAGCTGAGCCCGGATAGCAGGCGCTTGCCCGAATCTTATTTGAACGGCCGAAAGACAAAGGCTCGCGACACCGGTGGCGCGTCATCCATGGCCTTCGAGTGTGCTGGCGTCGCCAGGTCGCTGCCGCGACGCTCAATGTCAGACTCCTGCTGCGCCCCCATGCGCTGGTCATAGCGCCGACGCTTGCTCGGATCCGACAATACGCCATAGGCGAAGTTGATCTGCGCCTGGCGTTCACTGGCAGCCGCGCTGCCTGGGTTTTTATCAGGGTGATTGCATTGGGCCAGGCAACGGTAAGCGGCCCTGATGACCTGGGCGCTGGCGTGTGGACTGACTTCCAATATCTCGTACAGAGTGACTTCACGTTCCATGGGCGTTCCTGAGTGGTGCAGGTGCGAACCTGGCTCATCGTCACACATGTCGGCGAGGGGCATTTGCGTCTTATCAAAAACGCAGAGGCTATCGCTCAATTTTTTTGCTTCGTCAGTAAAACGTGTGGACGAGGGTCTCTTTGACACTGGTGGCGGCGATGACAAGTTTCAGCGGCTCTGCCGCGAATGCGTCAGACCGGAGCGCCTACGTTCAGCAGGTACTTCGTTCGGTTAAACCCGGAGGGCCTTTCATCGTCGCCACATTTGCAGAAGATGGTCCCACACAGTGCAGCGGGCTTCCGGTCGTGCGCTATCGCGCAGACCAGTCACACGACATCAATCCACAGGCGCATTCAGAAAACGAGCGTTAGCGTTGGTCAGGATCGCGACGCAAAGCACGAATATAGATGATGACAATGCCGACAAACCCGCTGATGATCATCGTGTTGCCCAGCGTGTCATGCCAGCCGCCCATCGGAGTCATCAACAGCATGGAGCCGCCGATCACGAGCGCCGCGAACGCGATGGCACCCGTGAGCCGCTCGAGATTGCGGCTGAAGCGCCGTCCCACTGCCTCCAAACCGGGCAGTCGGCCCAGATCGCCTCCAGCGATACGTCGCAGGATGCGTCGCGTGTCGCCAGGCGCATCGTTTATCAAGCGCTCCATTTCGCGCGCCAGCTTGGTGGTCTTTTCCTTTATCCGCTCCGGTGCAAAGTGCTGCGCGGTCAGGCGTGAGATCTCCTCGCGAAACGATTCCATGTGGTTATAGTCCGGGGCGAGTAGGCCGATCATCGACTCAAGGATGGCGAAAGCACGCGTCAGCAGGACAAACTCACCGGGATTGTGGACTCCGTTGCGGCTTCCGGCACGCAGCAGTGATTCGAACGCATTCCCGATTGAAACATTCGCCAGATTGGTCCTTCGGATTTCATAGAGCACGGCCTTGATGTCCACCAACAGCGCAACATGATTGACTTTTTCGTTCGCCGGCGCCATTTCCAGATAAGCCTCGGTGGCGGCCCGCGCGTCGCCTTTGACGACGGCTTCGAGAAGAAGTGTTAGCGACTCGCGCATCGGCTCGTCAAGATCGCCGGTATTCCCGAAGTCGAGCAGGGAGAGCCGCCCGTCCGGCAGAACGAAGACATTGCCGGGATGCGGGTCGGCATGAAACAAACCTTCTTCGAAGATCGAATGCAGCATCAGCTTGAACAGGGTGTTGACTACCCGCGGCATCGCTTGCGGGTGGGACTTGGCGTAGAGATCGACCCGTTCGCCGGGCGAGTACTCCATCGTCAGCACGGTTTCTCCCGAATACTCCACTATGACATCCGGTATCCAGAGATCGGGGACGTCGGCCAGCGCGGCGCGAATGAGCACGATCGAACGCGCTTCGCGACCGAAATCAGTTTCCCGGTGCAGGCTGCTGGCCAATTCACGCACGACAACCGGGAGGTCGAGGGCACGCAGACTCGGAAAAAGTCCCTCTCCCAGCGTTACCAGGGAATTCAGTGCCGCGATATCCGTGGCGATGATTGCTTTAAGGCAGGGCCGCTGCACCTTCACAGCCACGTGACGCCCGTTCAACAGTGTCGCCTCATGCACCTGCGCGATGGTGGCAGCGGCAAGCGGCATCTCGCCGAACGCGGAGAACAACTTGGTCAACGGGGCGCCCAGTTCGGCTTCGACCGTCGCGCGCACCATGTCAATATCCATCGCCGGCAACTGGTCGTGCAGCAACTCCAACTCTTCAATGTAGGCAGTCGGCAGCAGGTCACGCCGCAACGCGAGCACCTGTCCGAATTTGAGAAAGACCAGTCCGAGCTCCTCGAAGGTTTCCCGTACCTCCTTCGGCGTCGGCCAGTGTCCCCTGCCGAACAGGGCTCCCAGAAATTTGTGCCGGGCGAACACGCGCATGATTTGTATCAGTCGCGGTGCTGCCCGCAACACCCTGCATTTCTTCACGTCGATCAGTGCAGCCATTCGATCCTCCTGACAGTCATACGCAAAATAATTCCTGGAAAAAGTTTCATAGTCGATTTCTTTACTGGGCGGTTGGCGGTGCCATGCGATCGATCATAGTGAGGGCGATGGCCAGTCCGGTGTCACGAAGGTGAGGCATGGTGAACTCCAATTGCGAAAGTCAATTTGACAAGAAAGAAACGTTCCGGTGTGGCCCAAAACGGCCATCCGAAAGAAGATGCAGGCACACTGCCAAGCGGATCAATCCGCGCAGCAGAAGGCCTGCTTGAGAGGGGTCAAATAGTGAGCCGCAAATAGCGGATGGAGACGGGGGGTTCCGACCAGGTCGGACCACCGAACGCCTCCGGCTGAGGGGTCTGATCTAGCGCTGGCATCAGCAACCAGGTCAGAAACAGCACTGGGACAATATCCTGGGCGACAAGCGTGTCTGCGTGGTCCTTAACCAGGGTGTCTTGTTCTGCCGCGCAGAAATTCAGGCACGCCACTTTCTCGGGCGACTTGTCGTTCTCGTCAGCTTGAACGTGAACCTTGGCAAAGCTATCCAACGCCAGCTCGCGCTCGATGGTCGCCTTAGACATAAACCCGGAACGGGTGTGGCCTAAAAATTCGTCCTCCGCAGGGTTGTGCTGCACAAGACAAGCATTCGCAACACCTATTCCCAATGACATCAGCCAGACGAACAACATCACGGCAGCGGTGTACCGTGTTCGTCGCGAACTGAGGAAATATTTCATGATCAGCAATTTACGGCCTCCTCTTGCCGCCGTCCGTGCGCTAGCGCACAGCCAGAGGATTGCATAATGAAACGGCTGAGAGGCCCATGGATCGGTCGGCGCAATCAGAGCAGTAGCGCGAAGCAGCCAAAACCATCCCTGGAACAGGCAATTGCTCATAGAAGCAAAAAATCCCGCCACAAGGGCGGGATTTAAGGAAACCGCAGCAAGCCGCGATTCCGAACTTACACGGCAGGATGCATCTCCGGATGCAACTCGTTGCACTTGCCGCCGATCTCCCCAGCGACCATGAAATCGCCGGTACGAATGGCTTCAGCCAGCTCAGCTTTCACCTGTTCGGGAGTGAGACTCGCCTGCACCTGCTTGGCGGGATAACGACTCGGGTACAGCTCATTGAGTTTGAGGCCACGGTGCCCAACGGCTGGCATGTCGCCGGTGCGAATGGCCTGGGCGAGTTCGGCTTTGACCTGTTCGCGTGTTAGACCCGGCTGAACTTGTTTGGCCGGATAGCGACCCGGGTACACCTCATTGAGCATGAGGCCACGATTACCAGGGGCCGGCATGTCGCCAGTGCGGATAGCTTCGGTGAGTTCTGCCTTGACTTGTTCGCGAGCGACGCCAGCGAGCGCCGGGGTGCCAGCGATCAGACCGGTCGCGAGGATCAATGCGGTTGCAGCGAATTTGGTTTTCATGATGATTCCTTTCAAAGCTTGTTGAACATCTCCGGGCAGGTCGGTCGTCATCGTGTACCGTCTTGTCCAGCTTCTATCGCCACATCGCGATATGACTGAACTATAGAAAGTGGACCCCGACAGGGACATGACTGGCAAATTACAAAGTAGTCAGCAATTCGTCTCAGGGTACGCGCGGCAGTCTGATCGTGAACGTCGTCACTTTGCCGATGGAGGCGACAGAGATCGTGCCTCCATGGGCGACGACGATTGACTTGGTGATGGCCAGGCCCAGGCCGGTGCCTTCACTGCTGCGTTGTCGCGAGGGATCGACCCGGAAGAAGCGGTCGAAAACACGCTCCAAATACTCTTGCGCAATGCCGTCGCCCGTGTTTTCCATGCCAATCGAGACCGCGTCCTGATCGGTATGAACACGAACGCGAACCGTGGTGCGGGCTGCCGCATGCCGCACCGCGTTGGACAGCAGGTTGCCCAGTGCGCGACGCAACATCAGCCGGTCTGCGCTCACCTCACCATCGCCTTCGACTGAGAGCTGCAGCCCCTTTTCTTCGGCCACCGCATCGTAGTAGTCAAACAATGCCAAGATCTCTGCGGCCACATTGAGTGTTTCCCGGCTTGGCACCACCAGGCCGTTGTCGGCCTTGGCCAGCAGCAGCATGTCCGAGATCATGCGGGCCATGCGCTCAAACTCCTCGGCATTGGATTCAAGAATGCTGCGGTACTGGTCTGCGTCGCGTGCTCGTGACAGGACAACCTGGGTTTGCGTCATCAGGTTGCTCACCGGGGTGCGCAACTCATGCGCAATGTCCGAGGAAAAGTCGGAAAGCCGATGGAAGGCATCCTCCAGTCGCGCCAGCATATCGTTCAAAGACTGTGCCAGTTCGGCCAGTTCAATCGGCACTGTCTCGACCTGCAATCGATGGCTGAGTTGTTGGGCTGTGACCACTTGTGCCTGTTCGCGCATGGCGCGCAATGGCGCCAGGCCGCGCCGGGCGATTAGCCAACCCAGCAAGCCGGTCAGTAGCGCAGCGCCAGCGACAAAAAACCATAGTGTCTGCTGGAAAGAGCGCATGAAGGCCTGATGATGGGCGATGTTGAGGGCGACCGCCACGACGACCCGCGAGCGCTCGCTGATGCCGGTTGGCAATTCAGCAGCGATGCCGCGATAAGTCTGGTCGCCCAGTAGCCAGGTCATTGGGCGATGCGGACTCTGGGCCGCACGGGCCGCCATCATGTCGAACGGGAAGTTGGCATTTGGCGTGGCAAAGAGCAGCGCGTGATTGGGACCGAAGATGATGAGTTCAAGCCCATGGTGTCCGACCAGTGAGTTGTCCAGCAATTGCGAAACGCGATCCAGGTCGTCCTGCGACTTGAATGTCTTGAGCGCATGCCGGGCCAACTCCATCTTGCCGCTCAGAACTTCCATGTCCTGTTGCTCGAAGTGTTTCTCTACCGAGGTGGCGATGACAAAGCCCAGCGCCAGCAACACCGCCGACGAAGCGGTCACAAACAGCAGCGCCAGACGTCGGGTGATGGATGTTCTGCCAATCAAGCGCAAGCGGGACTCTCCAGCACGTAGCCCATGCCGCGCACGGTACGAATCAGTTTGGGTTCAAAATTATCGTCCACCTTGGCGCGCAGGCGTCGCATGGCAACCTCGATCACGTTGGTGTCGGAATCGAAATTCATGTCCCACACCTGGGACGCGATCAGTGAGCGTGGCAGCACTTCATCCTGGCGGCGCAACAGCAACTCCAGCAGGGCAAATTCTTTGGATGTCAGATCAATGCGTTTGCCGGCACGGGTGACGCGCCGGCGCAGCAAGTCAAGCTCCAGGTCGGCAGCGCGCAAAAACTCCGTTGCCGAGCCTTTGCTGCCCCGGCGCAAGAGTGTGCGCACGCGAGCCAGTAATTCAGAAAAAGCAAACGGTTTGACCAGGTAGTCGTCCGCGCCCAGCTCCAGGCCCTTGACGCGGTCATCGACATGGTCGCGCGCGCTCAGAAACAGCACCGGCATGTCCTTGCCCGCTTTGCGGACGCCGGCCAAAATCGCCCAGCCATCCATGCCAGGCAGCATCACATCGAGAATCGCCAAGTCGTAGTCTTCTGTGAGCGCGTGATGCAGGCCGTCGGTGCCGTCACGCAGCAAATCCACGACAAAGCCAGCCTCGCCCAAACCCTGTTTGAGGTAGTCGCCCGTCTTTGGTTCGTCTTCGACGATGAGAATTTTCATGTCGCCATTTTGCGCTGCCTGCGCGCCGGCATGCGCCAGATAACAGGAATGTAATCTGGCTGTCAGCTCGCTGATGGGAACGGGTTTGCACACTGCCACAAGTGAAACGCGTTGGAAAAGACCCCCCTCGTGTTTGTTGACGCCATGTTACGTGTGCTGCCGCACAGACATCTGCAGGATGCCAACTTAGATTGAACCCTCAATGTTTTACAGGAGAAGATTGATGAAGACCTTGCTTGCTTTGGCAGTTGGTGCGCCGGCACTGTTCACCACCGGTGTCACGTTGGCGCAGAACGGCAACATGATGAATGGCGGCATGTGGAGCACCGGGTGGATGGGTGGCTACGGTGGCATAGGGATGCCAGTTTTGCTGCTTATCGTCGTTGTCGCCCTCGTGGTATGGGTTGTCAAGCGGGGAGGCAAGTGACTCCATTGCAGCACTGCATACGTATCGAATCTCCCTCGCCGTTCGCGGCGTTAATCAACCTAACCAGGAGTCTTTCATGACCCATTTTCGATTTATTCCACTTGCAGTTGTCCTCACAAGCGCCACCTTACTGGCGGCCTGCAACACAGCGCCGACGACGCCCATGGGCACCGCATCTGCCAGCAGCATGGTCACCCCCGACCAGATGGCCAGGATGGACGCGCAGATGAAGACCATGCAGGCCATGCACGACAAAATGATGAGCGCCAAGACGCCGCAAGAGCGCAGCAAGCTGATGGCCGAGCACATGAAAGCCATGCAGGACGGCATGGCAATGATGGGCGATATGTCCAGCGCTGGCATGGGCGACATGAAGGGCATGCAGGCCATGACTGGCGACATGGGTGCGCACCACAAGATGATGGCCAAGCGCATGGAGATGATGCAGATGATGATGCAAATGATGATGGATCGGGAGTCTGCTGCCATGCCAATGGCCAAGTAGCTTGACGGGGCAGCCTTCGTGCTCATCATGCCGCGCTTCCTGCCGTCATGGCGCAGACGGCCTGATTGACAACCGTGGCCCTGGGTCGTTATCCAGAATTCGAGGAGCAACATGAACCACCCCGTGCACCCTGCCGATTCGCCCGAGCATCCGCTTGCAGAACCCGGACCAGGCGCGGGTGTTGCGCCGCCACTGAAAGACCCGGTTTGTGGCATGACGGTGACCGCGCAGTCACCGCACCAGTTGGCGCACGATGGGCGCACGTTCTATTTCTGCAGCGCAAAGTGCCAGAGCAAGTTCGCCGCTGATCCGCTGCACTACCTGTCACCCGCCCCCCCCGTGGCCGCATCGCCATCGCCGGTATCGTTGGCACCGAAGCCACCTTCACCGGCCGACGCCACGATTTACACCTGCCCAATGCACCCGGAGGTGCGCCAGGACCATCCTGGCAACTGCCCCAAGTGCGGCATGACGCTGGAGCCGGAGCTGCCCAGTCTTGAGGATGATGAGAACCCTGAGTTGCGCGACTTTCAGCACCGCTTCTGGTGGACCTTACCGCTGACCGCCATCGTCTTTGTGCTCGCCATGTTGGGCCACCGTCTGCAGTGGATGGACATGGCCATGCAGAGCTGGGTTGAACTGCTTATCGCCACGCCCATCGTCCTATGGGCCGGTTGGCCCTTCTTCGTTCGCGGCTGGCAGTCGGTGGTGAAGCGCAGCCCGAACATGTGGACCTTGATCGGGCTGGGCACCGGCGCCGCTTTTGTCTACAGCGTGGTAGCGACGGTGGCGCCGCAGGTGTTCCCGACCTCGTTCATTTCGATGGGACGCGTTGCCGTCTATTTTGAAGCAGCGGCCGTGATTATCTCGCTCACCTTGCTGGGTCAGGTGCTGGAGCTCAAAGCCCGTTCCCAAACGTCGGCGGCGATCAAGTCCCTGCTCGGCCTGGCCCCCAAAACAGCACGGCGCATCCGGGAGGACGGCAGCGAAGAAGACGTGCCCTTAAGCCACGTGCATGTGGGCGACGTGTTGCGCATCCGTCCCGGGGAGAAAGTGCCGGTGGACGGCACGGTTACCGAAGGTAGCAGTTCAGTTGATGAATCCATGCTGACCGGTGAACCCCTTCCCGTAACCAAGCGCGTGGGGGATAAGGTGATAGGCGCGACACTCAACACCAGTGGCGCGCTGGTGATGCGATCAGAGCGGGTGGGCTCCAGCACGGTACTTGCGCAAATCGTGCAGATGGTCGCGCAAGCCCAGCGCTCCAAAGCGCCGATGCAGCGCATGGCCGACCTGGTAGCGGGCTACTTTGTCGTGACTGTCGTGGCCATTGCCGTGCTGACTTTCTTTGCCTGGGGCTTTTTTGGCCCTGAGCCCAGTTGGGTTTTCGGCCTGATCAACGCGGTGGCGGTTCTCATCATCGCCTGCCCCTGCGCCCTGGGCCTGGCCACGCCGATGTCCATCATGGTGGCAACCGGTCGCGGCGCGACGCAGGGCGTGCTGTTTCGCGATGCCGCAGCGATCGAGAACCTGCGCAAGATCGACACGCTCATCATCGACAAGACCGGTACCCTGACGGAAGGCCACCCGGCATTTGACCGTGCGGTACCGGCGCCGGGCTTTGACGCCGACGAGGTGCTGCGCCTGGCTGCCAGCCTGGACCAGGGCAGTGAGCATCCGCTGGCCGACACCATAGTGCGCGCCGCCCGCGCGCGCGGCATGACGCTGGACAAGCCGGAAAACTTTGAATCCGGATCCGGCATCGGCGTGCGCGGACAGGTCGCAGGCCATCAATTGGCGCTGGGTAATAGCACGCTGATGGAACAAACAGGCGTCCCGCTCGCACCCCTGGTATCACAGGCTGAGTCCCTGCGCGCCGAGGGCGCCAGCGTGATGCATCTGGCGGTCGATGGTCAGTTGGCCGGCCTGCTGGCGGTGTCTGATCCGATCAAGTCCAGCACGCCCGAGGCCTTGGCGACGCTCAAGGCCGCCGGCTTGCGCATTGTGATGGCCACCGGCGATGGCCTGACCACGGCCAAAGCCGTGGCGGCACGCCTGGGCCTTGACGAGGTGCACGGCGAGGTCAAACCGGCGGACAAGCTGATTCTGGTCGAGCGCCTGCAAAAGGAAGGACGTGTGGTGGCAATGGCCGGTGACGGCATCAACGATGCGCCCGCGCTGGCCCAAGCCGATGTCGGTATCGCCATGGGCACCGGCACCGACGTGGCGATGAACAGCGCACAGATCACGCTGGTCAAGGGTGATTTGCGGGGCATCGCGATTGCAAGGGCGCTGTCCGATGCCACGGTGGCCAACATGAAACAGAACCTGTTGTTCGCCCTTCTCTATAACGCGCTGGGAATTCCAATTGCTGCCGGCGTGCTGTACCCGCTGACCGGCTGGCTGCTGTCGCCGATGATCGCGGCCCTGGCCATGAGCTTCAGCTCGGTGTCGGTGATCAGCAATGCGCTGCGTCTGCGAGGCACTCGCTTGATCACCGACCCCATGGCGGAGAAATCGAAAATAACAAAAATGTAATGTGCGCGACAGCTTGCTGTCGGTGCCAGTTGGCGACAATGCAGTCATTGCATTTACCAAAGGATCTCTTTATGACAACCCGATTTCATTCTGTCTTGCTCCTGACACTTGCCACCGCAGGTTTCGCCGTGCCCGCCGTCGCCCAAACAGACCACAACATGCATGGCATGCCAGTGGCGATGCCCGCCGCAAAGGCCGCTGAGGCCGCCATGGGTGAAGGCCTCGTGAAGAAGATCGACAAAACCAAAGGAACCGTCACCTTGGCGCATGGTGCGCTGCCCAACGGCATGCCGCCCATGACCATGGCCTACAAGGTCAAAGACCCTGCCTGGCTCGACAAAATGACGGTCGGGCAGAAGATTCGCTTTGCCACCGACCCAGCAGATGGGATGACCGTGTCGCGCTTTGAACCGGCCAAGTAAGACTTTGCGTCAGCGCTGACACATCAGCATGAAAACCTCCCCCTGGACGCTGATTTTTGGCGCCTGGCTGATCGCCGCCATGGCGACGCTGGGCGCCTTGTTCATGAGCGAAATCATGGGCTTTGCGCCTTGCGTGCTGTGCTGGTACCAGCGCATCTTCATGTTCCCACTGGTTTTCATTCTCGCGGCAGGGCTCTTTCCGTTCGACCCGAAAGTGCTGCGTTACAGCTTGCCATTGGCCGTCGTCGGCCTGTTGGTGGCGGGCTTTCACCTGCTGCTGGTCGCGGGCTACATCCCGGAAAGCCTGACTCCTTGCCGGCAAGGTATTCCCTGTTCGACCGTACAGGTTGAGTGGTTGGGGTTTGTCACCATCCCATTGCTTTCTTTTTTCGCATTTCTGGTGGTTAACGCGTTACTAATCACCGCTTACCTGAAAACACCCAAATGAAACAGAAAAGTATTTTCACCATAGCCGCAGTGCTGCTCATTGCTGCGTTCATCGTTGGCGCATTCTTTTACAAGAACCAGAAGACTGAACAGGCGGCACGACTGGCGGCGCAAAACCAGGTCGCCCTGGTGCGGGCACACTCCCCGACCTTTGGCAATGCGGACGCACCGGTGCATATCGTCGAGTTTCTTGACCCGGCTTGCGGCACCTGCCGCGATTTCTACCCGCTGGTGAAAAATCTGATGGCGGCCCATCCGGGAAAAATTCAGGTATCGGTGCGTTATGCGCCCTTTCACCCCGGCTCGGATCAAGTGGTGAAAGTGATGGAAGCAGCGCACAAGCAAGGGAAATTCCAGCAAACGCTGGAGGCGCTGTTTGCGTCCCAAGCGGTGTGGGTGCAGAACCATACGGCGCAGGTAGATTTGATCTGGTCGCCGCTGGGCAGCCTGGGCCTGGACATGGATCGAATCAAAAGCGACATGAATTCACCGGAAATTGCCCGCACCATTGAGCAAGACCTGGCCGACGCAAAAACCATGAACGTCACCATGACGCCCGAATTCTTCGTCAACGGCAAACCGCTGCCCAGCTTTGGCTTTGAGCAGTTGCAGACGCTCGTTGACGAGGCGCTGGTCAACACCAACACCAAGTAAACCTATGCAACACGTATTACGCGCCGGCGCTATCGCTGCGGTGCTGGTCATGGCTGTGCCCGCTGGCGTCCTCGCCAGCGAAGCGCTACCCGGCGTCAGTCTGCAAACCCTGCTTGAACTCGCCCAAGCGAGCAATCCGGAATACGCCAGCATGCGTTTTGAGGCGCAGGCCGCCGCCGAGCGCGTCACCCCGGCCGGCGCCCTGCCTGACCCAAGATTGCGCACCGAGTGGATGGACATCACCAAAATGGGTGAGCAGAACCCGACTCTTTTGCCCGCCAATGTGGGCAGCACCAAGTACACCTTGATGCAGGACTTGCCGTGGTTTGGCAAGCGCGACTTGAAACGGGACATTGCTCACTTTGAGGCTGAAGGCAGCCAGGGTAAAGCGCTGGGCACCTGGCTTGAGCTGGCGGCCAAGGTCAAGACCTTGCAGGCGCAGCGTTACTACCTGCGCGGCAATAAGGAATTGACGCAAGAAATTCTTGACCTGATGGCGCGCCTGGAGCAGGTCGCCCAAAGCCGTTATGCAGGTGGTCTGGCGGCACAACAAGATGTCATCCGGGCCCAGGTGGAGCAGACCAACATGCGGAATGAGCTGGTGATGATCGAGAGCGAGAGCCTGCAAGTTGATGCGCGCTTGAATGCCTTGTTGGCGCGCCCTGCGACGGCAGCGCTGGCCGCACCCGAGAGCCTGCGCCCCCTGCCCGCACAAACGCTGCTGGACGCGGCAAAGCTGGAAGAGCGTGTGCGCAACCGCAACCCGCAATTGTTCGTGGAGGAAGCCCGCATCCAGGCGGCCCAGAAGAGCCGCGACTTGACCTACAAGAACCGCTACCCCGATTTCACGCTCGGCATTTCACCGACGCAGACTCAAACAACCGTCAAGGAATGGGGCTTGATGCTGGAGATCAACATTCCGCTACAGCAATCTTCCCGGCGTGCGATGGAGCGTGAAGCGGAAGCCATGCTCTCGGCCGCGCGCGCGCGCAAGGAAGCCGCTGCCAACCAGGTGCTGGCTGAACTGGCGCAGAACCTGGCGGCTATCGAAGCTGCACGCCGCACGGAGTTGCTGGCCAGCAGCAGCTTGTTGCCGCAGGCGGATCTGACGTTCAATTCCGCGATGGCCAGCTATGAGAACGGCAAGCTTGACTTTGCCACCCTGCTCGACGCCCAGCGCCAGATCCGTCAGGCCAAACAAAGCCGAATCAAAGCCCAGTTTGAAGGGCAAATGCGCTTGGCCGAAATCGAGAAATTATTGGGGGAAGATTTATGAAACAAAGTATGGGGATCGCGGTTGCCGTCATCGCGGCGGCGATCGCTGCGGGCGCTGGCTACTGGCTAGGCCACAAAGGCCCAGCGTCCCAAGCTCAGGGAACCGCATCAGCGACGGCCGCTGCCGTTGACGCGGGCGCTGGCGCTGGCGGCACTCAGAGGAAATTGCTGTACTACCGCAACCCCATGGGCTTGCCCGACACCTCTCCCACGCCGAAAAAAGACCCGATGGGCATGGACTACATCGCCGTCTATGCCGGTGGGGCGGATGAAGAACCAGCCGCAGCCAATCAGGTCAGGATCAGCACCGAAAAAGTGCAAAAGCTCGGCGTTCGCGTGGAAGCCGCGCAACTGCGTGCACTCGACAAGACAGTGCGGGCGTCGGGCCGCATTGAGCCCGACGAGCGGCGTGTGTATGCCGTCTCACCCAAGTTTGAGGGCTACGTGGAGCGCCTGCATGTCAATGTCACGGGCCAGGCCGTTGGCAAGGGCCAGGCGCTGTTTGAGGTTTACAGCCCGGAGCTGGTCTCAGCCCAGCGCGAATATGCGATTGCGGTGCAGGGCGTGAGCACGCTCAAGGATGCGGGCGGCCAAGCGCAGTCTGGCATGCAGCAACTGGCCGATGCCAGCTTGCAGCGGCTGCGCAACTGGGATATTTCAGAAGCGCAGATCAAGGCGCTGACGCAGTCCGGTGCGACCACCCGCACGCTCACCTTTCGCTCGCCCGTCAGCGGTATCGTGATGGAAAAAAAGGCTGTGCAAGGCATGCGCTTCATGCCCGGCGATGCGCTCTATCAGATCGCAGATTTGTCGACGGTGTGGGTCATTGCTGACGTGTTTGAGCAGGACATTGGTCTGGTCAAAAACGGCGCCAAGGCCACGGTGAGCATCAACGCCTATCCGGACAAAGCATTTGCGGGCCGGGTCACTTATGTTTATCCAACCCTCAAGGCTGAGACGCGAACGGTGGCCGTGCGCGTGGAGCTCGCCAACCCCGGTCTGTTGCTCAAACCCGGCATGTTTGCCCAGGTTGAATTGCCGGTAACGGCCAAAGACCAGGTCATCACGGTGCCGGTGTCGGCTGTGATTGACAGTGGCACCCGCCAGATTGTTTTGATCCAGCAAGCGCCCGGCCGTTTTGAGCCGCGTGAAGTCAAGCTGGGTGCGCGCAGCGACACCCATGTGGAAGTGCGTGACGGCGTCAAGGAAGGCGAGCAAGTGGTGGTGGCTGCCAACTTTTTGATTGATGCCGAGAGCAACCTCAAGGCCGCGCTAGGTGGCCTTGGCAGCTCTGCCCCGGCTACAGCAGCCAGCGCCGCAGCAGTGGCTGCGCCGGCCGCGCAGGCGGCAGCACCCGCCAAGGCCGTGGGCCACCAGGCGACAGGCACGGTGGACGGCGTTGATTTGAAGGCGGGCACGGTCTCCTTGAGCCACGGCCCAATCGCCAGCCTCAAATGGCCCGCCATGACGATGGAGTTCAAGACCGCCAATGCCGTGCTGCTGCAAGCGCTCAAACCCGGCGCCAAAGTCACGGTCGAGTTTATTGAACGTCAACCCGGCGAATGGGTCATCACCAGCGTCAAGCCGGCTGACCCGCACGCCGGCCAGTGACAGGGCCTCACCATGCTCTCCAGAATCATTGACTGGTCAGGCCGCAACCGCTTTCTGGTGCTGCTGGCCACGCTGTTCATCGTCGTTGGCGGCATCTTTGCCGTGCTGCGCACGCCCATCGATGCGCTGCCGGACTTGTCGGACGTGCAGGTCATCGTCTACACCGAGTACCCCGGCCAGGCACCGCAGGTGGTGGAAGACCAGGTCACCTACCCGCTCACCACGTCGATGTTGTCGGTGCCCAAATCCAAGGTGGTCCGCGGTTTCTCGTTCTTCGGCGCCTCCTTCGTTTACGTCATTTTTGAGGATGGAACCGACATCTACTGGGCCCGCTCGCGGGTGCTGGAGTACCTCAATTTCGCCTCCGGGCGCATGCCCAAAGGCATCACGCCGCAGATTGGGCCGGACGCCACCGGGGTCGGCTGGGTCTATCAATACGCACTGCTGGCCAAGGACAAGACATTGGCCGAGTTGCGCAGCATTCAGGACTGGTATGTGCGCTACCAGTTGACCAAGGCGCACGGCGTGGCGGAAGTGGCCTCGGTCGGTGGCTTTGTGCAAACCTACCAGGTGACGGTGGACCCGGTGAAGCTGCGTGCCTACGGCATCCCGCTGATGAAAGTGGCCCAAGTGATACGCGACTCGAACCGTGACGTGGGTGGGCGCGCCGTCGAGATGGCTGAGACCGAGTACATGGTGCGCGGCAAAGGCTACCTGCGAGGCAAGGGCGACATCGAGATGCTGGTCGTCAAAAGCGACAAAGGCACGCCGGTGCTGATCCGCGACATCGCACGGGTCGAGATGACACCGGACGAGCGGCGCGGCCTGACGGAGCTCAACGGCGAAGGCGAGGTGGTCTCAGGTATCGCCATGGCCCGCTACGGGCAGAACGCGCTGGAGGTGATCTCCAACCTGAAGGCCAAGATCGCCGAGATTGGCCCTGGCTTGCCCGAGGGTGTGACGGTGCAAACAGTCTATGACCGCTCTGAGCTGATTAACCGTGCCATTGATACCCTGAAACGAACGCTGATTGAAGAGTCGCTGATTGTGGCGCTGGTTTGCATCGTCTTTTTGATGCATGTGCGCAGCGCCCTGGTTGCCATTTTGATGCTGCCGGTGGGCATCTTGATGGCCTTCATTGCCATGCGATTGCTGGGCATGAGCTCCAACCTGATGAGCCTGGGCGGCATTGCGATTGCCATCGGCGCCATGATCGACGCGGCCATTGTGATGATCGAAAACGCCCACAAGCACCTGGAGCGCCTGCCCGGGGACCACACCAAGCTACAGCGCTTTGAGGCCATGCTGGAAGCGTGCAAAGAGGTGGGCCCGGCGCTGTTTTTCTCGCTGCTGATCATCACGGTGTCGTTTTTGCCCGTGTTTGCGCTGGAAGGGCAAGAAGGGCGACTGTTCTCGCCATTGGCCTACACCAAGACATTCTCAATGGCCAGCGCCGCCCTGCTGTCCATCACCCTGGTGCCGGTGCTGATGCTGCTGTTCATTCGTGGCAAGATCATGCCGGAGGCGAAGAACCCGGTCAACCGCTTCCTGATCTGGGTCTATCGCCCCATCATCGCGGGCGTGATGCACTGGAAGAAATTGACCATTTTCCTGGCGCTGGTGGCCTTGGCTGCCTCCTACTACCCGGCCTCCAAATTGGGCTCCGAGTTCATGCCCACGCTCAACGAGGGCAGCTTGCTCTACATGCCCGCATCACTGCCGGGTATGTCCATCACCAAGGCTGCCGAGTTGCTGCAAACGCAAGACAAGATCATCAAGAGCTTCCCCGAAGTGACCTCGGTTTATGGCAAGGCCGGACGCGCCAACACCGCGACCGACCCGGCGCCCACCGAGATGTTCGAGACCGTCATCAACCTCAAGCCCGAGTCCGAATGGCGCGCAGGACTCACCATCGACAAGCTGATTGCCGAGATGGACAAGGCGCTCCAATTCCCCGGTGTGGCCAACTCCTGGACCATGCCGATCAAGGCCCGCATTGACATGCTGTCCACCGGCATTCGCACGCCGATTGGCATCAAGGTCTTCGGCAAGGACCTCGACGAGATGGAAAAGCTGGCCAAGCAGATTGAGTCGGTGGTGAAAGCCGTTCCCGGCACCACCAGCGCGTTTGCCGAACGGATCACCGGTGGCTTCTACCTCAATATTGAACCCGATCGTGAGCAACTGGCGCGCTATGGCCTGAGCGTCGGCGATTTACTGGATGTGGTCGGTACGGCTCTCGGCGGCGACATGGTGACGACCACCGTTGAAGGACGTGAGCGCTATGGCGTGACGGTGCGCTATCCACGCGAGTTGCGCTCTGACCCGCAGCAGATCGCAGGCCAAGTGCTGGTGCCCACCATGGATGGCGCCATGATCCCGCTGGGCCAGGTGGCCAAGGTGATCGTCGCCAAGGGGGCGCCCGGCATCCGGACCGAAAACGCGTTGCTGTCGGCCTATATCTACGTTGACATTCGCGACCGCGACATTGGCAGCTATGTGGCCGACGCGAAGAAGGCCGTCGCAGAGCAGATCACGTTCCCGCCTGGCTATTACGTCACCTGGAGCGGCCAGTTCGAGTACATGGAGCGCGCCATCGAAAAAATGAAGGTCGTCATCCCGGTCACGCTGCTGTCCATCTTCCTGCTGCTGTACCTCAACTTCCGGCGCATCACCGAGACACTGATCGTGATGCTGTCAGTGCCCTTCGCCCTGGTCGGCGGCGTCTGGCTGATGTGGGCGCTGGGCTACAACCTGTCGGTGGCGGTGGCGGTCGGCTTTATTGCGCTGGCGGGCGTGGCGGCCGAGACCGGCGTCATCATGCTGATTTACCTGGACCACGCCTGGGAAGACGTGAAGGATCAGTGCCGCCAGTCCAACCGCGCGCCGACGGTGACGGATCTATACGGTGCCGTGATGGAAGGCGCCGTCGAGCGCGTGCGGCCCAAGATGATGACCGTGGTCGCCATCATGGCCGGCCTGCTGCCCATCATGTGGGGGACCGGCACCGGCTCCGAAGTGATGAGCCGCATCGCGGCGCCCATGGTCGGCGGCATGATCTCCAGCACGGTGCTGACGCTGGCGGTGATTCCGGCCATTTATGCACTGGTCAAGCAGTGGCGCTTGAAGCGCGGGATGGAATAGTTTTGTCGCACCGGGTTCTTGACCAAATACCTTATGCACAATAGGGCTCTAGCCCCCGCAGAATAGGCACGATACGCTATAAATTAAGGAGCAAATTGCATTTTCACCAGTATCTGGAGTGTGGCCTCTTTGCTCCCGGCTTTGCGCGCGCCCGCCGTGACGACGGTGGGCACGACTTCTTTGTCGCCTTTTCCTGCAAGGGTTGAGTACGGATTGGTAAATGCAACTGATGGCGTGGACCGGTACTTAGGCATTCTTACGCCGCAGTCCCAATCCATCCAGCATTTGCAGCACCCAGCCGCCCCCACTCACCAGCACGATTCCCAGCAACACGGGCACGGCCCCCAGCAAAAAGCTCGTCTCTATCGGCTCATGCAACAGCCACGCGCCGAAGGCGATGCCAAACAAGGGCGTCATGAACGAGAACACGCCCAGGCGCGACGCCAGGTACTTGCGCAGCAGCCAGAACCACGCCAGAAAGCTGGCGAAGGACACCACCAGCGAGTGGAACACCAGGCTGGCCCAGACTTGAGGCGTGGGTTTGAAATGGGCCTGGCCGGTGGCATACGCCGCAACCATCAGCAGCACAAAGGCCCCCAGCAACTGGTACAGCAGGGTTTGCGTGGCCGGCGCTTTGGCCAGATTGGAGCAGCGCACCACGACCGTGGTTGCACCCCAGGCCATACCTGCCAGCAGGCCCAGAAAGTCGCCCCACAGCATATGGGCGGGCTGTGCCACTGCGCCCCGGCTGCGGCCAAAGAAGGCCAGCGCAATGCCCGCAAAGGCCAGCGCAACGCCCAGCCACTGCAGGGCACCCAAACGCTCGGCGGGCAGCTTCCAGTGCAGACCCAGCGCCGCAAAAATGGGCGCGGTGTACAAAAACACCACCATGTGCGAGGCGCTGGTATGGCGCAGGCCCTCGCCCAGCAACAAAAACTCCAGCCCAAACAGCAGTCCCACCACCACACCGGGGCGCCAGATGCCGTCGGCCAGTGCCATGCCCTCGCCCCGCACGGCCATCAGCAGTCCCACCAGCACAGCGGCCGCACCGGAGCGCAGGGCGATCTGAAAGATGGGCGCAATGTCGGCCGCCGTCGCCTTGAGCACGATCTGCTGCAAACCCCACACCATGCAGAGCACCAGCATCAAGGCGATGGCTTGTCCGTCTAGCGCTTTGCGCGTGTCCATGGGCTTCCTTGGTTCCTGTATGAGTGAGCCTGATTATTCGGCTGACGGCTTTAATTGATATAGTGAAATACCGACAACCCATCCTGCCCAAGCGACATTCACCATGCGGACCCTGCCCAGCAAAGCCAAAAACCTGCAGATTGCGCCCTTTAGCGACACACTGCCCGCGCCCATCGTGTTTCGCAGCGCCTACGTTCCCGCCGAGGGCATGTACCCGCGACACCGGCATGCATGGGGGGAGTTTGTGTATTCGTTCAGCGGCGTCATGGAGGTCAAGCTGGCCGACCACCATTACCTCGCGCCGCCGCAGTACGGCATCTGGCTGCCGCCCGAGGTGGAGCATGTGGGCTTGAACCGCTATGAGGCCGTGCACTGCTCGCTGTACATCGCACCTCAGGGCTGTGGCAACCTGCCCCGCGCCGCCTGTGCGCTGACGGTCAGCCCGCTGGTGCGCGCCCTGCTGGAGCACCTGCGCCAGCAGCCGCCCGAGCACCCCGGCACGCCGCAGGACGAGCGCCTGCTGCGGGTGCTGGTGGACCAGCTGGCGCTGGCACCCTGTGCCGGCAGCTACCTGCCCAGCTCCGACGACGCCTTGCTGGGCGCGGTGCTGCGCATGCTGGAAGAACAACCCGGCGACAACCGGTCACTGCCCGAGTTAGCGCGCGCTGCCCACACCACCGAGCGCACACTGATGCGCCGAGCCCGGCGCGACTTGGGCATGTCGTTTGCCGAATGGCGCCAACGCCTGCGGGTAGTGAAAGCCATGCCACTGCTGGAGGCCGGCCAAACGGTAGAGACCATTGCCCTGGACCTGGGCTACGGCAGCGCATCAGCCTTCATCACCATGTTCAAGCGGCTGGTGGGGACGACGCCAGACGAGTTTCGCAAGGGCGCGGATGGACGCATCAACGTGGGTACAAAATGAGGCTATAGCCCCCGTCCACACTATGTAATAAGCTATTATATTAATGGCTTATTGAACCGGCAAGGTCACTCTTCTTCCAATCGTGGTGGCGACTGCCCCTCGGCAGGTTCTCCCGTCTCAGGGTCGATCCAGGTGGCGATTCCAATCTCTTCCTCGGCCTCCTGCAGCGTTTCGCCCGGCCCCGAATCCGGCTCATCAGAAGCGTCCATATCGGCCTGGGCGAGCTCCAGGCTCTCGAACGGTCCAAACTCCTGTTTGCCATCAAGGGCCCGCCAGTAATACCCATCCGGTCGCGCCATGATCCGCTCATTCTCACGGACTGCGTCCGACCCTTCTTGCGCCAATGCTGGTTCGCTGGCAGCACCCGTGACTGGCACTTTATGTTTCATCATGTTCCTCCGTTTGCAGTAATGTCCATTACTGCTCAGGCTACGCGCCATGAAGAATATTTGTTTGACAAGACTCAAGCGAGCGCGCTCCAGCACCGCCTATTTCAGTCGACAACCATTTCTGCGACGCCATTGATGTGCATCCCGCAGGCCAGGCGGTTTGCGGCACCGATGAATGCTATGGTTCACAGACGTGCGCACCGCCCCTGAACATCTGAATGACCCAACCGTTGACACCTGCCATGCAGCAAACCCTTGAAAGCGTTTTTGGCTATCCGCAGTTCCGCCCCGGCCAGGAGGCGGTGATCAGCGCTGTGCTGGCGGGCCGATCCGCAGCGGCGATTTTCCCCACTGGCTCGGGCAAATCGCTGTGTTACCAGTTGCCCGCACTGCTGCTGCCGCACCTGACGCTGGTGGTGTCGCCCTTGCTGGCGCTGATGCAAGACCAGCTGGCCTTTTTGACCCGCCACGGCATCGCGGCGGCCAGCATCGACTCGGCGCAAAGCCGCGAGCAAACGCAAAGTGTGATGGCCCAAGCCCGCGCCGGCCAACTCAAAATATTGATGATCTCGGTGGAGCGGCTCAAAAACGAGCGTTTTCGCAATTTCATCGCGCAAATTCCTGTCTCGCTGCTGGTGGTCGATGAAGCGCACTGCATCTCGGAGTGGGGCCATAACTTTCGCCCGGACTACCTCAAGCTGCCGGACTACCAACGCCAGTTCGCCATCCCGCAAACCCTGTTGCTGACCGCTACCGCCACGCCGCCGGTGGTGGCAGACATGCAAGCAAAGTTTGATATTGCGGCCGCTGATGTGGTCTGTACCGGCTTTTACCGCTCCAACCTCAATTTACTGGTAGAGCCGGTCAGCGGCCGGGACAAACTGCAGCGGCTGATTCAGTGGCTGTCCGTGCGCGCCAATCAGCCGACCATTGTCTATGTGACCCTACAAAAGACTGCCGAGCAAGTGGCGCAGCATCTGAGTCAGCACGGCCTGGGCGCGCACGCCTACCACGCCGGCATGCTGCACGAGCAGCGCGAGTCCATCCAGAAACAATTCATGGCCGGTCACATCAACTGCATCGTCGCCACCATCGCCTTTGGCATGGGCATTGACAAAAGCGACATCCGAAACGTGGTGCATTTTGACCTGCCCAAATCGATCGAGGGCTACAGCCAGGAGATTGGTCGTGCTGGCCGCGATGGCCTGCCCTCCGACTGCCTGGCGCTGGCCAATCGCGACAGCCTGCAGGTGCTGGAAAACTTTGTCTATGGCGACACGCCCGAAGCCGGGGGCATCCTCTACGTACTCGATGACATCCTGGCTGTGGCGCCGGCCAAGCCCTGGGAGCTGACCCTCAATGCCCTGTCAGAGCAAAGCAACATTCGCCTGTTGCCGCTGAAAACCCTGCTGGTGCAGCTGGAGCTGCGCGGCATCCTGGCCTCGCGTTATGCCTATTTTGCCGAGTACCGGTTCAAATACCTGATTGAGCCCGAGGCACTGCTGGCGCACTTCAATGGGGAACGTCAGCAATTTGTGCAGGCCATCCTGCGCTGCGCCAAACAGGCACGCACCTGGTGCACGCTGGACTTTGAAGCGCTGTACCAGACCTATCAGGCCGAACACAGCCGGGTGGTCACGGCGCTGGACTACCTGGCGACAAAAGGCTGGATCGAGCTTGAGGCCAAACAAATGACCGAGGTCTATGCGGTGCTGGCGCCGGGTTTTGATGCGCAAACGTTAAGCCTTGAGCTGGCGGCCTATTTTCAGGCCAAGGAGCTCAGTGAAATTGCACGCATCCACGCCATGCTGGATTTTTTTGCCAGCGAGCAATGCCTGAGCCAACACCTCGCCGCTTACTTTGGTGACAGCGCAGCGCCGCTGCAATGCGGGCATTGCTCGGTCTGCCACGGCCAGGTGGCGCGCTTGCCAGAACCCGCGCCATTGGCAGCGCTGGCCGGGCAGAGCTTTCAGGCCCTGTGTGGCGACTTGATGGCCCGCCATCAGGCGCTGACCCCCAGCCCGATGAGCGCCGACAGTCTGACGCGTTTCTTGTGCGGCGTGGCCGCGCCGCTCTTGACCCAACTCAAGGCGCGCAGCCTGGCGGGATTCGCTGCGCTGGACCAGCACCCCTATGCCGAGGTGCGGCACTGGGTGGAGCAGCAATTGGCAACCCCGGCGCCGGGTCTGTCCCCAACTGATTAAGATGGGGACCGTCTTAAGTTGCGCGACGCGAACTTAGCTCTCTGCACCCCAACTGATGAAAATGATCGCTACCCCCCAATCCATGCAGTTCGATGCCATCTTGCCCCTGCAATGTGGCGCCTCGCTGCGTGACTATGCGCTGAGTTTTGAGACCTACGGCGAACTCAACGCCGACAAGTCCAACGCCGTGCTGGTCTGCCACGCCCTGAACGCCTCGCACCATGTGGCGGGTGTG
>Ga0209913_1000335_pt1 | contig 43115 bp, 32 predicted proteins | sample PersoiDNA2013203_FD_185805 | JGI IMG/M metagenome (GOLD analysis project Ga0209913, IMG submission 185805) | Permafrost soil microbial communities from the Arctic, to analyse light accelerated degradation of dissolved organic matter (DOM) -... | ecosystem: Environmental > Terrestrial > Soil >...
TAGATCGTCAATCCAAGGCCTGAACCCAGATAAAGCAGGGCGGCAATCATCCACGGCGAATTGTCCTTTAGCAGCATGCCTGCCAGCGGTGTGGCGGCGCCGAACAGAAGCGCCGCAAGCAAGGCAGCCTGAGGGCCGGATGAGGCGATCTTCTTTAGTATGTTCATGATGATTGTGCAGGCCGGTTACGAGATGAGCTATTTTAGAACTCATTTGATCAATAGGCGTGAGATGTGTTCTTCCCGGAAAGGGTGCTGTTTACTCTCCGGATGCCTCAACTCAAGGTTTAGCGGCGCAACCGGATTTATCGAATAACGCGGCTAGTCCGCAAGCCGAGTGATACATGGCAAAAGTGCGATGGGCAACATCCGGCACTTCCAGCAGGCGATGTCGTTGTGGCAAGTGGGCTGTATTGGCAGCAGCAGTGATATAGCGGAAGTAGGCATGTCCGCGTTCCAGCCGCGTCGCTCCCTGGCTCTTGAAGGCGCATGTCTGCCCGAGCGCGTCGGCATTGGGATCGTTGTCGGCGGTGCCCAGCAGATAGACAACGTCGCGTTGAAGATAGTCGTTTTCCAGTTCGTCTGGCGACACCGGTCGCGCCAGGTAGGTTGGCAGTTTGGCGGCGAGGCCGTTGTTCCATGTGCTGACGCCGGGACAACTGGCGCGTGCGTCGGCAAAAGAACCGTCCGGTTGTGGCCGCTCGTCGCCGAAATACAAATACGCCGCAGGATTCGCTGCAACATAGCGCACATGAATGCCGGCAGCGATGAGATTCTTTTCCCCGCGTCCGACCACCGCATAACGCTGCACGAACTGGCCACCGGCAGAGTGACCGGCAAGCACCACGTCTTTCAGATTCGGAAACAGCGTGCGGTCGGCCAGATGTGCAAAGATCGCGTCCATCACGGTAAAGCTGCTGATCGGTGACGGCGACTTGGCATCGTAGCCTTGCAACCATCCGCTTTCTTGCCACTGCAGCGTCGTGGCGGCTAGGTGATGGGCGGTGACGTCGGTTGCGGTGAGAAATTGCGGCGTGATGAAAAGCGTATTGTCGGCAAGGGCACCGGCACGTTGCTGCAGATCCTTGTCGGCGTCAATGTCGCGCCGCGGCCAGCCGTGGATGATGATGACGGCGCGCGTGACATCCGTTTGCGCAAATGTCCAGTCGCGCGATACACGTATCGGTATGTCGCCTGCGCCGTTTGTGGTTTGTATATGAAAGCGATCTTGCAGCACAACAGGCACCGGGCTGTTGACGACGTCGACTTCCGCTGCGCCGGCAGAGGGCAAGATGGATGCACATAACATTGCACTCAGTAGCAATGGGCGAATGGTTGGCATGTACTCTCCTGTTTTCTTCAAATGGACAACTTGCTGCAACGAGGCGGATTGTCGCATTGCATTTCGTTGTGATGCTGACATTCTGCTGAACTCTTTCAGGATGTTTGCGGACTCTGCATCCAGCGTAAACAGCCTGTTTACCTGCCTATTTCCTCGGTTGCAGTTTAATGGGGCGTCGGGTAACATCAGCCGACCATGGCACCGGTGGTTTTCAATCCGATCATTGTTGTAATGTGCCGCGATGTATTGTTTTCATCACGGCATGGTGTTGGTTTGAGGCAATAAAAATAATGTTCAGACAAACCAATTATTGAAGAACGAATGCCGGTAGTCAGTACGTTATAAAACGTATCTAAGCGCATCTACAGGATGCACACGGATGCACACGAAGGGGGCCGTATTTCTGTCATTTTTATCGCCGGGGGGACGGTGATCCGCCGCCGTTTTGTGCGTATTGCGAGTGTCTGCTGCATGCTGCTCGCAACATGCATGCCGGGTATCGCTCACGCAGGCGGTCCCGACTGTTCCCGCCCTTATACTCTTGCTTTGCATGACCACGGTCTGCTGTACTCCGCCAATACCGACACCGGCATCGACAAAGACTTTTCCGATGAACTGATTCGCCGCAGCGGTTGCAAGGTCGGCGTCAGCCTGATGTCGCGTGCGCGTATCTGGCAACTGATCGAATCGGGTGCGCTCGATTTCAGTCTGTCCGGTATCGCCAATCCGGAACGCCGCCGGTTCGCCTCTTTCGCCTGGTACTTCAGCAACAAGTATTACCTGCTGGTGCGCAAGGATGCCGCCATGCGACAGCTGGCCGATTTTGAGCGCAGTGAAAACTTCCGCCTTGGCGTGATCCGCAGTTTTCGTTACAGCGACTCCGCCAATCGTCTGGTCGACAAACTGGCCGCGGCCAATCGCGTCACGCAGGCAGGTGGTCTCGATCCGCTGTATCAGGCACTGATGGCAAATCGCATCCAGGGCATGATCATGGAACCCTTCGATTATCCCGTGGTGGAAGAAAAACACATCCGTGACGTGACATCGATTATCGAATTCAACGATCCGTCGGTGCCGCACGGTCTCATCATGTCCAAGAAGGCGCTGTCGCAGTCCGAACGCGAAAAATGGCGTGCTCTGGTTGAGGAAATGCGTGCAGACGGTACCGTTCGCCGCATCTTTGAAAAGTATTTCTCACCGTCGCTGGCTGCGACGATGGTCGACTTCCAGGCGGAGCCGTGAACTGGGTTCGGCAGATACTATTGCCGCTGGTGATTCTGATCTCCGGCTTCAGCGTCACCTGGCTGGCGTGGGATCACGAACGGCAAGCCTCCAACAAGGAGCTGCGGGCGCAGTTTGATTTTTCCTTGCGCGAGGCGGTCAGCCGCGTGGAGCAACGCATCGCCAGCTATGAGCAAATGCTGCATGGCGTGCAGGGCCTGGTGGTCTCTTCAGGCAAGTTTGATCGCACTGCCTTCCATGACTACGTCAGTTCGCTGAATCTGGACGCCAACTTTTCCGGCATCCAGGCCATCGGCGCCGAAGAGTGGCTGCCGGGTGACGAGAAGATCAATCACATCGCGCGCATGCATCAACTCGGTTTTTCCGATTACGCAATTCGCCCTGCGGGCGACCGCGCCAACTATGCGCCGATTATCATGCGCGAGCCTTATATCGGTAACAATCGCGCGCCGTTCGGCTACGATCCCTGGTCCGAAACCAAGCGCCGCCGCGCAATGGAAAAAGCCCGTGATTCCGGCATGGCCGCCATCTCCGGCAAAGTGCTGCTGGATATCGACAACGGCAATGAAGCGCAGGCGAGTTTCCTCATGTATCTGCCGATCTATGCGCACGGCATGCCGCAGTCGACCATTGAAGAACGCCGTGCCAATCTGGTCGGATGGGTGCATGCATCGTTCCGAATGAGCGACGTGATTGCCAGTCTGTATGGCGAGCAGCCGATGGGCGTGGCGTTTTCCATTTACGACGGTGTTGAGCCGTCGCCGGAGGCGGTGTTGTATCGCTCCGTCGGCAGTGATGCCGCCGCCGCGCCAATGCACAAAGATGCGATATCCGCCACCGAGTATCTGGTCGTGGCCGGTCACAACTGGACGCTGACCATGAACACCATGGACGACTTCAACGCACGCTACGGCCGCAACGCCGAGGCGCAGACCGCCGTCACCGGTATCGGTCTGACCTTGCTGTTGGCTTTGCTGGCGTGGGCGCTGATGTCGAGCCGCCGCCGCGCGATTCGTCTGGCGGGCAAGATGACGAGCGAGCTGCGCGCCAGTGAAGAGCAATTTCGCGCTATCGCCGACTGCACCGTCAACTGGGAAATCTGGTGGGGCATGGACGGCAAGCCGCGCTGGATCAACCCATCGGTCAAGGAGTACACCGGTTACACGGTGGAAGAATGCATGGCGATGGACGATCTCAGAGCGCAGATGTTTTACGCTGAAGATCTGCCACGTGTGGGGCCGGAGCTGGATAAAGGCTTGCGTGGCGAACGCGGCGACGATCTCGAATTCCGTTGCGTGCGCAAAGACGGTTCGCTGTTCTGGTTGTCGGCATCATGGGTTCCGATTAATGACGCCAACGGCGCACTGGCCGGCTACCGTACCAGCGGCCGCGACATCACTGAACGCAAACAGGTTGAAGCTGAGTTGCGCATCGCCGCCGTGGCGTTCGACTCGCTCGAAGGCATCATGGTTACCGATGCAGAAAGCCGTATCCTGCGCGTCAATAACGCCTTCGCAAAAATGACGGGCTATTCCGCCGCCGAGATCATCGGCCTGACGCCCGATGTGTTGCGCTCGGATCGTCACAGCCCGCAGTTCTATGACGAGATCTGGGAAACCGTGCAACGCTTCGGCGGCTGGCAGGGTGAGGTCTGGACGCGCCGCAAGAACGGCAAGGTTTTTCCGGAGTGGCTGACCATTTCTGCCGTCAAGAGTGATGACGGCAGCACCACGCACTATGTCGGTACGCATCACGACATCACCGAACGCAAGATCGCCGAAGAACGCATCAAGGAGCTGGCCTTCTTCGATGCACTGACGCGCCTGCCTAATCGCACGCTGCTGCTGGATCGCCTCAAGCAGGCGATTGCCGTCAGTGCGCGCAACAAGACATGCAGCGCGTTGCTGTTCATCGATCTGGATCATTTCAAGACGCTCAACGACACGCTCGGCCACGACAAGGGCGACCTGTTGCTCAAGCAAGTCGCGCAGCGCCTCGCGTTGAGTGTGCGCACCAACGATACGGTGGCCCGCGTGGGCGGCGACGAGTTTGTGGTGGTGCTGGAGAGTCTGCACAAGAGTCCGCAGGAAGCCGCCACCCAGACCAAAGCCATCGGCGAAAAAATCCTCAGCGTGCTGGGTGAGCCGTATCAGCTGGAAGACGTTGACTACCGCACCACCGCCAGCGTCGGTGCCACCGTGTTCCGCGGTCGCCAGGCCTCCATCGACGAGCTGCTCAAGCAAGCCGATCTGGCCATGTACAAGTCCAAGGAAACCGGCCGCAACTCCATGAGTTTCTTCGATCCGGCCATGCAAACCGTGGTGCTGGAACGAGCAGCCTTGGAAGCCGGCTTGCGCAAGGCGATCGACGGTGGACAGCTGGTATTGCATTATCAGGCGCAAGTGGTCGAGGGCGGTCGCGTAACCGGCGCCGAAGTGCTGGTGCGCTGGCAGCATCCGCAGCGTGGTACGGTGCCTCCGGGCGAGTTTATCCCGCTGGCGGAAGAGACCGGTCTCATTTTGTCGCTTGGCAATTGGGTAATGGAAGCCGCTTGTACGCAACTGGCGCGCTGGGCCGAACGCGTGGATACCTCGCACCTCACCATCGCCGTCAACGTCAGTGCGCAACAGTTCCGCGAAGCCGATTTCGTCGAGACGGTTTCTGCCATCATCGCCAGAACCGGCGCCAATCCGAAGCGCCTGAAGCTGGAGTTGACCGAGAGCCTGCTGGTCGACAACGTCGAAGATATCATCCAGAAGATGTATGCGCTGAAGGCCAAGGGCGTCGAGTTCTCGCTGGACGATTTCGGTATTGGCTACTCGTCTTTGTCCTACCTCAAGCGCTTGCCGCTGAACCAGCTTAAAATCGACCAGTCGTTTGTGCGCGATGTTCTTGTCGACCCCAACGATGCCGCCATTGCCAAGACCATTGTCGCGCTCGCGCAAAGTCTGGGACTTGGAGTCATCGCCGAGGGCGTCGAGACGGATGCGCAACGCAGTTTCCTGGCCGATGCAGGGTGCCATGCCTATCAAGGCTATTTCTTCTGCCGGCCGTTGCCCCTGGAAGATTTTGAAAAATTCGTCCAGGAAGTCGATCCCATACTGGAGTAATTTTTTATGTCCGCATTGTCTTCATTCCCTATCAACGCCAAATGGCCGGCGCAGCATCCTGAACGTATCCAGCTCTACTCGCTGCCGACACCGAACGGCGTGAAAGTCTCCATCATGCTGGAAGAAACCGGTCTTGCTTACGAGCCGCATCTGGTCAGCTTTGAAACCAACGACCAGTTCTCGCCGGAATTTCTTTCGCTCAATCCCAACAACAAGATCCCCGCGATCATTGATCCGAACGGCCCCGGCGGCAAACCGCTGACCTTGTTCGAGTCGGGCGCCATCCTGATGTATCTGGCTGAAAAGAGCGGCAAGTTTCTGTCGCAGGATCCGGCTGAGCGCTACCAGACGATCCAATGGCTGATGTTCCAGATGGGCGGTATCGGCCCGATGTTCGGTCAGCTCGGCTTCTTCCATCGTTTCGCCGGTAAAGAGTTCGAAGACAAGCGCCCACGCGACCGCTATGTCGCCGAGTCGCGTCGCCTTGTCGGTGTGCTTGATCAGCGTCTGGCAGAGCGTGACTGGGTGATGGGCGATTACAGCATCGCCGACATTGCGATCTTCCCGTGGGTGCGCAATCTGGTCGGCTTTTATGAAGCGGGCGAGCTGATCGGCTTCAAGGATTTCCCTCATGTTGCACGCGCATTGGCTGCATTTGTGGCACGTCCTGCCGTGGCCAAAGGATTGGCTATTCCGGCACGCAGCTAATTGCTGAAAATTGCTGTAGAGGCAAGGCGGCAGTGAGGCAAACGCCCTGATTCGTCCTTTCTTCTTCGTTGTCGTGTGCTTCCGCAATAGCCTGTAGCCCATTGTCTGTACTGATGGCCGGCCCTTAGCAGGCCGGCCGTTTTTCCGTCTGTGCCCACTGTTTTTCCTCACGTTCTTCTCCAAGTCTTACAAGTAAAGAAGGCATCTTCTTATGTCGCCGGCCGCGCGTTGTCCGTACGCTATGGTCGAGGCGCGGGGTTTGCGCCGCTTTGCGTCGGCAGAACCTTTTTGCCGGAATACCCGCAAAGCCGCCCGGATGCGTTGCGAAAAATCAAAAAACACTCTTCATAGGCTCGCGAATGAGACACTCCATAGCGCGGTATATTCTGACCGGCTTGCTGGCGATATTTTTACTTGTCGCGGTCATCATCATCTTCGTCGCTGTATTCGACTGGAACCTCGCGCGGCCTTATATCAATCGTGAAGTGTCGTCGCTCACCGGCCGCGACTTTGCCATTCAAGGCGATCTCAAAGTGCATTTTCGCCAGGGCCTGCGCACTGAGCACGGCTGGAGGCGCTATGTGCCACGACCGGAAATCAGCGCCGGCGACGTACATCTGTCGAACCCTTCATGGAGTACTGCCGGACCGCAGATGTTCGTCGCGCGCCGGGTCGATATCGCATTGCATCCACTCGATCTGTTGCGCAAGACCGTGGTGCTGACCGATGTCGTCCTCGATGCACCCGCCATCGCTCTGGAGCGTCGAGCTGACGGCAGCAATACCTGGACTTTCAAACAAAACGCAGCGGAGCCGTCGGCATGGAGCTTCGAAGTGCAGCGCCTGGCATTTTCCAGCGGGACAATTCGTTACGTCGACGACATCATCGCTCTCGATTTGCAGGCAAAGGTTGCCTCCATTGCTGACAAGGTCGATGCAATGCAGGCTCGTCAGGCGGCGACCGCAATGCGTGCAGAAACACCGGCAGCCGCGCCCTCCGAGGATGTGGAGAAATTCGGCCTGCGATTTGAACTCGGGGGGACCTACCGCAAAGCCCAAGTCAGCGGATCAGGCAAGGCCGGTGCCTTCATGACGCTGGAGCAGGATCACACCGTCTACCCGATTCAGGTCAATGCCCAGCTCGGCGAGAACAAGATTGGCGTCGACGGCACGCTGACCGACCCGCGTTCACTCTCGGGCATCGATTTGCAATTGACGCTGGGCGGCTCCAGCATGGCGAATCTCTACCCGCTGACCGGCGTGCCATTGCCGGATACTCCCCCTTACGCCACCCGCGGCCGCCTGATCGGCAAGAAAGATGGCGACGTCTGGAACTGGACTTATCAAAACTTTACCGGCACCGTTGGCAGCAGCGACCTCGCCGGCACGCTGCAATACCTGCCGCGTCAGCCCCGGCCTTTGCTGCGTGGAGCCGTGACCTCCCAGCAACTGCGTTTGCGAGACCTCGGCCCGGCTGTTGGTGCGGATAGCAATGCGGAGAAGCAGGCGCGCGGCAAGGCCGCCGTCCAGCCGGACGACAAGGCGCTGCCGGTTGAACAATTCAATACCGAAAAATGGGGCGCGATTGATGCCGACATCACCTTCAAAGGCAAGAAACTGGTGCGTAGCGAGAAGATTCCCCTCAAAGATATCGTCGCCGAACTCCACATGAAGGACAAAGTACTGAGCCTGACGCCGCTGGATTTCGGTATGGCCGGCGGCAATGTCACATCCAACATTTCGCTTGATGGCCGGGGGAAATCCATCAATGCACAAGTCAAACTGGCTGCGCGGCATTTGAAGGTGCGCGAGCTGTTTCCGACGCTGCAGTCCATGAGCGCCAGCTTTGGTGAGGTGAACGCCGACGCTGCGCTGACCGGTCACGGCAATTCGGTGTCGTCGATGTTGGCGACATCCAACGGCGAACTGGGTGCGGTGGTCAGTGAGGGATCGATCAGTAAATTCATTCTCGAAGCCGCCGGGCTGAATGTTGCCAACGCCGTGTTCGTCAAGGTATTCGGCGACAAGCAGGTCCATCTGAACTGCATGGCAAGCGACTTTGAGGTGAAAAACGGGCGCGCCGGCGTCCGCCAGTTCATTGTCGATACCGATGATGCATTGGTCGACGTGACGGGCGACATCGATCTTGCCAAGGAATTGCTCAATCTTGATATTCGTCCCAAGACCAAGGGCGTGCGCATATTTTCCTTGCGTACACCGCTCTACGCCAAGGGATCGTTCAAGCATCCGGACGTTGGCCCCTACAAGGGGCCGTTAGCGCTCAAGGCCGGCGCTGCGGCATTGCTGGCAGTCGCATCGCCGCTTGCCGCCTTCCTGCCGCTGGTCAACATGGGTAACGTCAAGGATGCGGATTGTGCCGGCGCATTGGCCAAGGCTACGCAGACACGCGCTGCGCCCAAATCGGAGCCAACCGCTGCACCGGCAAAACCGGTCACGGAAGGTGAAGTGAAGAAGGCGCAGCAAGAGAAAAAATAACGCAGGCAGGAGGGATGATGAGTCATCAGGATAATCTTCGACATGAGCCGATAGTGCAGCCACCACCGGAATCCACTGTGGTGCCTGTATCCTCGGCATCCTCAGCATCGGTGGCATCATCGCAGGAAAAATTATCAGGCAGCACAAAAAAAATAGTTACCGGCGCAGTCGCTCTTGCCGCTGCATCAGTACTTGGCGTGCTGCTGCTACGCAAGCGTAAAAAAACCGGCAAGTCGAACCGCACCGCATTGCCTCTTGCGGTATCGAACAAGTCCGCTACAAAGGCTCGCCTGCGTGCGCGCGTTCCCGTTTCTGCCGTATCTGTCGCCGCGCAGCCGGCAGCACGTTCGCGGCCACGATTGCAAAAAGAGAATGACGATGCCTCCACCTTGCTGCATGACCTGGTTCCGGTGCTGAGCAGCGCCTTGTCGCTGGCGTCGTCGTGGCGTGCAAAACGTAAACAGGATGATAAGCGGGCAGGAGAGGTGGCCGCACTGGCTGCTGCAATGCAGGCCGAAGCCGAAGTCTCTGCTCCCGTTCGCGAGGACAAAAGACTGGATCCAGATGTCGTCAAAATTGTGCCCGGCAATCGCTGGCAGATCGCATGGCAATTGAGCCGCGGCGCGGTCAATGCCTGGCTGGATGATTTCGCGCCCAGCATGGGGGCGGCCATCGCTTACTACACGGCGTTCTCGATTGCGCCTATCCTGATCATCGCCATTGCCATCGCCGGAATGATCTTCGGCAAGGATGCCGCACAAGGCGAGATCGTCTGGCAGATTCGCAGCATTGTGGGTGAAGAGGGGGCGATTGCCGTGCAGGGTTTGTTACGCTCGGTGAGCGTGTCTTCCGACGGCGCCATTGCGACCACGCTCAGTATCATCACGCTGGTGATCGGTTCCACCGCCGTCTTTGCCGAATTGCAAAACGCTCTTGACCGAATCTGGCGGACGCCTGCCGTTGCCAGAGTAAACGGCATCTGGGCCTTGATACGCACGCGCTTATTGTCGTTCGGCCTGATACTCGGCCTTGGCTTCATGCTGATGGTGTCGCTGGTCGTGAGCGCCGGGCTGGCCGCTCTGGGAAAATGGTGGGGTGGCTGGATCGAAGGCTGGGAAGTTTTCATGCAGGTGCTGAATCTGCTGATTTCCTTCGGTGTCTTTACGGCGCTGTTTTCGGCTATTTACAAATTCATGCCACGCGCGGATTTGTCCTGGCATGACGTGCGCATCGGCGCGATGTCGACGACCATTCTGTTTCTGATCGGCAAATCGCTGATCGGTCTGTACCTGGGACGTACCGGGATGAGCTCCGGCTTTGGTGCGGCCGGATCATTTGCGTTGTTGCTGGCGTGGATTTATTACTCGGCCCAGATCTTTTTGCTGGGCGCAGAATTCACCTGGATCTACGCCAACAATTTCGGTTCGCGGGTGAAGCATCGGACACGCATGGAGGCTCAGGAGGCCTGAGCCTCCATGCTGCGGACGTTGTCTGCTGTGACTGCGGCCGACGGCGACAGATGCGAGGTATCAGCCTTGAAGACCTGATCGATCACTTCCATGCATTCTTTGGCGGCGGCGATGTAGTCATATTCGCCGGGTGTGCCGCTGGATAGACTAGCCAGCTTACGGGCTCGGCGTACCGACTCCAGCGCATCTTCGCGCGTCAGGTAATTCTTCCTCACCAGCAACGCCAGGATGTCGAGTGTCACTGCATAGTTGGCGATGCAATAGCTGAGAGAGATATCGTTGGTAGTCTCGTTGCTGGTGGCGTTCATCGTTGGCTCCGTCGGGGATGTCGTTTGGGATGGAAAGAAGTTTAAGATGATCGAATTGACAACGGTATCAGGAATTTCCTTAAGCAATTGCCGGGCAGAATAATCGTCAAGGTCTGCGCGGTACTACAATACTTGCATGGCAATTTCTCATCCCCTGACTTTTCGTACCTATGGCGGCGACGGCGTCCTGCATCGGCACGAGCACGTCCAGATCGTCTTGCCCATGCAAGGAGAAATGGAGATCGAGGTCGATGGCCGCGGCGACAAGCTCGATATCGCGCGTGCTGCTTTCGTTGCACCCGACACCAGCCATGTGCAATCCGCCAGCGGCAAGAATCGTTTCCTGATTCTCGATTGTGATCTCGCCGATATCGGCGAAGACGATGCCGAGCGTTTGCGGCTGCAAACTTTTTTGCCAATCCCGGCAGCGGTGCGGCGTCTTCTGGATTTCATCGATCTCAGCATTGGGGCCGACCGCCCCGTTGGTCAACTGCCCGATACGGTGGCGCGGCATTGCACGCCGCTGCTGCTTGATGCGCTGGCTGCCATGCCGCAACGCGCATCGCGTTTGCAAGCCTTGTTGCGCCGGATCGAAGCTGCGCCGGGGCGGCTCTGGACGGCGGCGGCGATGGCGCGTGTCGCCAATCTCAGCGTCAGCCGCCTGCATGCCTTGTTCAAGGCCGAGTTGCATCAGACGCCGCAAGAGTGGTTGTCCGATTTGCGTCTGCGTCTGGTACAGGAAGCGCTGGTGGAGTCCGATGTGCCGCTGGCGGAACTGGCATTGCATGCCGGCTATTCCGATCAAAGTGCGCTGACCCGCGCCATGCGCCGTACGACCGGCCTGACGCCTGCCGCCTACCGCAACCAGCACCGCAAATGACCTTGTAATAACGTCGCAATAACGTCGTCAGTAGCCTCGGCCTATTTTTGGCGAGTGGCGGTCAATACATCGCCGCGTCATTTCACTATCCTGCATCGGAATGGTGAAACGAGGTGCAGGATGAAAAACAAAGGGCAGGGCAAGATTCTCATTGGCGTAGGCAACGGCGTCGCCGCAGGGGCGTTCTGGGGGCTGGTGTTTCTGGCGCCGCAGGTGCTGGGTAATTTCAGCGCGCTGCAATTATCCGCGGCGCGCTACTTGGCTTACGGTCTGGTTGCGGTCCTTCTATTGCTACCTCGCTGGCGCATCCTGATGCCACGTCTCGGCCGCGAAGAATGGATCGCGCTGGTCTATCTGAGCTTTCTCGGCAACATCCTCTATTACCTCTTCCTCGCCAGCGCCGTGCAATGGGCGGGCGGCGCCTCGACCTCGCTGATCATTGGCCTGTTGCCGGTGGTGGTGAGCGTGATCGGTGCCCGCGATGAGGGCGCGCTCAAGCTGAGCGCCTTGCTGCCACCGATGGCGCTATGCCTGTTCGGCGTCGGTCTGGTCGGCATGGAGGCGTTGTCGGCAGAATCTGCCAAAGGCGACCTTGCCACACGTGCTGCGGGTTTGCTGTGCGGATTCGGCGCGCTGCTGTCGTGGTCGACCTATTCAGTGCGCAACAGTCGATGGCTGGCGCGCCGCCCCGATATTTCATCGCATGACTGGTCATTGCTGACCGGTATCGTCACGGGGGCGCTGGCGTTGGCGCTGGTCATTCCAGCGTTTGCACATGGTACCGGAGGGCATGACGGCGCCGAGTGGTTGCGCTTCTGGGGTGTGGCGGCGACCGTGGCGATCTTCGCATCGGTGGTCGGCAATGCCTTCTGGAATCGCGCCAGCCGCTTGCTGCCCCTGACGCTGAGCGGACAGATGATCATCTTCGAAACCTTGTTTGCGCTGCTCTATGGATTTTTGTGGGAGCAACGCCTGCCGACCCGGCTGGAACTGCTGGCGATCATTTGTCTGGTCAGCGGCGTGTTGTGGTGCGCGTCGCTGCATCGTGAGCCAGCGACTGCAACGGTAAAGGCCTAGTCCCGACATTGTTCGTTATGGGTCGCAATTGTTGACCATGCATTATTTTCTTTTTGGCAATGCTGCGGTGCGGAGGCATTGCGTTACTGATTGTCGTGCCATTGTGGCGTTTTTACATGGCCCCGAACCATCGGTAACTGATAACATCAGTGAGTTGCGCCCATCAATGCGTGGCGCCGATTTGAAATGGTCCCTTATGACTAACTTCATTGATCCCACCGATTTCGAGACTCTTAAACAGGACGACACTTTGCCGTCGCCCAGCGGCGTTCGTCTGAACATCATGCGCATGTGCAGGCAGGAAGACGTTTCCCTGCCGGAACTGGTGACACAGATTCAGACCGACCCTTTACTTGCCGGGCGCATCATCAAGATCGGCAACGGTGCTTCGATCAACAAGGGGCGGCCGATCGTCGCCATCAGCAAGGACGTCCTGCTGATGATCGGTTTGCATGCCGTGCGCCAACTGGCGCTGGCAATTTCGCTGACGGCAGAGCGACGTGACGACGGCTGTCCGGGTTTTGACTACAGCGGGTTCTGGGCGCGCACGGTGGCCATGGCCTGTGCCTCGCAGGCCCTCGCGGAATACTATGGCGACGCACCGCCGAGCGAAATGTTCGCCAGCGGGCTGTTGGCCAATATCGGCCGGCTTGGTTTGGCATCGGCACGTCCGGAAGCCTATTCGGCGCTGCTGAGCGACGATCTGGATCCCGAACAACTGCGCACTGCGGAGAAGACACGTTTCGGCTATCACCATCTCGATCTGGCGGCGGCAATGATGCAGGACTGGGATATTCCACGCTTGTTTTGCGAAGCCGTGTTGCATCACGAAGCGCCGGAGCAGGCCGGACTTGATGACGAATCGCGCCAGTTGCGACTGGCGCAGATGCTGCATGTGGCAGGCGCGGTGGCCGACTATTGCGTCGCCGCCGAACCGAACCGTCCGGCGGCGCTGCAGGCTTTGCTGGATGCCGGATTGCCGTTGGCGGGCGAAGTCGATCACGTGATCGCGATTTGCGATCGCACCGCCCGCGACTGGGTCGAATGGGGATCGATGATCAAGATTTCGACGCACGCCATGCCGCCCACACGTGATGTGATGCAGCAATTGCTGGAACAGCCCGAATAAAACGTCGCTTTACGTTCAGTCGTTGAGCAGGTGAAGCTCAACGAACTCCTTCGTACCATTGTTTTACTGTTCGCTTGCGTGTTGCAACTCCGGATACATGGCCAGCGCCAGCAGGCATAAGGTCTCTACTGCATCGGCCTGCGCCATGTCGCGCATCACCGGGCGCTGATGCAGCAACCGTGCGCACGATGCGTTGACGGTCAGCCTGCGGGCAAACAGATCTGCCATGCGATCCAGCCATTGGTCAAATTGGGCAAGTGTCTCGTGCGATGCATCTTGTCCTCCATGCAACCAGATGTGCGTGGCGGCGCTCGCCAGTCGACGCGACAGCGCAACGCTGACGCGCGCGTGATGTGCTTTTTGAGATGTCTGTTTGCCGTTTCCTTCCAACTCCCGTTCGCGTAGCAGACGTTGCAGTAGCAATCCGTTTTCGATATTGATGACGCAGGCCGCGCGGCGGTGCGCATGCATTTGCGCGGCATCATGGGTCACATCCAGTGCGCTGCGCAGATAAGCGAGATTGACGGTGATCATCTGCGACAGGCTGTGGTGCAAGTTGGCCTCTTGCCGGCGAGGCCACAAGAAATAGGTTGCGGCAATGGCGATCACGGTGCCGATGACATTGTTGCCGGCGCGTAGCAAAGCATTGCTCAACTGTTGTTCAGGATCGCTGGCGACATCGGCAACCAATACAAAAACCGGCGTCAAAAAGGTCGCATACAAGCCGTAACTGACCGGACGCAATCCCATTGCCAGCAGCGCCAGCGGAAACACCAGCAGGGCCAGCACCAGCGGCGAATGGATAAAGAGGCATAGCAGCACTGCCAGCACGCCGCCGACGATGCTGCCCACGGCGCGTTCCATGCTGCGCGACCAGCTGTCTGCAATCGAGGGCTGCATGACCAGCATGGTCGCCATCGTGGCCCAGTAGCCGAACGGGAGTTCCAGCAAATGCACGATCAGATACGTCGCGCCGGCCGCGACAGCGCAACGCAGAGCATGCCGCACCTCGGCCGAACCTGTCTGCAAGTGTGAGGCGGCGACCTGCAGCATATCCATGACGCTGTCGCGTAAGGCCGGCCGGGATGGTTCTTTGCGCGCAGTGCGCTTCCAGTCGGCCAGCACGGACAGGCCTGCCTCGTCGTGCAAGTCAGGAAGTTTCAGCGATTGCGCTGTCCTGGATGGCATGCGACCGATCAGCTGGCGCAAACGAAGAACGGCGCGCGCGTCGTCAGCATCGCTGATGCGGTGTCGCGGGGTGATGAGGCCGTGCTGGATTTCTCCCAGCAGCAAGGCCATGGCTTGCAGCACGCGACCCAGACGAAGGCGCGATGAAGGTGTCGCGTAGGAAGACAAACGCAGATCACCGAGCACGGTGATGCAGTCAAGTAGTGCATCGGCGCAGGCCAGTTTGATCAGCAGGTTTTCGTACAGCGAATGCGAATCTGCGCGATCCGCAGCAATGGCCATCAATGCGGCTTTCGCTACTGTGATATCGGCGCGCACGTGGCGTCGTGTCTGCGCCGCATTCTCGTCCTGGAAATTCAGGTCGGCGGTATTGCTGCCGACGATGTGCGTCAGTTCGGCCAGTGCGCCGTAGACGCGGGCTACGGCATGCCGGGCCGGTGCAAAGGGATGAATGCGCCAGACGGTCAGGCCAAGGCAGACGGCCCAGGCGCAGCCGGCAAAGTAGATCACGACATGGCTGTGTTGCAACGGCCATAACACCACCGGAAAATCCGCAAGGATGGCCGATACGCCGGCCGCCAGCATCAGCACCAGACCTGTCGCCGCGCCATAGATGCGAGCGAAACCGGCAATTCCGGCACAGCACATGATGGCCAGCAATCCTGCGGGCATACCCATGCCGGACAAGGTCGCTGCGAACAGGCCCGCCAGCGTGGACGCAACGGCAAAGCCGCCCATCGACGCCAGACGGGCACGGTTTGTCCCGGCACTGTCGGCCAGGCAGGTGAGAAAGGCGCCAATGGCGGCCCAGGAAAACTGTGGGTTATGCAGCACCTCGCCCAGCATCAGCATGGTGCCTGCGCTGAATGCCGCGCGTAGTCCTTCGGACAGGCTGGCGTTGCGCAGGGGAAATGCCGACACCCAGCGTCGCAGTGTGAGCCTGGTAAAAGCAGAATGGCGGACAGAGTGCGGCATGCAGGCGAAGGGCGGTAGCCGTAAAGAAACCAAAGGGGATGGCTGTCTTCGCAGTATAGAAATGGCAGCTATTGCCGGTATGACTTAAATGCGTATGAAGCAGTCGGAATTTTCATGCATGTCTGATCCCGATGGGAGGACATGAGGACGCGGTGACGCGGGTATGTTCAGACAGACTTGCCACCGGCAAACAGCTCTTCGCTCAGCGTCAGCCAGGCGCGCGCAGCATGCGACAGATAGCCGCCGCGTGTGACATAGGCGACCTGCCATTGCACCTCCGGCTCGATGAGCCTTACCGATTGCAGCTGATCGGTGGCGATGCGATGTACGAAAGGTTCCGGCAACAAGGCCACGCCCATACCCGCCAGTGCCATACCGACCAGCCAGTCCCACTGGCCGCTCTGGGCGGCAATGTCAGGCTCGATGCCAGTATCGCGAAACATGCTGCGCAGGGTGCGCGTGAGGCCGAATTCGTTGTTCAGCAACAGCAGGGGCATGTCCTTGAGCGATTTGCAGGGCAGAGTGCTGCGTTGTTTCTGGAAGTGTCCGGTTTGCGCGACTGCCCAGATCGGATAGCGCGCCACGGGTAAGGCATTCAGTTCTAGTTCGGGAGCGATGGGCAGCACCGTCATGCCGATTTCCAGCGTACCGGCGGCGACACGTTGTTCGATACGCGGGCCGGTGTCTTCCACCAGCGTGATGGCGATATCAGGATGGCGCTCGCGAAACGCCTTGAGCACCGGCGTGCAGAGGATGTTGACCATAGGCGGGATGCCGATTTCAAGATGGCCCTGACGCAGGTTGCGGGTGTTGTGGACTTCGGTATTGAGACGCTCGACGTTGGCAAGAATCTGCTGCGCTTGCTCGTAGACGATGCGGCCGGTATCGGTAAGCTGAAGGCTGCGGCCTGAGCGGATCAGCAGCGGTGCATCCATTTCATCTTCCAGTTGACGCACCATTTTGCTAACGGTCGATTGTGTCACATGCAGGGCATCGGCGGCACGGCTGAAGCTGTTGAGCCTGACGGTTTCCGAAAAGTAACGCAGCGCGCGAATGTCCATGGCGGTGGCAAAAAATACAAATAAGAGACCGAAAGAAAGTATTCGGAAAACGACTGAATGTAGTGCATTTAAATCATACAGTGCATGATGTCTCGATTCTATACTCGTTTGACAAGATGGCGGAGAACCATCTTTCACCTTCAAATGAGTAGGAGAACCCCATGCATTGCGAGCGTATTCCGTCTTCGCTGGTAGACAAAGTCATGTCCGCCGGTGAGGCAGCCAAGCTGTTTAAAACCGGCATGACCATCGGTATGAGCGGTTTCACCCGTGCCGGCGACGCCAAGGCCATTCCCCGCGCACTGGCCGAGCGCGCCAAAACCGAAGCCTTGCGCTTTACCGTTGTTACCGGTGCATCGCTGGGTAACGACAGCGATGGTCTGATGGCCGAAGCGGGTTTGCTGGCGCGCCGCCTGCCGTTTCAGGTCGACAGTGTCTTGCGCAAGAAAATCAACGCAGGCGAGGTGATGTTCATCGATCAGCACTTGTCCGAAACCGTAGAGCAGCTGCGTGCAGGCATGCCGGGAAAGATCGACATCGCAGTCATCGAAGCCGCTGCCATCACGGCAGAAGGCATCATCCCAACCATGTCGGTCGGCAATTCGGCAAGTTTTGTCGACCAGGCGCCGCAGGTGATCATCGAACTTAATACGAGTGTGCCGCTTGACTTAGCCGGTTTGCATGATATCTATCTGCCGGCTTCACGTCCGGCGCGTCAGCCGATTCCGCTGACCGATCCGGCGCAACGCATCGGTACGCGCGCCATTCCCATTGACCCGTCGCGCATCGTCGCCATCGTTATTACCGATACGCCCGACAGTCCGTCCAGCGTGTTGCCACCGGATGAGGAAACCAATGCCATCGCCGGACACGTCATTGCCTTTCTCGAAGGAGAAGTAGCCGCCGGACGCATGGGCCCGGAACTGGCGCCGCTGCAAGCAGGCATCGGCACCATCGCCAATGCGGTATTGCATGGATTGACGCAATCGTCGTTTCGCAACCTGACCATGTTTTCGGAAGTGCTGCAAGACAGCGCCATTGAGTTGCTCGACTCCGGTCAACTGGCCTTCGCGTCGGCGTCGTCGATTACCTTGTCGTCGGCGATGAATGCCAGGTTCATGCGCGACCTCGATCGCTATCGCTCGCGCATCGTGCTGCGTCCGCAAGAAATCAGCAATCATCCCGAGCTGGTGCGCCGCCTTGGCCTTATTGCCCTTAACACGGCACTGGAGTTCGATATTTACGGCAACGTCAATTCGACCCACGTCGGCGGTACGCACATGATGAACGGCATAGGTGGTTCAGGTGACTTCGCGCGCAATGCGCAGGTGTCGATTTTCGTCACCAAGTCGATTGCGCGTGGCGGTGATATCTCCAGCGTGGTGCCGATGGTGTCGCATGTCGATCACACTGAACACGATGTCGATGTACTGGTGACCGAATACGGTCTGGCCGATCTGCGCGGACTGGCACCGCGTGAACGTGCGCCGCTGATCATCGAGCATTGCGTGCATCCCGACTATCGTCCCGCCTTGCGTGAATATTTTTCACGTGCCTGCGCGACCACCGGCGGTCAGACACCGCATCTGCTGAACGAAGCCTTGTCCTGGCACCTCAACTATGCAGAGCACAAGACGATGCGAGCCGTTCTCTCTCCCGCCTGAGTTCACTTGCGCATAGTCATCCCGATGCATGCGACTACAAAAATGGACGCATGCATGTCCTTCATTGGAGTCTTCTAGTTGATAAATCAATAACAGTTATTGATTTTGCAATTCAAAGACGCCGCATCGCCTTTGCATCGAGGTCAGCTTGTATCTTCTGTCTCCTTTGCGGCACAAAAATAAATAGCGGTTTGAAATTGTTTATGAGACGATGCCAATAAATAACTTTGTTGGCATCAACGTAACTTTCGGTAACGTAAATGCAAGATGTGGGGATTAGTTAGAACGAATCCGGATACTTCCTTAAAATAATAAATAACAAATTGTCCGGGACAGAATGCTTGCTCCGGGGGACGGTCTGATTCATTTGTTGACGTGTTTTTCCGGAGAGAGAAGCCGTTTATGAAGCTGTTCAAGAAAGGTCTGTTGCTCGTCGCAATTCCCGGCCTGTTTGAATTGGGTTTGCTGGGGGTGTTGTACAAGAGCCAGGAAAACGCCACGCAAGCCGAGGTGTGGGCTTTGCATACCAAAGACGTCATCATTCAGGCTGCGGAAGTGCGCGAGCCGGTCTTGCTGCAATCAGCGCGCCTGCGTGCGGCCATCATTCTCAATGATCCTAGCGGGCTCGAGAAAAAAGACCTGTGGGAGAGCATCGAAAAAGAAGTCAATGAGTTGCGCGATTTCGTCGTCGACAATCCCTCACAGTTGCGTGCGACGGAGCAGATTCGCGCGTCGGTGAAGGAGTACCACACCTGGACGGATCAGCAAACCGAATTGCTCAAGAACGGTCGCCGTGACGAATTGGTGGCAGCCTTGCGGGATCCGAAGGCGTTAAGCCTGATTCAGGTTATTCAGCGCCAGTTGGCTGATTTCATCAAAGTGGAAGAAGCGCTCGATGACGTACGCCAGCAGCGCGTGATCGAAGCGCGGAAACTGCAAAATATCGCGTTGTGGATTGCCTTGATCGGTTCAGTTCTGGCAGCGGCAATAGCGGCAAAAATTTTTAGCAAGGATGTGGGTGGTCGTCTTGCCGTATTGACCGACAATGCGCGGCAGCTCAGCGAAGGTGGGGCGCTCGCCAGCGCAGTTGGCGGCAACGATGAAATCACGGACCTGGACAGAGTACTGCACGAGACACACGGGCGGTTGAAGCAGGCAGAAGAAAACGCCCGCGCTTACCGTGAGCAACTGGAAGGGCACGCGCGCGAACTGGCGCTGGTCAATGACGATTTGCAGCGGCAGACGCAAGACAATGAAATGTTTATCTATAGCGTGTCGCATGATTTGCGTTCGCCGCTGGTGAACCTGCAAGGCTTCAGCAAGGAGTTGCATCATTCGATCAGGGAAATGCACGACACGATTGCTGAAAGCAACCTCAACGACAAGGACAAGCAACGTATCCATGATCTGATTGAGGATGACGTCGAGGTGTCGCTCAAGTTCATCCGCACGGCGGTTTCGCGTTCAGCATCGATCATTGATTCCATGTTGCGTCTGTCGCGTGTAGGCCGGGTCGAGTATCAGTCGCAACATGCCGACGTCAATACAATCGTCGGGAGGGTGATCGATGCCATGAGTTCCACTATTCGCCAACGCGAGGCTCTGGTATTGGCACAGCCGTTGCCGCCGTGCTATGGAGACCCGACTGCGATTGAGCAGATTTTCGGAAACCTGGTCGGCAATGCGGTCAATTATCTTGATCCCAAGCGCCCGGGGACGGTAGAGATCGGCGTCTTGCCGTCGGATCCGGGGCAGCCGAATTTTCGCACCTATTACGTCAAGGACAACGGCCTTGGCATTCCAGCCGACTATCTCGGCAAAATGTTTTCAGCGTTTAACCGTCTGCATGCAGACGTGGCTCAAGGAGAGGGCGTCGGTCTGGCGCTGATCAAGCGGATCGTGATGCGGCACGGCGGCAAGATCTGGGTCGAATCCACTGAAGGTGTCGGCACCACTTTTTATACCTCGCTGCCGGTGACACCGACAGACAGTCCTGCAAGCCAACTTGCTCAAGGAGAACAAACTCATGGCTGATAGCGAAGAAGTAGGCATCCTGCTGGTCGAGGATGATGACGGCCACGCCTTGCTGGTGGAAAAAAACTTGCGCCGCGCCGGTCTGTCGAATGGCTTTCTGCGCCTGAAAGACGGACAGGAGGCACTCGATTATTTTTTCAACAGCGATGGTGCGCCGAGTAAACCAGGTTTCGATTCCATCGTGGTTTTGTTGGACGTCAACATGCCACGCGTGAGCGGTGTCGATGTCCTCAAACGCCTCAAAGAAAGTGACGTCACTGCAAACATTCCGATCATCATGCTGACAACCACCGACGATCCGCGAGAAATCGAACGCTGCTACGACTACGGTTGCAATCTGTACATCACCAAGCCGGTGGAGTACGAGGCTTTTATCGAGGCAGTGCGTCGGCTTGGATTCTTCCTGCAGATCATCAAAGTACCGACAGCAGGGCGCGGTGGCGCATGAACGGATCAGACCCCGCCATTTTGATTATCGAGGATGACGAAGGCCTGCGCATGCTGGCGCGGCGTCGTCTGGAGAAGCGTGGCTTTAAGGTCGGTACCGCCGGCAGCATTGCGCAGGCGCGCAGCTTGTTACGCGATGGCGCATTCGATTTGCTGGTCATCGATTATCAGCTGGACGACAACATGAGCGGCCTCGATTTTTACAATGAGTTGCGTGAGCAGGGGACACATATCCCTGCTGTGATGTGCAGTGGTTTTTCCGACGATGCGCATGTAAGCGAAGCGCTACGCTGCGGTATCGCGCATGTGCTGCCGAAGACGCAGGACTATCTCGATGAGCTATCGGATCTGGTGACGCAGATCCTGCAGCAACAGACGGGAGCATCGGACTAAGCGGTACTCGATGAAGGGCGCTGAAAATTACGATCGTTACTACTACTCAGCCGGAGGCTCGCTGAGGATGACCGGTTCTATTTTTTCCGATCTGGATGCGTGAGGAGATTTGTAGTCCGGCGACGTATTTTCCGTAGTGCGATCTTGTCGACGGTATGTTACGATGCGGCCCGTTCATGATTCAGTTGATGCCGTTGCATGTCGAAACAACAGTTTTTACTTGAAAGTCCCAAGGATACCGGCGACGACCGCGTGACCTTTATCATCCGCAATAACGGCACAGTGCTGCCGGGTTTTGTCGGCCGCTCCACGCTGATCTCCATCGGCGGGCTGACCAGCAACAATATCGTTGCCCTGTACACCGAACATCGCGCGCGCATCGCCGACGCCGTCAAGAAGAAGCTGGCCGAGCCGGTTTTGCGTCAGTACATATCCCTTAGTCTGGAAGACCTCCAGTAAGCTTCCCTGAAAGCGCTCTCCAATAGCGACCACTATTTAACAATAGTGACGTACGGAAACTCAGCAAGCCTGGCGTAAGCTGGCGCAGCTATTTTGGCATTGAATCACGAGGCGGGCGCAGCGGCATGCTAATCTAGCGCCTGCGCGCAAAATGCACGATAAAAAGCACGGCGCACGAACCGGCCGGATCACGGCAACAGGCCGGCAACGGGGCAGCAATAAGTCACCCCTGTGTGCAGCAGCGTCGCACCGGAACTGTACACAGGCCGGTTATCTTTCCTCAGGAAAGATAGATAAAAAATATCATTGGAGACCCAGGCGATGGCACGCAACCGGCAACAGGTTCGCGGCCGGGCCTGATACAGGAAAAAGCTTGAGAGCATTGCAGAGACGATTATCGAATGCGTTCGTCGCCATTCAGGCGAGGTATGGCCGTTCGGCGCGCGCGCGCAGCATGCATGCGCGTTTGCATGCTCACGCCTATGCCGGCCATCTTCATCAGCAGGTGCGCGCGCCGTCAGCGGATCTGGCCCGGAGCTTCCGCTATGTCGCAGATCAGTCGCTGGTGGGTGTTTATATGTTGCGCAGCGACGGCGCAGTGCTTCACGCCAATGACAAGATGGCCAACATGCTCGGCTACGATAGCGCCGCTGAGGTGATCGGACTGCAGATCGCCAACCTCACCGCACCGGAAGATCTCGCCCTGCTGGAAAAAAACCTGCAGGCGCGTCTCACCGGCGCAGAAGAGCATGTGCGTTATACCCATCGCATCCTCAGCCGCGACGGTACGCGCCGCTGGGTGGAAGTCCACGGCAGCGTATGCCAGTACGACGGCGGCACCGCCTTAGTGGAAATGGCGCTCGACGTCAATCAGAAGGTACAGTCCGAATGGCAGTCGCGCCTTGCCGACCGCGTTTTCGAATCGACCAGCGAAGGTATCCTGATCACCGATGCCGAGTTCCGTATCCTGGCCGTCAATCCCGCCTTTACGCGCATTACCGGCTATCACCCGGAAGAAGCCATGGACAAGCGCTCGCGCATGATGACCGGCCCCGGCGCGCAGGCAGAAATCAACCGTGGCATGCTGCAGCGCCTCGCTTCAGACGGTCATTGGCAGGGTGAGATGAAAGACCGTCGCAAGGACGGCAGCTGGTATCCGGCATGGCTGTCGATTTCGGCCATTCGCGATAATCAGGGCGGCATTACCAATTACGTCGGGGTGTTTACCGACAACACCATCCGCAAGGAGGCAGAAAACAAACTGGCCTTCCTCGCCGATCACGACAGCCTGACCGGGCTGCTCAACCGTAGTAGTCTGATGCGTATTTTTGCGCAGCAGATTGAAGCGGCGCAGACGTCCGGTGAAACGCTGGTGCTGTTCTTCATCGACCTTGACCGCTTCAAAACCGTCAACGATACGCTTGGCCACCATGCCGGCGATCAGTTGCTGGTGGCCGCGGCTGAGCGTCTGCGTGAGCAGCTGCGCCCGGACGACGTTCTGGCGCGTTTTGGCGGTGACGAGTTTGTCGTGATCCTCGGCGGTTCACCGCCTCAGGACATGATCTCCGCCATCGCCCAGCGCCTGATCAACAGTATCCTGCGGCCGTTCGTGATCAACGGTCATGAGATGTTCATCAGTGCCAGCATCGGCAGCGCCGCCTATCCTGAACACGGCGAAGATGCAATCGCGATTCTGAAGAATGCCGACATCGCCATGTACCACGCCAAGGAGCGCGGCAAGAATGCCTTCCAGCTGTTCAGCAAGGAAATGAGCAATCATGCGCTGGAACAGATGCTGCTGGAAAACAGCTTGCGTCATGCGATCGAGCGCAAGGAATTCGAACTCTATTATCAGCCGCAATTTTCGGCGGTCGACGGCGCCATTTGCGGCGCCGAAGCCTTGATCCGCTGGCGTCATCCGACACGGGGACTGGTAGCGCCGGGGATGTTCATCACCCTGGCGGAACAGACCGGCCTGATCGTGCCGCTGGGCGCCTGGGTGTTGCGCGAAGCTTGCCGCCAAGGCAAAGTCTGGCTGGACCGCGGCTATCAGTTTGGCCGCATTGCGGTGAACCTGTCGCCGCGCCAGTTCTCTTCCGATGATTTGCTGTCGACCATCGACAATGCCCTTGGGCAAAGCGGCCTGCCGTCAGCGATGCTGGAGCTGGAGATCACCGAAGGCGCGATCATGCAAAATCCTCAGGAAGCAGTGGTGCTGCTCAAGCGCATGCGTCAGCTGGGTTTGACCATATCGGTGGATGATTTTGGCACCGGCTATTCGTCGCTGGCCAGTCTCAAGCAATATCCGCTCGATACGCTCAAGATCGACCGCAGTTTCGTCAAGGGCATCCCTGCTGATGCCGACGATGTGGCGATTACGGAAGCCATCATCGCGGTCGCCCACAAGCTGCATCTGCAAGTCGTTGCAGAGGGCGTGGAGTCGCAGGAACAGCACGACTTCCTGCGCGCAGCCGGCTGTGACATCGTGCAAGGCTATCTGCATTCCAAGCCGCTATCTGCCGGCGAGATCGAAGCAAAATGGTATCTCGGCGGCGTGCAAGCCGAGACCTGAGGTTTGCCTGCAATCTGCCTGCACGAACTGACATCGCCACGAAGGAAAATAAAACGACTAAGCAAACTCGTTCTTGTTCGTTGACCATGCTTTTCCCCGCTTACTAAGATGCCATGTTTTACTAACGTCTCGGGGATAGCATGAAGAAGTGGGGAAGAAGAACATTTGCACGCAGCCTGATTGCTGCTGCTGCCGTTGTTGCCGCAGGTGCTTTGGCGGCGCTGTCTGGTCTCGGCCAACTGGCCAATGCCGCAGAGCCAAAACAGGGTGGCACGCTGACCTGGATCGTCACGCCTGAGCCGTCGTCGATTCTGCCCCTGACGACAACCGCAGGCGGCAATACCGAACTGGGTCCCAAGATCGTCGAGGGTCTTTTGACCTACGACTTCAACCTCAATCCCAAGCCATTGCTGGCCACGTCGTGGAGCATCAGCAAGGACGGTTTGCAATATCGCTTCAACCTGCGCCGTGGCGTCAAATGGCATGACGGCAAAGACTTCACCTCCGCCGACGTTGCCTTTTCGATCCTTACTCTGAAAACGGTACATCCGCGCGGTCGCGCCACCTTTGCCAATGTGACGGAAGTGCAGACGCCCGATCCGTTGACCGCCATCATCGTGTTGTCGAAGCCGTCGCCGACCTTGTTGACGGCGCTGGCCGGCGCCGAGTCGCCGATCGTGCCCAAGCATCTCTACGACAAGACCGACATCCTCAACAGCAAGTACAACAGCGCACCGGTCGGCACCGGTCCGTTCATCTTCAAGGAGTTCGTCAAGGGCAGCCACATCGTGCTTGAGCGCAATCCCAACTACTGGGACAAGCCCAAGCCGTATCTCGACAAGATTATTGTGCGCTTTATCCCGGATGCGCTGGCGCGTGCTGCGGCGCTGGAGTCTGGCGCCGCCGATCTGGCCGGACAGGCGATTCCTTTGTCGGACGTCACCCGTTTCAGCAAGCTGCCGAAGATCAACGTCGATACCACCAACTGGGCCTACATCGGTTTGCAGCAGCAGTTGTACTTCAACCTCGATACGCCGGTACTGCAGAAGCTGGAAGTACGTCGTGCAATCTCGCAGGCGATCGACGTCAATGCCCTGAACAAGGTGGTCTGGTACGGCTATGGCAAGGTCTCGGCCTCAGTGATCGGCACGCTCAACAGCAAGTATCACAACCCGGACATCAAGTACTTCCCGTACAACCCGAAAGAAGCCGAGGCGGCGCTGGATGCCGCAGGGTTGAAACGTGGTGCGGATGGCATACGCTTCCGCCTGCGCCTGCTGTACAACCCGTTTCAGGAGCGCCGTGCGGCCGATTTCGTGCGCCAGTCGCTGAGCCGTATCGGCATCGATGCCAACATCGAAAACTATGATTTCGGCACCTATGTCACCAAGGCCTATACGGAACGCGCTTTCGACCTGACGCTGGAAGCCCTGGCCAATGTCTTCGATCCGACCGTGGGTGTGCAGCGTGTGTTCTGGTCCAAGAACTTCAAGATAGGCTTGCCGTTCTCGAATGCGCCGCACTATGTCAATCCGGAAGCCGATCGGCTGCTGGAAGCAGCGTCGGTAGAGGTTGATGAGACTAAACGTCGCCAACTGTTCCTGGATTTCCAGAAAGTGGTGCATGACGACATTCCATCGATTGAGTTCGGCGCCAATCCGAGCATCACGATTGCAGCCAAGAAGGTGAAGAACTACGCACCTACCGCCGAAGGTTTGCGCGGCAGCTTTGCGGATTTGTATTTCGACTGAGTGCGCAAGAGAAAATTTCTATCGTACTGACAGTACCAATCGTACGTAGCGCAAGCTTGTAAAGTCTCGTCGTCCTGACGAAGGTCAGGACCCAGTGTCGTATCCACCGCCGCTACGATACTGGGCCCCAGCGTTCGCTGGGGCGACGGTGAAATCAACAAACGGGGCTCTTGCATTGAAGAGCTTTAGTCTTTGAGATTGTTTCTTTTCTTAATCCGTGCACTTAATCAGCGTAATTAGTTTGCGTTCTGGCGCGCATATTCCTTGCGTTTCATCGCCAGATAGTCCTCCTTGGGAACCTCATGCAACTGGCGTGGATAGCGTTCGGTAGCGGCGAACCAGGTTTGCAGGCGTTGCTCCAATTGCTGTGCCGGCGGTGTCGCCAGGCCGCTCAGATAGGCATCAATGGCGAGGTAGTAACGCATGGTGTTGCGCTCGACCGTGCCGCGCATGCCACCGACATAGTTGGGCTTGCCATCGCTGGATTTGTCCACCACGGTGAAGCCGACCTTGTCGCTGCCCGCGGTCGCCAGATAGGCGCGCAAGGCAACACGGCTGGCGAAACCGTAAGAATAGGAATACATCAGATGAATGAAACTGCGGCCGTCGGCGGTGGGAATCGCTTCGAGCTGGATGCGATAGTCGCGCGTGTCCAGCGGGCCCTTGTCGGCATTCAGGCGAATGTCAAAATAGTCATCGCTGCTGGTGTTTACCCGGTAGGCGAAGTCGAGCCGATAGGCGTCGTTCAGATCCTGACTGTTCTTCTTGCCGACACGCATGCTGATTGTGGCAGGATTTTGTCCAGGGCCGGCACGGCAGTACTTGGTATTGAGATGCAGGATCAGGACGTCGCACCACTGTGCCGGTGAAGTCAGAGAGCTGTGAACTTGCGCGAAAGGGTAGTCCACCAAAGCATAGATATCGCCCTTGATGGCCGAGGAGCTTTCGCTTGAGTTCAGCGAGATTGGCCGTGAGAACTGGTTGTGGGCCAGTTGCGATTGCAGCGACTGATATTTGTCCTGCAGGTCGGTCGCGCCGGAAGGTGCATCGGCAGCCACGGCGCGCGCGCAGGACAGCGCGAGCCACAGCGCCAGCAGTACTGTCATCGATATAGCGAGGCAGCGTGAAAAAGAGGTCGAGGATGGTCGGTGTTGAAAACGATACATGCATTATTCCTTGTTGCGTCGGCTGCGAGGTGAGGCGATGAAATTAGATGCGCCGGATTACGTGTCAGCCATTACAGCCAGCGCGCCCACAGACCCGCGCCGAATTCTTTCATACGGTCGCTGATAGGGCGATCTTTCCATGCTTCGAGTGTGATTTCTTTCGATGCGGCGATGTCGCGGTCGAACATGGCCTGCATTTGCGCACTGAACTGCGGCCCCAAAATGACGGCATTGATTTCCTGGTTATAAATGAAGCTGCGCCAGTCGAGGTTGGTGGAGCCGATGGTCGACCAGACGCCGTCGATGATTGCTGTCTTGGAATGCAATAGCGCATCCTGGCGCTCGTAGATCTTGATGCCGCCTTCCAGCAGTTCGGTGTAGAAGGAGCGCGAGGCATTCAGCACCAGCGTCGAATCACTCTTGCTCGGCAACACCAGGCGCACGTCGACACCGCGTTTCACCGCGTCCTTCAAGGCATCACGCAGTTGCGGATCGGGAATGAAGTAAGCGTTGGTCAGATAAACCTTGGACTCGGCATGCTGGATGGCCGAGATGAGGGTTGCATAGATCACGCTGTATGGATCGTCCGGCGAGCTGCCGATACCGCGCACGATGTCGTTACCCTGATTGGCGATCTTGGGATAATAGTTTTTCGCGGCCAGTTGAGGGCCGTGTTGTTTTTCCCATGTATCGATGAACAGCTTCTGAAACTCGGCCACGACAGGCCCATCCATGCGCACTTGCGTATCGCGCCATGGCACTTTGTTGGCATCGTCATCTTGTTTCGGCTTGCGTTTGCGGAAAGAGCCGCTGGAATAGACGCTGCTGATGTTGATGCCGCCGACGAAGGCCGTCTTGCCGTCGACGATCAGCAGCTTGCGGTGATCGCGCTGGTTGACTTCCCAGCCCTTGCGCGCTTGCGCCGGATTGACAGGATTAAATTCCAGCACTTGTACGCCGGCGTCAATCAGCGGCTGAAAAAACTCGCGCGGCGTACTGAGCGTACCGACGCTGTCATACATCAGGTTCACCTGAACGCCATGTTTTTGCCGCTCTATCAGCATGTCGGAAAATTGTTTGCCGGTATCGTCATTTTCAAAAATATAGGTTTCCATGTTGATGTGATCGCGCGCCTCGCGGATGGCGGCAAACATGGATGCGTAGGTAGCGGGCCCGTCGATCAGCAGCGTGACCTTGTTTCCCGCAACCAGCGGCGAACCGGTAACGGCTTCCTCGACGGCGAGGTGTTTCTCCAGAATCAGATTGTCCTGATTGTCTTGCTTGCTGTTCTTGAGCTTGTCGAGCGCGGCCTGGCTTTGTTCAGGCGTCAGGATCCCGCGTCCGCCCTTGATCTGGATGACTTTGGCCGGCTGGCTGTCCATATCTGGAACGATACGCGGCAGCGAGCCGCAGCTGGCCAGCAGCAAGGGTACCGCAAGCATTAGCCAGCGCAGGCGAGGGCAGCAATGGTCGATGAGGTCTCTGAGATTTTTTTGTTGCATCTTCATATCTGGCAATGTCTTGCAAAACGCGATGACCGGCCTGGTCGGGGTACAAAAATGCTGGGCGAAAATAATGACAGCTTGAGTATATGCCCAGTTTCTGCAGGCTTGCGGCATGCTGACGGCGTTCACACCAAGAAACGGCGGATTCCTACAGCAAAACGCGGCGAGTGCTGACAAGTCCTGCGCGACTTGCGGCGGCGCAGCGCATTTTTACGGCTTGTTTACCTGGGCAGCCATTCTTTTTAGATCGTCTTTACGCTGCCGTGGCTAAGCTTGCTGCGTGATGAATCTGATCGCAATCCGAACACAATCCCGACACAATAAGGAATGGGGCTGATATGAATCCGATGGTATGGCGCAAGCGTTCTTCTCTCGTGAGCAAGCTGTTGTTTCCCGAACTCTTGCCGTCGTTGACGGCAGGGTCCGCCAGCGCCGGTCTGGGGAGAGAGATTTCATCCGCATCGTACAAGCCGGACAGCCGGCCGACGCTGCCGAAACAGCGCGAACGCATGATGCATATCACCGTGGAAAGAGCGGAAGTCACGCACCTGCGTCAGGTCGTGATGCAGAGCTGCGGCCATTGCGTATGCTTCATGCGCATGTCGCCGCTGGATCATGCGACGCGTATGGAGCTATGCCTGTGCGTGCAGGCGGAGGCCGTGCCGATAGTGATGGATGCCGTGATGTGGGCGCTGCCGCAGGCGGAGTTCAGTCTGCGGCAGGTGAAGGCTCACTAATTTCCAGTATACGTTTCAATATACGTCGCGACGATAGCGGCCTTGGGCGATGAGATCGTCCAGCGCCGCTTCACCGAGGATGTCGGTCAGCGCGGCATCGACGCCCGCAGCCATGCCGTCGAGGCTGCCGCAGACATACAGCACGGCGCCTTCTGCTATCCATGTTTTCAGCATGTCGGCGGCCTGGCGCAGTTTGTCCTGGACATAGATGCGTTCAGCCTGATCGCGTGAGAAGGCGAGGTCGACGCGGCTGAGCATATCGGTTTGCATCCACTGCTCGATTTCGGCGCGATAGAGGTAGTCGTGTTCGCGCTTGCGCTCACCGAACAGCAGCCAGTTGCGGCGCAGGCCGAGTTGCACGCGTGCGCGCAGATGACTGCGCAGGCCGGCGAGACCGGAGCCGTTGCCGATGAAGATGGCCGGCACTGGTTCCTGCGCCAGCGAGAAGCTGCTGTTTTCCAGAATACGCATGTCGATGATTGCGCCGACTTGCGTAGTATCGGTCAGCCAGCCGGAGGCCACGCCAAGACCGTCGTCATGTACCGCCTGACGCACGAGCAAGTGCAAGCGTCCATCCCGTGGAATCGAAGCGATGGAGTACTTGCGCGCAGCCAGGGTTTGCAAGCCGTCCGCCATTGCCTGTGCCGTGATGCCGGATGGCAGGTTGCCCGCCGCAGGCAAGATGCTGCGCGCCAGTGCGTCAGCCAGCGTGCGCGTCGTGCCTTGATGCTGAACCAGTGTCTTGCCGTCAAGCGATGTGCGCGAGAGGAACAGGGCGACGCGATCATCTGCATGGCGCGGCAGGATCTCTGCAAGCGCACCGGACTGCCAGTTCATATCCTTGCTCGACGGTGCGTCGAATTCCAGATGATAGATGCCGTGGCCGCAGCTGCCTGCATTCAGCAGCGTGCGGGTGCGCAGCGTCCAGGCGCCATACATGGCTTCCTGCGTGACCGGTGCGGAGATTTCTTTTTCCAGCGGTGCGCCGCCGGTCAGTGCGCTCAGCTCATGCTGCCATTTGGCCAGGCTCGCCGGTGCATTATTGTCGACTTCAATCATCGGGAAGAATGCTTCTGCGCCCTGGCTGCGCAGCCAGTGATCGAGCGTGTGACCGAAGCCGCAGAATTTTTCGTAATGACGATCACCGAGCGCCAGCATGGCGTATTTCACATGGCTGAGCGTGCTGCCCTGCTGATGCGCGAGTTGCTTGGTGAAGCGGCGTGCGTTGTCGGGCGGTTCACCTTCGCCGAAGGTGCTGACCACGAACAGCACGCGATGGAAATGGCGCAGACGTTCCGGATCCAGCGCCGCCAACGATTGGACGGTGACGGCGACGCCGGCTTTTTGCAGTGCAGCTGCGGTATGCAGGGCAATGCGTTCGGCCTGACCGGCTTGCGTGGCATAGGCCAGCAGGACGGCTTCCTTGTTGTCGGTTGGCGTCGTGCCTGAATCCGCCGTCTTGCTCTTGTCTAGTAGTGCGCGTTCAGCGCGGACGGCACGTTTTTTACGGCGGCGATCCAGATACAGCATCCATCCGGTGATGCCGAAAAGCGGCATGATCAGCGCGGCGACCGCCATGATGATACGGCCGGGCAAGCCCCAGTAGGTGCCCATGTGCAGCGGATAGATTGCGCCGATGAAGCGGCCGCCGGTGTTCTTGTCGGCGAAGCGCTCATTGAGCTTGATCTCGCCGGTTTGTGGCAAAACATTCAGGCGGTTGCGCGCACGTTCGTGCGAGGCGTCCGGCAACAGGTAGTTGAACTGAACCGGCTGCGTGGTTTTTTCGGCAATGCGGATATTGACCAGCGTGTACGGGCCGGCTTCGCGCACGAACGTGTTCCAGGCCAGTGTGAGGTCGAGCGGGGCAGATTCGGTTTTGTCGGCTTTGTCTGACTTCTCGGACTTATCTTTGTCCTTCTCCATGTTCATGCCCATGCCTTTGGGCTTGTCGCGCTTGGCGTCTTTGGATTGCGGCGCGCGTACCGGTGTTTCCTGACCGGCCAGCGTATTGACACCGGCTCTGAACCAGTCGAACGCCCAGAACATGCCGGTGGTCGTGAAGATGACGTACATCACCAGCGCCCAAGTGCCGATGACCGAGTGCAGGTTCCACAGGAAAGAACGGCCGGAGAGGCCGAAGTCCAGCTTGAACCAGGCGCGCCAGTTCAGCGCGCGGCGCGGCCAGCGCATGTACAGACCCGACAGCGCCAGGATCAGCAGGCACATCGACAGGCTGCCGGCAACAATCTTGCCGGTGTCGGTCGGCAGCAGCAGCCAGCGATGGAAGCGTTCGGTGAATTCAAAGAACTCGTTGCCGGCCAGCGGTGGCAGCAGTGCGCCGGTATAAGGATCGACGTAGCGCATTTCACCGCGGCGTACACCTGGCGGCGGTGCGAAATTGATGCGCACGGAAGCGCCCGGTTCGGTCGATGCGATGAGTACGGCAACGCGTTCATGCGGCACTTCTGCGCGCAAGCGTTCGAGGATTTGCGGCGGCGTCAGCGGAGCTTCCTGGCGCACTGCCACGTGGACGATGCCGGGGTTGAGCCAGTCGGTAATTTCTTCGCGGAAAGACAGGATGGCGCCGGTCACGCCGATGAACATCAGCACAGTGCCCGCAGTGATGCCGATGAACCAGTGGATCTGGAACCAGATTTTCTTGAACATGTTTTTCTCATTAGCTGGCTGGCGGCGAGCTGAAACTGAAACAGCGGAGGAAACCAGCGAGCGGAAGGCGTTTTGCTAAAGCGCTCTATTATAGATGATCAAGAGAATGAGAATTATTCCTCAATGTATCCGGTATGTTGCAAAACAGCCGTTTCACGCGCTTGCGGTGTCTTTTTGCAACACCATGCTGGCCAGGATCATGGCGGCAACCAGCAAAGCCACCGGCAGCAGGCCGTAATGCAACAGGAAACCCGCAATCTGCGTGCCGATACCCGACAGCGTCAAAGCAAGGAACATCAGGAAGCCGGACGCCAGGCTGGTCAGCGACTTCGGCACCGACAGCGCGCGCGTCACGGTGGACGGGCCACGCAGGCCGAGGCCGGCGCAGAACAGCATCCAGCAGAGGATCAGCGGTGCAACGTGGTGTATTTCAACGATGCCCAATGCGATCAGCCCGGCCACGGAGAACAACTGGACGATCGCGCCGGCTTTCATCAACTTGTAGGTGCCGCAGCGATGCGCCATGGCGCCTGCGCGCGAGGCGGCAACGATAAAGGACGAGACGCCGCAGACTTGCATTAATGCAAAGGTGCCGGGACCGCGTCCGCTCCATTGTTCAATCAGATGCGGTGCGCTGGCAACAAAGGTGATCAACGCGCCGAAGGTCAGTCCGTAGACGGTAGCGTCGCGCAGGAAGGTGCGATTTTGCAACAGGACGGGATAACTGATGGTTTCTTCGGGCGAATGCAATATCTGCCGTCCCGGCACCAGCGCCAGGATGAAGGGCAGCAAGATCAGCGCCAGTATTGCCACCAGCCAGAAGTTGCTGCGCCATCCCGATACCAGCAGGATGCCCGTGCCGATCACCGGCGCAATGGCCGGGATGATCGATTCGGCGATACTGACCCACGAAATTGCACGCACCGCATCGGCGTCGGTGAAGCGCCGCCGCAGCAACACCGGCACCACCACCGTTGCCGCACCTGCGCCGATACCCTGAATCGTGCGATAAACAATCAGCGCATCGACGTCCGAGGCCAGCGCACAGGCGACGCCGGTCGCGGCCAGCAAGGCGACACCTGCCAGCAGCGTATTGCGCATGCCGAGCTTGTCGGCCACGGCGCCCCAGAACAACTGCGACAGCGCCAGTGCAATCATGAAAGACGAAATCGTTGCCTGCACAGTCGGCACGTCGGTGCCGAGATCGTGCGCAAGATGCGGCAATGCAGGCAGGTAGAGATCGGTTGCCAGCATGCCGACGCCGGTCAGCGCGGCCAGGGGAATGATTTGCAGCAGAGGTGGACGGGACATCAACGAAACTCAGTGAAACTCAATCAGGCTCTTGCGCAGGAAGACATGCAGAGAGCGCAATAAGATGCAAATACGGGGCGCGGTCTCTGATCATGCAGTGGCTTGCGATGACAGGACAGAGTGTTGCCTGATACCGCCGGAGATGCAACGCGAAGGACGGGGATGATACCATCCGCCGTTTTTTCTTCTTGTAGTTGGCGTCGGCTATTTGCCGGCCATGGCGATAATGGCTTGCGCCAGTTCACTGCTGCCGTCGGCAAGTTTGTCGATGACATCCAGATGATGGCCGTCTGCAAGTTTGACTTGTTGAACGGGAAAGCCGGCGCCATGCAGCGCCAGCGCATACGCATTTTTTTGCCGGTGAAACTCCGCCGACTCTGCGCCGCCTGCCGTCAGAATGACCGGCATTTTGGTTGCAGGCAGATGATGCAGCGGACTGTATTGCTGCACTTGCGGTCCATCCAGCTGCAAGGTCTCATTGAGATAGCACAGCCGTATCGGTTCCAGATCGTAGAGGCCGCTGACCCCGCACAATCCTTTGATCGCGTCAGTCGGCAGACCCGCGCTGTGCCAATTGGTGCTCGCCAGTTCAGCGGCCAGGTGGCCGCCGGCGGAATGGCCGAAGACATAAATGCGCTCGGCATCGAAGCCGAACGACGACGCTTGCCGGTACAACCAGGCGAATGCCGCACGCACGTCGGCAACGATTTCGGGGATGTCGACTTCCGGTGCGAGGCGATAATTGATCATGGCCACCGCGATGCCGGCTTGCCGGTAGGGCTCGGCGAGATGGCTGAAGTCGTTCTTGTCCAGCGAGCGCCAGTAGCCGCCGTGCACAAAGACCAGCAGCGGCGCAGCAGCGTCGGCGACCGGGAAATAATCCAGGGTTTGCAGCCGGTGCGTGCCGTAGTGAAGATTGCTGCGCATCGGCGGGAGTCTGGTCAATTGCTGGCGATAGACGTCTGCCTGCTGATTCCAGCGGTCGAAGATATCCTGAAAACGCGGTATGCCGGAGCGCACGTTGTATTGCCGGTCCAGCTGTTCACGGTCGTAGTGCAGGTAATGCATTACTGTCTCCTGTTATTCGGCAAAGTGTTCCGAGATGAAGCCGCGCAGCCACTGATTGCCTTCGTCCTGATTGAAGCGGCGGTGCCAGAAGATGTTGGTCTGCAAAGACGGTAGTCGCAACGGCGGACGAATGTATTGTAGGTTGAACGGCTGCGCTGCGCTCTCGGCCAGTTTTTGCGGCACGGTCACGATCAGGTCGGTGGTGCTGACAATATAAGGCACGGCGGTGAAGTGCGGCACACGGAAATGCACGTTCGGACGGATGCCGGCTTTTTCCAGATTCTGGTTGATGCGGTCGTAGGGGCTTTCCAGCGAAGACACCACAAGATGCCGGGCTGCCAGGAATTCCTTGATGGTGACCTTCTTGCCTGCCAGTGGATGACCCTGGCGAAACATGCTGACGTAGTTCTGGCGAAACAGGCGACGCTGATACAAGGCGCTCGACACATTGTCGAATGCGCCGATGGCGAGGTCGACGCGGCCCGATTCCATCTCGGTCTTCAGGTCGATCGTGCCGGCGCGCACCGTGCTGATCTGGATGCCCGGCGCCAGAAGGCTGCATTGTTCGATCAGCACCGGCATGAAATACACCTCGCCGACATCGGTCATGGCAATCGTGAAATGGCGTTCGCTGGTCGCAGGGGAAAACGCCTCCTGCCGGTTCAGCGCCTTGGAGACATGGAGCAGCGCGGACGCCACCGGTTCGGCCAGTTGCTGAGCGAACGGCGTCGGTTGCATGCCTTGCGCCGTCCGTACGAACAGGGCATCGCCGAAGGTGCGGCGCAGGCGGGCCAGCGCATTGCTGACCGCCGGCTGCGACAGGTTCAGCCGCCGCGCCACGGAAGAGATCTGGCGGTCCTGGAAGACTTCCTGAAACACCACCAGCAAATTGAGGTCGATATCTTTGGGTTCGATCATGTTTGAAGCATTCGTTCAGTATTGACGCTCTAACCACTATTCATAATGTCAATGAACTACATTGATCCATTTATATCGTAAAAGTCGCATCATTGCACTACAGTTTCGGACTGACAAAAACAAAGCCGGTTTTCCGCAGCGATATTGGCATTCGTGCAACGCCGCGGTCATTGCCAAAGGCACATCCACAACCAATCTGGAGGAGCACAGATGCAATCTGATGTGATCAATGTCGACCATGTCGTCGAGCAGAGCCGTTTCGGCGCATTTCAATTCGGGCTGTTGCTGCTGTGCGGCCTGTGCCTGATCATCGATGGTTTCGACATCCAGGCCATGGGCTATGTCGCGCCGGCCATCATCGGCGACTGGCATGTCAACAAGGCCAGCCTCGGTCCGGTATTTGGCGCCGGTCTGTTCGGCATGCTGCTGGGTTCGCTGGTGTTGACGCCGGTTGGCGACAAGTACGGTCGCCGTCCGGTACTGATTGTTTCCACCTTCTTCTTCGCTATCTGCATGCTGTTGACCACACGCGTTGAAACCATCGACGAGTTGCTGGTGCTGCGCTTCATCACCGGCTTCGGGCTCGGCAGCATCATGCCGAACGCGATGGCGCTGGTTGGCGAGTTCAGCCCCAATAGCAAGCGCGTGACGCGCATGATGCTGGTGTCGTGCGGCTTCACGGTCGGCGCGGCGGTGGGCGGTTTTGTCAGTGCGGCGCTGATTCCTGCTTTCGGTTGGCGTTCGGTGTTTTTGGTTGGCGGGTTGATCCCGGCAGTGTTGGGCGTGGCGATGCTGATCTGGTTGCCGGAATCGATTCAGTTTCTGGTGCTGCGCAAGCGCCCGATGAAACAGGTCGCGCGCTGGCTCAACAAGGTGCAGCCGGGTTTGCAAGTCAATGAGGGCAGCACCGTCGTGGTCAAGGAAGCCAAGAACGACGGCATGCCGGTGGCCGAGCTGTTCCGTGACGGCCGCGCAGGTGTGACGCTGTTGTTATGGCTGATCAGTTTCATGAATCTGATCAATCTGTATTTCCTCTCCAACTGGTTGCCGACACTGATCAAGGATGCCGGTTACTCGACCGGCACGGCGGTGCTGATCGGCACTTCGCTGCAAGTGGGCGGCATTGTAGGCACGTTGACGCTGGGCTGGTTCATCAATCGTTTCGGTTTTACCAAAGTGTTGGGAAGCTGCTTTGTGGTTGCTTGCGTGTTCATCGCCCTGATCGGTCATGTGGCGACGATGCCGGTGCTGTTGTTCATCAGCGTGGTGGTGGCGGGATTTTGCGTGGTCGGCGGTCAACCGGCGGTGAATGCGCTGGCCGGGACTTTTTATCCGACGCAACTGCGCTCGACCGGTATCGGCTGGGCGCTCGGCATCGGTCGCATCGGCTCCGTGCTGGGGCCGGTGATCGGCGGCCAGTTGATTGCCATGCAATGGGCGAATAGTTCGCTGTTCATTGCGGCGGCCGTGCCGGCAATCATCTCGGCGCTGATGGTGGCGCGCCTGCATTGGTATCGGCCGCAATAATTTTCAGATTTTGTTTTGAGAAGGACGCATCATGAATATGCTGGCAGAAACTTCCCTCGCCAAGGCAGCCTATCAGTCCGGCTTTGGTAATGAGTTCGCGACCGAGGCTTTGTCGGGTGCGTTGCCGCTCAATCAGAACTCGCCGCAGCAGGTCGCCTATGGTCTCTATGCAGAGCAGGTGTCCGGCACGGCATTCACAGCGCCGCGCAGTCACAACCGCCGTTCATGGCTGTACCGGATTCGTCCGGCGGCGATGCACGAGCCGTTCGAACGCATCGACAACGGCCTGATCGCGCGCTTCGACGATGTCGAGACGCCGCCGAATCAATTTCGCTGGGACCCGCATGCCATGCCGACGGCGCCGACGGATTTTGTCGCCGGACTGATCACCATGGCTGGTAATGGCTCGCCCGATGCGCAAACCGGTTGTGCGATTCATTTGTATGCCGCCAATCAATCGATGACGGATCGTTTTTTTTATTCAGCTGACGGTGAATTGTTGATCGTGCCGCAAGCCGGTCGCCTGCAATTGCTGACCGAGCTGGGCGTGATCGACCTCGAACCGCAAGAGATCGCCGTGATTCCACGCGGCGTGCGGTTTCAGGTGAAGCTGCCGGATGGACAGGCGCAAGGCTATGTGTGTGAAAATTTCGGCGCGCTGTTGCGCTTGCCGGATCTGGGGCCGCTGGGCTCCAACGGTCTGGCAAATCCGCGCGACTTTCTCACGCCACAGGCATGGTATGAAGATCGTGAAGGCGACTTCCGTCTGATTGCCAAATTCGGCGGCAACTTGTGGCAGGCGAAGATCGGCCATTCGCCGCTGGACGTGGTGGCGTGGCACGGTAACTACGCGCCGTACAAGTACGATCTGCGTCACTTCAACACCATCGGCTCGATCAGCTATGACCATCCCGATCCATCCATCTTCCTGGTGCTGCAGGCGCAGAGCGATACGCCGGGTGTGGATACGCTGGACTTCGTGATCTTTCCGCCGCGCTGGCTTGCCGCCGAACATACTTTCCGTCCACCCTGGTTCCACCGCAATGTCGCGAGTGAGTTCATGGGCCTGATTCATGGCGAATACGACGCCAAGGCGGAAGGCTTTCGTCCCGGCGGCGCCAGTCTGCACAATTGCATGACCGGTCACGGTCCGGACGGCGCGACCTTTGAGAAGGCGAGCCGCAGCGATACCAGCAAGCCGAACAAGGTCGCTGATACGATGGCTTTCATGTTCGAGACACGTAACGTCATCAAGCCGACGCGTCATGCATTGACTTCGCCGACGCTGCAAAAAAATTATTATCAGTGCTGGATGGACATCAAGAAGCACTTCAACCCACAACAAGGCCCGGAGCAATAATGCGTATCTCTTTGAACGAAACCCACGACGTCGCCCTGCGTAGCTGGGTTGCCTCGGCCAATCTCGCCGGCACTGATTTCCCGATACAGAACCTGCCTTACGGCGTGTTCCGTCGCAAGAATAGCAGTGAGGTATTCCGCGCCGGTGTCGCCATCGGCGAACAGATTCTTGACTTGCGTGCAGCCTTTGAAAGCGGTGCATTCAGTGGTTTCGGCGAAGTGGTTCACAAAGCTATCGTCGCAGCGACCGCAGGCAGTAATCTGAATCCCTTGATGGAACTCGATGCCGCAGCGTGGTCGGCCTTGCGTCTGGCCTTGTCGACGTTGCTGCGTGAAGGCTCGGTGCATCAGTCGCAACTGGAGTCGGCGCTGGTGCCGCAAGCCCAAGCCGAACACGCTCTGCCGGCGCAGATCGGTGACTACACCGACTTCTATACTTCAATCCATCATGCGACGGCGATCGGCAAACTGTTCCGGCCCGATAACCCTTTGCTGCCCAATTACAAATGGGTGCCGATCGGCTATCACGGCCGGTCGTCGTCGATTGCCGTGTCGGGACAGCAGTTCCGCCGTCCGATCGGACAGACCAAGCCGCCGACGTCGGACACGCCGGTATTCGGCCCGTGCAAGCGTCTCGATTATGAAATGGAAGTCGGCGTCTTCATGGGACAGGGCAACGCCATCGGAGACGCCATCGGTATCGGTCAGGCCGAGTCGCATGTGTTCGGCCTGTGCCTGCTCAATGACTGGTCTGCACGCGACGTGCAGGCGTGGGAATACCAGCCGCTCGGCCCTTTCCTGGCAAAGAATTTTGCTTCGACGATTTCGCCGTGGATTGTCACGATTGAAGCGCTGGCGCCGTATCGCGCCGCTTGGACACGCGACGCAGCCGATCCGCAGCCGATGGCATACCTGGACTCTGCCGAGTTGCGTGCTGGCGGCGCTTTCGACGTGCAACTGGAGGTGCTGCTGCACACTAAGGCCATGCGTGAAGCAGGCACTGCACCGCAGCGTCTGTCGCTGGGCAATTTCAAGGACGCTTACTGGACCGTGTCGCAACTGGTGGCGCATCACACCGTCGGCGGTTGCAACCTGCGCGCCGGCGACTTGTTGGGTTCGGGCACCTTGTCGGGCCCGACGCCTGAGTCGGCCGGGTCGCTGCTGGAGCTGACCGCCGGTGGCAAGCAATCCATCAGTCTGGCCAATGGCGAGACGCGCATCTTTATCGAAGACGGCGACACCGTCATCATGCGCGGCTGGGCCGAGCGTGAAGGCTTGCCGCGCATCGGTTTCGGCGATGTGGCGGGTACGGTGTTGCCGGCACGTTCAGTGTGATGATTCCCGTATAAAAATACCAAGGAGACGAAGGCATGACGATTCATCTTTACAGCTACTTTCGCAGTTCGGCATCGTATCGGGTACGCATCGCGTTGAATTTGAAAGGCCAGTCCTACGATACCGTGCCGGTGCACCTGCTCAACAATGGCGGCGAACAGTTTGCACCGGCATTCAGCGCCCTGAATCCACAATCGCTGGTGCCGGTGATGGAAGAGGATGGGCGTCACATCACGCAGTCGCTGGCGATGCTGGAGTACCTGGAAGAACGCTTCCCGACACCGGCGCTGCTGCCGGCGGGCTTGCTGGATCGCGCACATGTGCGCGAGATTTCCCTGGCAATCGCCTGTGATATCCATCCGCTCAACAACCTGCGCGTGCTGCGCATGCTCAAACAGGAGCTGGGTGTGAGCGATGAGGTCAAGCAGAAATGGATACAGCATTGGGTCAAGCTTGGTTTCGCGGCGCTGGAGCAGCAACTTGCAGCGAGTCCGCAGCGCGGACGTTTCTGTTTTGGCGATACCCCGACGATGGCCGACTGCTGCCTCGTTCCGCAGATTTTCAATGCACGCCGTTTCGAGGTTGACATGACGCCGTATCCGACGCTGGCCGCGATTGATGAAGCTTGCGGCCAGCTCAAGGCATTTCAACTGGCGCAACCATCGGCGCAGCCCGATGCCGCTTGATGGCATGAGAACTTGAAAGAGCGAAGTTTGTCTCTTCATTAACAGTATTGAGCGACGAGATCCCGAGCCTGCCGGCGAGGGATCTTGTTCGTTGATGCGGTAAGACCTTTCGACCGGTACGCTATTCCCATGGCCGGTTTGCCCCAAAAACGGGCATCTTCATCTCTCCCAGAAAATTCTTGTTGGAAATTTGCCAAATATCTTTCTCTATTGACATGGCTACCTGCTGGAATTACGGTTGCCAACAGTATTGCCGGTATAATTTTCCTCGCTAAGCTACCGAATCAAAATAACAAGACGCTTCGACGAGCGCTGTGGATAAAAGCAATAATGCAGGTGCCGAGGGATTCAGTCCAAGGCGGCGCCTGCCAATAATGATCAAGTCTGACTCAGGGAAATACAGTTTCGCTGTAAATGGGAAGCAGGGAACGCTGCCGCATGTCATCGTCGCCCACCGAACAATGGACCGTCGCCGCGTACCATCATTGGCGCGCCGGCCGTCAAGTTTGGCGTGGTGTGACCGAATGCCGGCCGCGCCTGGTTTCCAACTGCGGCGATGCTGTTTCCGGGGTGGGTCTCTTCGCAGGGGTTCTTTTTATGCAAGTAGTCAGCCGACGTTATCGCTGGGCGATTTACGGTTTGCTGGTGGTCGTGATTGCCGCCGGCATCGCGCTGTTTTTTGCCATGGCGCGCACGGCCAATGATATTCGTTCGTCCACCACACCGCTGCTGGAAGAGAAAATCCCCACCCTGCGTCATCTTTCAGATTTCGAAAGCGCCTTGCTGCGCTATCAGCTGGCGCTGAACAAGTACTACGTCGCCTCCATCGGCCGCGATCGCTTCGATCATATTGAGGCCGAGGCAGCCGAGCAAATGACTGCCAATTTCGACTTCGTGCGCCGCGACTTGCAGCAAGCCGCGCAGATGTCCAATCTGCTCAGCAATTACAACGCGATTCTGGCCATGGGGCCGGCGTTGGAAAAGCTGATGGCGAACTCGTCTGCGACCGCACGTGAACCAGCGCGCGCCTTGCTTGCGGATCTCAATGTCAAGACCAACAGCGTGCGCAGTTTGCTGGATCAGGCCAAACACGATGTCGAGCGCTCCATCTATCAGGTCGGCGACATGGCCAATAGCGGTGTTGATCACATCTCCTGGCTGGTGCATGTATACAGCGTTGGTATGCTGCTGGTGGCCTTGTTCCTGATGTATCACGTGTGGGCGCGTTTCCGTTCGGAGAATGCGCTGGCCTTCGCTGCAGCCCATGATCCGCTGACCGGTCTGGCGCACCGTGGCTCTTTCGAGCGCCGTCTCAAGACCATGGAAAACGAGCCGCATACGGTGGTGCTGGGCATGATCGACCGTTTTGAACGCGTCGTCGGCGGCCTCGGCCATGCGTTTGGCGATCGTCTGATGCAGGAAATGGCGAGCCGCATCAAGCGTGCTGCTGAGCGTCACGGCGGTGAAGTGTTTCGTCTCAACGGCGCAAATGTGGCGATCCTCTATAAGTCCAAGGGCGATAATCTGAATTTTCAGGAGGCCTTGTCGAGCCTGCAGGAGTACATGCGTCAGCCGTTTGAGTTCGGCCAGCATGAGATTTTTTCCAGCATGAGCATGGGTGGCGCAGAGTATCCACGCGACGGCGCCGAGCACGCGCATCTGTTGCAGAATGCCGATGCCGCGCTGCAGGCGGCGCGCGACGCCGGCGGCGATTGCTTTGTGCAGTATTCGAATGCACTCAATACGCGCGCGCAAGAACGTCTGGCGCTGGAAGCCCAACTGCGTCACGCCATCGAACGCAATGAGTTGGAACTGCACTTCCAGCCCCAGCAAGGATTGACGGACGACAAGCTGGTCGGCTTTGAAGCGCTGGTGCGCTGGCGTCGTAACGGTGAACTGATTTCACCGGCCGACTTCATCCCGCTGGCCGAAGAGTCCGGCCTGATCGTGCCGATCGGCGACTGGGTGCTGGCCGAAGCCTGCCGCCAGGCCAAGATCTGGAGCCTGGAGACTCCGCGCAAGTTCGTCATCGCAGTCAACATCTCGCCGCGCCAGTTCCATCATCCATCCTTCCTGCGCCGCGTCACCGAGACCTTGAGCGAAAGCCAGATCGATCCGTCCTTCATCGAGCTGGAAATCACCGAAGGCATCGTCATGCGCGATGTCGAACGCACCATCGAGTTGCTGGAAGATCTGCGCAAGCGCGGCCTGACTTTGGCGATTGATGACTTCGGTACGGGTTATTCCTCGCTGGCGTACCTCAAGCGCTTCTCCATCGACAAGCTCAAGATTGACCAATCCTTCATCCGCCATCTGCGCCCGAACAGCGAAGACGCCGCTATCGTGCAGGCGGTGATCAATCTCGGGCACCATCTGGGCCTGTCGGTCATCGCCGAAGGCGTCGAAACCGCCAACCAGCGCGAGTTGCTGCGCGCCTGGGGCTGCGACGAGATTCAGGGCTACTTCTACGGTCGTCCCTTGTCGGCCGACAAGGCGACGCAGTTCATCTTCGAAAATTAAACGATCGGCAGAT
>Ga0209913_1000336_pt1 | contig 43012 bp, 39 predicted proteins | sample PersoiDNA2013203_FD_185805 | JGI IMG/M metagenome (GOLD analysis project Ga0209913, IMG submission 185805) | Permafrost soil microbial communities from the Arctic, to analyse light accelerated degradation of dissolved organic matter (DOM) -... | ecosystem: Environmental > Terrestrial > Soil >...
GACTCATACATTCGTTGGTACAACGAAAAACGGATTAAAATTTCCCTTGGCTCTCGCAGTCCACTAGAATATCGCGAGAGTCTCGGGTTAACGACATAAATCAGTCCAAGTTTTTATCCGCACCCCCGCTATTTGCATCGAATTTTGACCCACCTATGGGTTGAAAAAAATGGTCAAGCCGATGCTAATTTGTTCCCTGTCTCCTTTCCGATTATCTGAGTTGAACTGTTTTTAAAACGATAGCTGTCGTTCCCGGTTTCGATTATATGGCAATGATGGGTGAGCCGATCAAGCAGCGCCGTCGTCATTTTCGCATCGCCAAATACCGAACCCCATTCCGAAAAGCCTAAGTTGGTCGTGATGATGATGCTGGTGCGCTCATAAAGCTTGCTGATCAAATGGAAAAGCAGAGCTCCGCCGGTCTGGCTGAACGGCAGATATCCCAGCTCGTCCAAAATGACCAGATCGGTGTAGAGCAGCCGCATCGCGAGATGTCCCGCCTTGCCTTGCTGCTTTTCTTGCTCCAACATATTCACCAGCTCGACCGTGGAGAAGTAGCGGACCCGGCAGTTGTGCTGTTCGATCGCCTGCGTGCCCAGCGCCGTCGCCAGGTGAGTCTTCCCCGTTCCAGGACCACCGACCAGCACCACATTGTGGGCGGCCTCCATGAAATCGCCTCGGTGGAGCTGTCGGACCAGCGACTCGTCCACCTCGCTGCAACCGAAGTCGAAGCCGTTCAAGTCCCTGTAAGCGGGGAACTTCGCGACTTTCATCTGGTAGGCCAGCGACCGGACTTCCCGCTCGGCCGTCTCCGCTTTGAGCAGCCCGGCCAGGACCGGCAGCGCCGCTTGGTAGGCCGGCGAGTCTTGGCCTGCGAGGTCCTCCAACGCTTGCGCCATTCCGCGCAGCTTCAGTGATTTGAACATGTGTTGCATGGCTTCATGCTGCATTTTTATCTATCCTTTTTCTAAGTTGGTCATAGCGCCCGATGTCGGCCATGGGCTCGATTTCCAGGGCGAGGGCTTGGGGCGCGTCGATGCGCGGCGGCGGAGCCGTGTCCAGAAGGCGGCTCAGGATGTTCAAGATGATTTGCTTGGACGGGGCGCCGCCGTCCAGAGCCTGCTTGACGGCTTCGAGCACCTTGGCCTCATCGTGAAACATCACCAGGGCAAGGATGTCGACCATCTCCCGATCGCCGCCTGGGCGCTTCATTAGGACGGCCTGCAAGCGCTTGAACTCGTCGGGGAACTCATGGAATGGCGCGCCGTTGCGCAACGCGCCTGGCTTGCGTTGCAAGACCGCCAGGTAGTGCCGCCAATTGAAGATGGTGCGTCCTGGCCCGTGGTCGCGCGTGATGTCCCGCTCATGCTCGGCGACGACTTTGCCCTCGGCGACGAAGACGAGCCTGTCGGCGTAGACCCGCAGGCTGATGGGCCGATTGGCGAACGACGCCGGCACGCTGTAACGGTTGCGCTCATGCGTGACCAGGCAAGTGGGCGACACGCGTTTCGGATGCTCCACGAAGCCGTCGAAGGGCTTCCCATAAGGCATGAGGTGCGGCCGCTCGGCCTGCCAGGCCTCCCAGACGCTGATGTCAGCCTCGGGGTGCTTCGCGTCGCGCCACAGCCTCTCGCACTCGGCCCCGAGCCATGCGTTCAGCTCGTCCAAGGAGCCGAAGGGCTGGATTTTCTGCCAGATGCGGTGGCGGCTGTCTCGGACGTTCTTCTCGACCTGGCCCTTTTCCCAGCCGGAGGCCGGGTTGCAGAACTCGGCGTCGAACAGGTAGTGGCTGACCATCGCCTCGAACCGGGCGTTGACATCGCGGTCCTTGCCGCTTCTGACCTTGTCCACGGCCGTCTTCATGTTGTCGTAGATGCCCCGGCGCGGAACGCCGCCAAACGCATGGAAAGCATGCGCGTGGGCGTCAAACAGCATCTCATGCGTTTGCAGCAGGTAGGCGCGCAGGTAGAACGCCCGGCTGTTGCTAAGCTTGAAATGCGCGACTTGCAGCTTGGTGCGCTCGCCGCCGATGACGGCCCAGTCCTCGCTCCAATCGAACTGGAAGGCCTCGCCCGGCGCGAAGGACAGCGGAACATATGTTCGTTTGCGCGCTGAATTGACCCACTCCGTTTGACCCTCCCTCCATTGCCTGGCGAACGCCGCCACGCGATCGTAAGACCCTCCGAATCCCAATTCCGATAGATCCTCGTGGAGCTGTTTTAAGCTGCGCCGCTGCTTGCGTGATTTGGCCGCCTCGGTCTTGAGCCAGCCTGAGAGCTGGAAGGCGTATGGGTCGATGGCGCTGGCCGATTGGCGCTCCGCATAGGCGGGCTCGGTCGTTTCCGAGCGCAGGTAGCGCCGGACGGTGTTGCGCGAGATGCCGAGTCGCTTGGCAATCTCTCTCAAAGGGACCTGGTCACGAAGGTGCCAGCGTCTGATTATTCCTAGTAAAGCCACGTCAATCACTCCGATCCCCTACTCATCAAGATAAGTAGGATTGTGTGCTAAACGTGGGTCAATTTTCGATGCAAATTATGCGGCTAAGTGGGTCAGTTTTCGGTGCAAATCAACATGGGTCAATTTGCGCGCAAATTGACCCATGCAAGAGAAGAAAAGCCAGTGGCTGCGCCGATTTGCGCAGAGGTGATTTGCGCGCCTCCATGCAAAACAAAAATGGATCGCAGCGCTGATATTTTTGCGTCGTCGTTGACCCACGTCAAACGAAAATCGGCATGACCTGAGCGGAAAAAAGATAAGATGGAAGGCGCGCCCAACAAATCAAAACACACATGCGAAAGCGACCCTATTTCGATCAGCGTGAGCGATACGCCGTCCACCGAATGGCTTTGGCGATGGATAGGCTTGTCGCTGCCGATACGCTCGAAGGAAAACGGAAAGCGGCGCGATGGGCTGCGGCGTGGAGCGTCGCTGCCGGCGGCGCCATTCCACGCAATCTAAAACTGAGGGCGCGAAAATAGCGCCACGTCGACCAAATGCTTGACGCATAAATCATGTCGATGCGCGTTTTTTCGGTGCTACATCGTGTCGCGAAGATCTTCTAGCGTTAGAACTTCGCAACGTTAAAAAATCATGTTCCCTCAGGTGGCGGCAAGCGCCTTCACTTGCCGTCAGCGCGACTTTCCGTCCCACACGCAAACTCCGTTCGCGCAGATACTTCAAGACATCGACGGCAATCACGCCGCGAAAAATCGAAAGGAAGTGTCATGGGAAAAGCATCGCGCACGAAGAAGGAGCGCAAGAATAGCAAAGCGCCGATCGGCCAGGAGATGATCGCCGACGCCGCGTTCACAGCCGCTCTTCAATTCATCATGGCGGATGATCTGGCCGCCGCTATCCAGTGGATCGAAGTCTTCGAACAGTCCTCAGGCCGTTCAATATTCGATCAAAAAATCGAGTTCAATAATATGGACGGCAGCATCACCGAGATCAGCGTGATCATGTGGGCGAGCCGCCACGAGGCCGGCGAATGCGTGTTCCATCTGGTGAACACGGCCGCGTTGCAAAAGCATCAGGCCGGGCAGGAATGGATGCAGTTCGCATTGATGGCGATAGAGGAGCTACCGATGCACCATTCAGGCTTCGCAATCCTTGTGGGAGTGATGGAGACCTGCATGGAGCCAGCCAACAGTGGGGAAGCGATCGAGACCTTGAAGCGTGCCGAGGCTGGCCGCTTTCTTCCACGGATGGCTGACCTCGCTCGCCGCGTGGCGAACCGCTACCTGGCCGCGCTGGAGAAGAAGGGGCTGGAAGATGACATCGGAGGCGGCTTGGAATCGGCGGCTTCAAGACAGATGCGCATCTAAGGAGCGCGCGATGCGTAACGAACTGAAACTACCCAAGAACCAAAAGCTCGTCGAAGAGGCGTTGAGCTTGGCTCATAAGATCACTGTGGCCAATGCGGGCATCCAATCGGATTTTGGACCTGCTCTGCCAAGCACCGCAGACGCTGTCCTGTCTGTGTTGCGAGGAAGCTTCGAGGGCCGGACCGCTTCGGTAAAGGTGTTTGATTCGAAAGAGGTGACGGCGTGGACGGTCAGCCAATTCTTGATGGTCGCGGGGAAAACCCGCTGGCAATTCTACGGCTTCGAAACCAGCCAATCGATAAGGGAGATCAAGCAACGTTTGCGGATCAAGAAGGAAGCCCGCATCTTAGAGATGGCGGTATCGCCCCAGGCGACTGATCTCTCACTGATGTCGGGCCGCAAGCGGTTGTGACTATCGCGCGCGGACAGGTCGAAAAGCAAAAAGCCTTCCCAGTTCTCTTGGAAGGCCTTTTTTTGAAGATGCGCGCGTGCCGTTGAGATAATCGGTCATAGCCGGGGCCGGGATGCGGCGTTCGCGCTCGCGACATCCTGGCCCATAGCGTTGTGGGCGATCTGCGACATCTCCTTGAGCGCGCGCGTGTAGGCGACGAGAAAAACGGCCGTCTCCATCAGCGGAGAGTGGGGATCGGCGTCAAGCCGACTCTCTGCGGCCTGGCGGGCCAAAGCCAGCGCGTCGGCCCCGTCCGCGTCTTGAAGGAATGGATCGCAGGTGGGCAACAGCTCAAGCATCGCTCGCTTTCTGTCCATGAGGGCCGCGCGCATGAATGCGTTTTGGCCCTTATTATTCGTCGCCTGGACGTCCGACAACGGCACGAGAAACCTGACGCACGCGAGGAGCCCGCCATCGGCCGCGTGCATCAAGGCGGTCGAGCCATCCGTGGCCTTGGCTTTCGGATCGATCAGCGTGGAGAGGAATTTGACGCAGGCGGCGTTCTTGCCGCCGGCCGCCGCCATCAGCGCATTGCCCGGATGGCTGCCCGTGGAGACGCGTGAGATATCCGCCACTTTCGAAAGCGTCTTCAAGATCGGCAGATGCCCCATCTCGGCGGCGAAGATCAGAGGCGTCCTGCCGAGGGTGTCGGCCTGCTCGACATCGACACGATCGTCCGCAAGCAGAAGGTCGACGCACGAGGCCGCGCCTGACCAAGCCGCCTCGGCAAGCGGAGTGAGGCCGTTGAGGATATCCCGAATGTTCGGATCGCATCCAGGCAGAGCGAGGAGCCGCGCGAGCTCGTCCACGTCGTCCAAGGACGCGGCTTTGTGCAACCGGGAGTAGCCATCCACCAGCTCGCTGGGAGCGTCGGCTGGAAAAGCGGCATAGGGATCTCTTTTCTTCGGGCTGGCCATGGCGCTCTCGCAAAGCTGTCTTCGTCCATCTTCTCGCGCTAGACAGGGCTTGGCAAAGATTTCGGCTGACCATCTATCGGCGTCGGCTAAGGATTTGGGCGACTTTTGAGTAGAGATTTTTATATACACCCGACGCACCTTCGGTAAGGGAAAACGCATACGTCCATTCGCATACGTTCCCCTACGCGACGAGGGCGGCCGCATGGGTCAAATAGTGAATGTGGCCATCTTCTCGGCCAAAGCACCTTCGACGCTGGCGGCGAAGAAAGTGCAGGATATACCCCGCGTGGCGCTCAGGTTCATCACGACGAATAACGGTCTGCTGGCGTTAGCCGCGACGGATCGAAACAACTCGCTATCGATCTCGACGAGCCCGATCTGAGTAAGCGCGGGCGAGGCCATCGCCTGGTCGACGGGCTTCTCGTCGATGGCGGCGAGCGCCACCTCCAACCCTAGGCTGGCCAATTTAGCTGTGGCCTTCGCCATGCCAGTCCATTGAGCTCTCGCGATCACGCTCTTTGCCGTGGTCTGGCCAAAACGCGCGAGTTCGTTGCGCAGCCAGGTCGCCAGGTCGAGCGACGCCTCGGAGCCTTCATCTCCCATCCCCGCATCCTCGTCTGCCATGCTGGCCGATGCCGCTGATATCAAATCAAGGATGGTCGCCACGTTCTGCGATGCCTCGTGGTGCGCGCTATCCTGTCGGTGGCCATTGCGTCGAACCTCGGTGGCGAGCTCGGACATGGCTTCGTGAAGCTCATCTATTCGGCAGGCTAGCGCGTCGGCATCGTCGGCGGTCGAAAGCGGAGGCCCCGCGCGCACGCTGCCGAAGGCCTGGTCGATCGCGTGCTCCACCGCCTCGGTGGGCGTCGTCCCGGCGGCGATGCTGGCCGCGATCGTCGCCAATTTTGCTTTGCGCTTGGCTGAGAGATGGATGGTGAGCTTCGCGCGGTTCCATCGGTCCGGGTTAGCTGCGTTCGTCGTCGTGTCCATGGGCCTCCATGTCGTGGCTGATATCAGGGGTTCAATCCAGGGCGCGCTTGTCGCTCGCGCGCGCGGACGGGAGTGATCAGGCCCCGCACGGCTTTGATGGTCGATACAGCGAAAGCGCGAACATTCGGGCGCTTGGGTAGGCAGATATCAGCTCCCGCAGCCACCCTGATATCGGGCTGGTCAGGCTGGTCGTCGTAATCCAACGAGGTGCCTTTGGCTCGGCTGCGCCTCATGCGAGAAGCCAGAGCCTCGATCGCCGCCGCTCGGGGCTTGGCTTCGGAATCGGTTTCGAGGTGGGACTCTGGATCGACCAGGCCGAGGAGGGCGCTGTTGACATACACGGTCGTTGAGAACCGGGAGCGGCTTGCGGCCACGTATGTCCATTCGCGATCCGCCATCGATGGATTCGCTAGCACGTGGGCCGAGTCGAATGTCCGGCCTTGGCTTTTATGATTGGTCAGGCAATATCCCAAATCGAAGCGGCCGAAGGAAGCGGGAACTCGCGCCATCGTCTCACGGCGCTCGTTGGCGTCGTCGAGCTCGACCAAGAGGATTGGGCCACCGATGCCAAATTCCATGGAGCGGATGAATCCGGCCACGCCATTGGCGACGCCCAGGGCCTTGTCGTTCATGGTGAAGACGATCCTGTCGCCGGGTGCGAATCGCTTGATGACGGTGGACTCGTCGCGGTGGATGATTTCGATATCGAAGCCGCGAGCGTCGTCGACAAGTCCCGTCGCGATCAGGCGCTCGCGGGCCATGCGATTCAAGTCGGCCACTTCGAGGCGCGTGCCTGCGACAATGGCCTTCGAGGCGAGCTTTGTTTTGTCCCTGTCCCAGGCGTTGATGAGCTCCTCATAGGTTTGGGCCTGGCCGGCGATTAGCTTCAATCTGCCTTTTGCCTCGAGCATGTCGAGGGCCGGCTTGGCTTCGCCTTTGGCGAACATCTCCACGGCCTCGCGCAGCCATTGGAAGTCGAAGCGGCTGCGCCACCTGGAGAATGCGCGCGATAGTTTCGCGTCCCGCGCGCACAAGGCTTCGATCGCGGACATGCGCGAATCCTCTGGCACGTCGCGGACGGCACGCGCCTGCTCCTTGCTCAATCCGCCGCCAGGCTTTGACGCGCGCGCGTCCAGCCATTGCAGAAGCGGCTCGAAATCAGTCCGCTGCCTCTGGATGTTCGATATCTCCGATTTCCCATGCTTCTTCATGAGCGAGCCGAAGATTCCGCCCGCGTCAATGGGTTGGAGCTGTTTGGGATCGCCCACGCTGACAAGCTTCCCGCCCGCCGCCAAGACGTGGTCCTGTAGCATCGAGAACTCGCGTGAGCCCACCATGCCCGCCTCGTCCAGGATCACGACGGTCTTCGCGTGCAGATGCGCACGGCCCTCGCGCAGAGAGAGCAAGAGGCTTGCGATCGTGCGGGAGGGGATTCCGGTCTCGCGCGACAGGTTTTGGGACGCCGCCGCCGATTGGCAGCAGCCTAGGACTGAGAACCCGGCCGTTTTGTAGGCGGACCCCAATGCCTTGAGCATGGTGGTTTTTCCTGTGCCTGCCCAGCCTTCGACAAAGGCGTGGCGCCCACTATCGGAGGCGATGCTCAACGCCGCTTCGCGCTGCTGATCCAGCGAGACAGCGACCCCGAGCTTGGAGCGTAGATCCGATTCGAGTCGGTCGAACTCCTGGTCGAGGAGACTGCGGTCGACGCGGTGCCGCGAGTCTGTCTTTCCCGCCTCTACCTTGTCGCTGATGCCGCGCTCCAAATCCCACGTTGCCTCAGACGTGAAGACCTGCGTGAGGTGCTCGGTGCGCCCAAGCTGGATGACATGCTCGTGCGCCATGAAGCGCTCGGTCTCGGCTAAACACTCGGCAGCATTCCATCGGCCCATGGCCTTTTCGCAGATCAGGGCCAGCGCCTGCTGAGTGGTCGCGCAGGACTGCGAAGCCATGAGCTCTTCGAGCAGGGAGGCATGGTTGATCGCGAATTCAGCCTGGGGCGCGGGCGGGCCCGATCGCATGTCCGCGACGCTTTGCGGCGTGATGCCCAGGGCCGCCACCATGGTCTCGAATCTCTCGAGCAGTTCAGGGAGGCTTGGCTCCGACTTGGCCGCGCGCGTGTTCAGGGCGGCGATATCGCGGGCAGCGCCGTCGGCGCCGGCCATCCCCGATTCCTGCATGTATTCGGCGATCTGGCGGCTGCGCGTCGAAAGCGATTCCCGCTGTTCGTCGCTGATGCCTTTGATCGCGAAATATGGACCAGTGGCCACAATCTCGAAACCTAGTCCGCGCAGACGGCTCGCTAGCTCCACGCGGAAGAGGATGCCAGTGGCGAGCTTGCGCTCGAATTGTGGGCGATGCTCTAGCGCGGACCACTCCGATGAGTCGCGCCGCTTGCCAACATTGAAAAGAAAGGCGTGGATGTGGGCATGGGGATCGCCTGCGCGGGAACTGAAATGGGAGTAGCAGCAAGCGATGGCCGCTTCGGCGACTTGCTTAATGCGTCCGCCGTGCCCATGCCGCGTCACCACGGCCCCCTCCGCGTAGGCCAGCCCGGCTTTGGCCGATAATTGTAGGCATTCGATCAGGGCCGCACGCGTCGAAGCGTCAGCGCCCGCAAATAGAGCCGAGAAGTCTTTCGGCGCGGAGAACGTCATGTCCAGCCCCATGACGTGGCCATCCCCTGCTCCTTTAACCAGGGAAGCTCCTGTGATTGGATGAAAGCCCTTGGCGAGTCGTTCGACCTGCTCCGCCTCGGCTATGTCATCCAGACCGAGAAGGGCAGAGCCTTTGCAGGCCCAGAATGGTGGAGGGCCTTGGCCTTCATCTTTGCCGCGCGCGTAGTCATCGAAGTCGCCACGCTGCCGCGTGGTCGAGCCACCCATGTAATGAAGATAGCCCTGGCCATCGGCTGAGCCGGTCTTCTGGTTGCTTGCTGCGTTGATCTTGGTGATCGATAACATTGCGGCCCCCCGCTTTCGTATGCGACGGATATGGGAGGTTCGGCCAAAAGATTTATGCCGGCCGTCCAGGTGTTTGATCTTTGTTTTGCATTGTGCGAGAACAAACTCGGGAGGGAATACATGAAGAGGAAGAACGTTGGGCACTGGGCGTCGCTCTTTGGAGGCCGGAAACCGTTTCGCGCTGAGATCGAGAGCGCCATCGAGATCGGTTCGCAATGGACGGCGTCCGAATTTCAGCGCGACGTGATCCTTGAGGAAATTCCAGGATGGTTTCCTCCGCTTTGGGGAGCTGATGATGAATGGCTTTACGTGCGACGCCCAGAGGGAGTTTGGAAGACGCGGATCCCCAAGGACTATCCAAGCGATAGCACCATTGGACTCTATCAGCGCAAAACCAACGCGGTGGGGGAAACCAAAGTGGTCGGCGGCACGTGGATGGTCGAAACGATCGTTGGGCGTGGAGGATGGATGAGAGGTGTCGATGTGGATCATCCAATCGATGCGGCCGATATCGACTACGAATACTCCCCCGAAAGCCGAGGATTGGACGTCGAGGCGGACAAAGCGGTGGGCATCCTGGGCGATCTTGTCGAGAACGGACCGGAGCGACTGGTCGTCAAGTCCAATGCCTACTTCGAGGCGGCGCCGAGCTTCTCCGTCGAGGGGGAGTGGCTGATCGCGAGGGATCGCGCATCAGGTTACACAATGGCTTTCCCTCTGCGGCGAGACTTATTTAAGGAGGCGCTTGTCGCCGGCCGTTTGTGGCTGCGATTCGTGGATCGCTGGATAGAGCCATTCGAAGTAAAGATCGATATTTAGAATCGAGGCGTTTCACACGGAGGCGCGCTTCTACCGTTAGCGAGAAATTGTTTTATCATTTTTCTGGCAATTTGAGATGGGGGAGCTGATCATGCGTGAACAGGGTTCTAACATCAGAATCTACGTCTTCTGATAGCAAAATGAGGTTTCTGGACAATTCCCAAGTTTCCTCATAGATGGCCTGGATTGTGGGAATACCCTTCATAACTATAGATTCAAGTGCATCTGCAATGTCATATGCCTCGGGCACCGTGGATTTAGGATCGGCCTTCTTTTTTCTGAGCCAGTCCGTATACGCACCCCGTCTAAATGCAACAAGGTAATTTGCGAAATTTCTCCAGGTGGACTTGAATTTGTCATGGACGCTCATCCAATACAGGCCTAGGAGGTCGGCGGAAGCTTCATTGGCAATATGCCCAGCTTTGATGAGTGACGCTGGAAGTTTGTCGGGGTATTTATCGGTAAGTCCTAATAGAGCTGATTTCCATTGGGCTGGAAAGTCAGGTCTTGCTGCCGATGCTAAAGCAGAAAGACAACTTTCACGCAAAACCCCACACTTTGCCATGCGCTCGATTTCGTTCAGATGATGTGTTTCATGTGCAAGGAAATGGAACGCGACTTCATAAATTCGTTCTTTCGTCCAATAATCGAGAATTTTTGAGGGAAGGAGTTTAACCATTCTTGCTCCGGCTCCCGTTTTAAAAAACTCGGTATTCACATGTATTTCAGAAGTTGTCCCTGGTTCGCGACGGACGATGGCCGATAAATCGGTATCGTTATATTGAAAAGTGGTGATTAGCGATGGTGTCGATGTCGAGTAGTCACTCTCCCCAGGATTCAAAACAAGAATTGTGACTTGACCGCAATCCTCTGGCCAGGCATCTTCATCCATGTCGTCGACGACTCTTTTCAGAATGGCGGTGAGCTTGTTTGCCTCTCTTTTGTCATCCGTGGTGTCTGGTGTGCGGATAATTGGCTTCACTGGCTGTTTCGCTTTCTACTTTTGGGATGCGGCTAGGCTACGAACGCTCTCATTTTGCACCACTTTTGGACACGCCGCTTATGGGCGCCGTCGATCTCTAGAATAAAAGCCACTCACGGCTTTGAAGTGCTAGGCGTGTTGATAGCAACAACGCAGAAGAGGACATCGAATTCCGACCCCGCCTGAAATTCGCTATGCGCGGGCTTAGCCTGTGGCGCTACTGCTGCGTCAATATCGGCGCCCATGAAGGTAGCCAGCTTTTGGGCGTGGACAATTCGCGTTCGATCCACCATCGCAAGGCGGGGCGTCACCGCCGCAATGATAGGGATGATATACAGGTTGACGTAGCTCGATCGGCTCATGCCTGCCGCCGCGCTGGCTTGATCCAATAAGGCAAGACGCCCTTTGTCCAGTCAAAGCGGGACATCTTCTAGTGATTCTTTCTAGTCTGGTAGTCGGCTTTATTTCGCTCGCGCTTTCGCACTTTCGTTTCTGCAGTGCGGCGCTCGCTCATGGAAAACCCTCCTGTCCATCTATGCGGATCAGGAGGGCCTATGGAACGTCTCAATCCATCCGCGCGACCATCTCGTCACCGCGAAGGTTTGCATAGCGGGCTAACATTTCCGGGCTGCTGTGGCCGACGATCTTCATGATCTCAAACACAGACAGCTTCCGTTTGTGAAGGACCATGCGGCTGATCGCTTCGTGCCTCAAGTCATGGAATCTATAATTCTTAATTCCAATATCAAGCATCAGGCGGTGGAAGGAAGTGCTGACCGAATCGGTAAACCCCAAGCGATGGAATGGCCTGTTGCTTTTAGGGGACGATAGCAGCCGCAATAGGCGCATGATTCTGGTCGCTGCTCTTGAGAGTGGAACCGCTCTTTCGGTATCGGTCTTGATATGGTCAGCCGGGATGATCCAAAGTCTCCGATCTATGTCGAACTCGTCCCATTCCGCCATTAGCATCTCTTGCATGCGCGCTCCTGTCTCCAATGCCAGGCGCACAAGTAATCTCCAGTGATATTTGCTCTTTTTGGTGAAGCCGCGCATCGTATCCATGATCCGCCTCTCTTCAATTTTCTTCAGGCGGCGATCCCGCTTGTTTTCCCAGTTCTTAGGAAACAGCTTTTTCGAAAACGGTAGTTGAGGCGGCGCCAAGTCCAATTGCTCCGCTCTCCATCTAATCGCCAAGGCCATCACCCCCATGTGGCTAGCGATCGTCTCGTAGCTAAACGTTGTTTTTCGCAGCGTCGTCTTCGTGCGCAGCTTGGTGATATAAGCATTGACCCAAGATGTTTTTATTTGTCCAACCGATACACGTCCTACGTATTTCATGATGGTTGGATAGTTCTTTTTATGGCGCGTAATAGCCCTGTCGCTTTCGATGAAATCGTTGAGGATTTGTGCCAGGTCCTCTTGCATGAATTCAGCATAGGTCGGATTTCCCTTCTGCTCCATTTTGATGTTGCATTTCGTTTTCTTTGCTTGTTGTTTGAGCTTGGGTTTAGTAGTTTCGACAAATTCTTCGGCGTCCTCTAGACAATTAAACGTCTTGGTCACTGGCTTCAGGCCTTTGAATCTGATGATGACTTGGAATTTTTCGGTGAGGTCCTTCATCGTCCGCACCGAAATATTTTTCATATTTTTTTCCGTCATGGTTGTTTTCCCCTGTTGATTGAGCGCTCGATGCGCCTTCTTATGCGAACCTTGAAAACAAACCGGACGCGCTGGCGGCACCGTTTGTCATCAGAAAAGCCCGAGCGATTTGCAGCATGAAGCGCAGCGCTGCGTCGCTAAGGAATCAATCATCGAGAAAGCCAATGAATACAAGGGGTTTGAGGTGGCAGGGAGCGATGGAAAACTGTGTTTGGTGCTCCTCGAGGGCTCCGAATTCCAGCGATACCTACGCAATATGGAGTTTACGTGAATCACTAAACTATCTATCGCTTATCACTACATGATCTATCGTCAACTAGCGACTGCATATAGCGCAATCATTTCAATAAATTGCAGCGGCGCTGCAATTTCTACAGCTGATCAACGGTATGCTTATTTTGCGTGACGGGTCCTGAAATGTGGAATTTTCGAAGTTTCGTCTTTTGGCAATTTCTTCTGCCGCGCTGCAAATGCCCGCAGTGAAAATTTGCAGCGCCGGAGCCCGCGATCGCGGGCTCTGCTGTCGGATCTCAATGAGGTCGGCGCGACGGCGGCGCGCCGAGGCGACAGGGACATGGCGACAGGGACATGGCGGAGCCGACGCCGCGAGCGCGGCGAGGTCGGCTCGGCCATCTATGTTTTTTAATCTATTAAAGATCTATAGATGTGCCCGCTCCGTCCGCTTCGACCGCGTGGATCGTCCGCCTCGATCGCGAAGCTTGGGCCGGATCGTCCGCTTCCATCGCGTGGTTTTTGTCGGATCGTCCTCTTCCATCGCGAGCATCCCCCTTTTCAATTGGGTGGGCCGCCGGCAGTCGTCCGGTTCGATCGCGAGGATGTTCCGCTTCGATCGCGTGGGCTCTACTCTAAGATACGAAGATCATCCGCTTCGATCGCGTGAGGATGTGAAATCTCCTGCGGGAGTATGCTAGACAACGATCAGAGAGCGACGCCGCCACGCCCACGTTTTGGGCGGTGGGCCGCGCTGAGGGTCCCAGTCTTGGCGGGTTGCTGGAAGGAGGGTAGCTCGGCGCCCCGGTGAATCTCGACGGTCCATGAGTCGCTGTCCTTGTCGCCACGATTGATGGCATGGCCGAGGACAAGGGTTGGAGCATCCTTTGCAAGAAGCGCCAAAGCAGTCCCAAGGGACTCTGGGAAGCGGCGTTTATGGGCCGCATAGCCGCAAAGCTCGCGTAGGTATTTCAAGGTCAATGGTGTGCTCTGCTCGTGGGTCGAAAGGAAGTCATGCAGCCATTGCGCCAGCGCGCCATCGAGCGTTCGGCGCCGGGCGGAATCGACCACGAATTGGTAGTCCATTCCCAGCAGCGCGCTGGCGAACTTGGGGTCTAGCCTAATGCGGACGCCCGTCGCGTCTTTGTCAGCCGACGCCAACATTTTTCCTGCGCATTGAATCCCCTTGGGCAAAGTCGCTTCCACCGCCGCCTGCGAAAGCCGTTGCAGGCTTTCCCACACCGCGTCGAGGACGCGGCTGCCAGTCGAGGCGTTGCCGATCCGTCTGGCGATCTCGCTTAGCGAAGTTTTCAGGCTTTCGTTCATGTCGAGCGACGCCTTCTTCGCCAAGTCGATCACAGCTTCCCACACCGATTTGTCCAACATGGTCAGAGCCGGACCGCTCATTTTTAGGTAGTAGGTCCCTTGGCTTTTTGCGACGGCGTCCGGCTTCATATTCTCGCGGTCAAGCCGGGCGACGGGAAAGAGCGAGCTACGGGAAATCAACGCGGGGAAATGGCCAGGCTTGTTTTGGCATGGGATGGGCGCCGGAGTCCGCATCGCCGGTGGCTCTGCGGCGCGAAAGCTCGAAGCCCTCCCTCCATTCGCGTGGCTGGCCGACGGCGCCGTCTGCTTCTGTTGGCGTAAAGCGAGAGTTTGCGCCAAGGCCTGGGCCGCATAACGCTCGGCGTCGGCGCCCCAGTCGTCGAATGATTCGTCATCGAGCCCTTCTGTGCAGTCAGCTAGTCCAGACATCGCGCGCCTTAATTTAACTTGAATTACGATCGAAAATCATTGGCGTATACGTCTCTCAAGAAGATGCCTACATGTCAATAGGTCTTGTTGCGCGCATCTGATAAAACGTTAAGCGCGCTATTTTTACGTCCTTACGCCCTGTCCACTCAGTCCACTGCATATGCGGAGGGGTAGACTGTTTCGGCCAGCCGTCCGCAAGACGCTGCCGAGCGGATGCCGCCAATGATCCCTACGCTGCCAGTCGTCGGGTTCGAAGCCGAACGCAGGCGGGAACGCCTCAGCTGATCGCATATAGGGTTGTCGGCCTCAACGCAGGCCTTGATAGATCCAGGAGACGCCCTATGAATGACATCGCGATCGACGCCAACGAGGCTACGCAGTGCAACGCCAAATCGGAGACTGAAAAAGCCATGGAGCGAAAGCGCGCCGCCGTCCGAGCTTTGCTCATCCGCGAATTTCACGTCGAGTCTGTGTTCGTCGGTGTGCCAAAGCTTTCTCGCATCCTGGGCATCGCGACGACTACGATCTATGCCTACATTCGGCAGCGAAAGTTTTTCTTGCCCTATCGACTGATCAACACGACCGTCATGGTCAGCGTGGAGGATTTGGTCGATTGGTATTGCGACCCACCGGAAGCATTCGCGCCGGTCGTAGTGACCGAGTCCATAGAGGAGATTTTGCTTGATGAGGGCCGACAGGACCCCATCGTCATGAAGAAAATCGACCCAACAGACAGGATTGTCGAAGAAGCGTTGATGGCCATGGGCATTGATCCGAAGTCGAGCAGGGCGCGACGGCGCGCGCGCATGTGAGGCGAGCATGGTCTGGCATGGCCACGCCTGCTTCCAACTCGGCGCCCATCACAAGGTTCCAGCGCGGCCGACGACGACTCCATGGATTTTCATGGTCGCGGGATCATTGACAGTGATAGCGGGAAAGTCAGGGTTTGCCGATTCGAGGACCGCCTTGTCGCCGCCGATGATGCGCAGCCGCTTGATCAGTTGGCCCTGGCCGGCCAAGTGGGCAAGCACCACGTCCCCCTCCTTGGGTTCGCGCTTGCGATCGACGAGCACGACATCCCCATCGAAGATTCCGAGGTCGCGCATGGACCAGCCCGACACTCGAGCCCACATGCAGCTTGCCGGGTCCGCGCTTGTGAGAACAGAAAAAAGCGAGGCCTCGCTTGGCTTCCCGGTCACGCCTGTCCATTCCGGCTGGCCGGCGGCAACGGTTTCCTGGAAAATCGGGAAGTCCATGCGCAGGGGCGCGGTGATGATAGCTCGCTCGCGCTCGACCTGGATGGCGTATTTTGCAGAGAGCTTCGCGCCAAGCGAGCGCATCTGTTCGACCACATCCTCGGGAGCGTAGCCTATCTCGGTCAGCTCCCGATGGATCTCGGCGTTGCTGAGGCCCATCGCCTTGTTCAGGGGGCTGAGCTCCTCACCCTTCGAGTGGTCGAGCTTGCTGTTGTTCTTGCTAGCCATTGCTATCTCCTTGTAGTTGATGGGGTGTCGAGCATCAGTGAATCTTGGACGGGGCAATGCTTTTGATTTTGCGAATCGCGCGTTTCCTCGCTCCTTCGAATTTTTTGGGATCGACACCGAACTCATCGCAAGTTTCCTTGGGCGAGAGGCCCGCGACCAACCCGTCGATGACATGCTGCGCGTCGATGTCCCCTCCGAGCTCTGCTCGCGCCTCCATTGCGTATTGAATGACGAGTCGCCCAGGCTCCAACGCCAAGAGCTGATCCTCAACCGAGGGCGTCTGTAGCCGAGGAATGTCGACACGGTCCAATATGTCCTCAACGGCCACTGATGCGCGCAGCGCGTTCTCGCTCAACGCGCGGTCGCTGCTCGCTACGCTTCTCATGGTTTCAAATAGGAATACACCGAAATCGATATGCATGGGCCAGTGGCGCCGACCTTCTAGGACGAGCGTCAACGTCTCATGGATGAGGTCCAACGGCTCGGTGAATCGACTGCCGTGTATGTAACGGGCTGCGGCCCGAAAGATCGTCGCCATCTGATCTGAGGAAAGCGACGCATAGGAGTCTAGGACCTCCTCGATAGTGGCAAAAGTGTGCATTGGCGCCTCTAGTGTTTGTGATGCTCGTTGCAGATGTATGCGAATGAGCTTCAAAAACTGGCCGCCTCAAAACATTGTTGCCGACAAACGGCAAGGCCGAGCATAGTCGCTCGGCCTTTCTCTAAGTATGTGCGCGAGTTGATGTGTGTGAGTTGACTACCTAATCAAGCCGGCACTCTGCTGCCGTCCTCTGCTTTTCCCTTGGCTTTCAGCGTTGCCTTCCCCTTTCCCCTTGGTCTCTGATTGACACAGGAATAGCAGGTCCTCTGTTAATTTCTTGAGTAGATCCAGACTGCCGACGATTGAGATGGCCGTTGCTGTTAGGAGATGCCTCACTTCGCCGAGAATGGTGTTGATCTCGGATAATAGTGCGCTAAGAACTTGAACGAATGCCGGAGCTGGTCGGATTGATTCAATCCACGGGATCACCGCCTCGACATGCATTTTGAGCAGTTCATGGTCCGGGCCTGCTTCTTTCTTGCCTTCTTTTAAATCCCCAAGCACCGCTCTAATGTCAAGCACTGAGGAAAGTGTAGGATCCAATTGGTCCGATGCTGATAGCGTGTCCATTGCTGCACTCCTTGGTTGAATGAAGAAATCAAATTGCATCTCTCCATTGGTCTTTCGAACGATCTTGCCATCAACAATAGCTGGCAAAATGCTGAGCGAAAGGATGTGTTTGTCTTGTTCCGATGAGCGGTAGGAGCTATCAAAAAAGCTCCCTTATTTTTCCCGATATACCGACTCAGGAATCCGAGCGTTGACTCGGCGTAGCGCCCGCCGCTGGAAGCTCCCATTTGAATTTGCCCATCATGCATTGATGCAAGGTCTCATGAATCAAGTCCGTCGGATCGCTGAACTGCGTGCCGGGCAGGCTCATGGCGGCAATCTCCCAGAGCAGCGCAAGCTCGGTGGGAGTGAGGGTTTCGAAGGCGTCGAGGATTTCTTTTGGCGTGGCGTAGCGAGGCATGTCGTGTCCTTTGTGTGGTGGCGATGCATATCCCTATGCTGGCGAAGCGGCCTTCTTGGATATCGGCATGACTAGATGGCGACAGGCGGCGACATGGAAGGCTCGGCGTCACGCGAAGAGACTCTCGGCCGAGCGGTCGGCCGGTTCGTAGGACTGATCCGCAAAGCAGGGATCGACACACTGCGGAGCCCTCATGCGGAACAACGCCGACAACACCGTCTACGATTGGGGGCAGGCCCCGCCCATAGCGCCATCCATCAAGCGGGCCGATCCACTCGGGTGGATCATGGCGAGCTTGCTGGCCGGCGCGTTTGCTGGCTTGGTCGCGCTAGCCCTCTCATGGCGCCGCCTTCCAGGATTGCCCGCGCCGATCGGAACTCTTTCGGAGCATCTTGGCATGTGGGCTGAGATGGCTATCCGCCTGGCCTTGCCGACCCTATTCAAAGCCGATGCCAAGCTTTATGCGGTGTTTTGGGGCGGTCTCGACAATTCCGGGCGCGTCGCTATCATCTGGAGGGCGGCGTGGGCTGGCTGGGCCGCCTTGATGCCCGCTGTCTTTTTGCGAACGAGCTTCCTGACCCCGCGCGACAACTTGATCCATCTTCGGGGCGCGCTCCGCCACGAGGGGAGAAAAGCGGAAGAGCTGCTGCGCGCGCGCTTCGCTCTGGCCGTCAAACAGCAGCCGGACCACGAAATCGCTCCCGGCATTCCATATCCCTCCGACATGTGGACACGTCATGTTCTGCTGGTCGCCGGCACCGGCGCGGGAAAATCGACAGTCTTGAAGCCGTTGATCGAGAAAGTGATCCTGGCCCGTGAGCGCTTGATCCTGTTCGATCCCAAAGGCGAATTCACCATGGGATTTGGCGAGCCGGCAATCATCGCTCCATGGGACAAGAGGTCCTTCTCCTGGGACATCGCCAAAGACATGCGCAACATCGGCGACATGCGGCGCTTCGCCGCCGCGATGATCCAGGATAGCCAAGACCCCATGTGGGCCAACGCGTCGCGGCAGATCCTGGTCGGCTTCGTGATCTATTTGAAGCGCACGCGCGGCAGCCATTGGGGATGGCGCGAGCTTGCGGACCTCGTGGGCATGCCGCAGGCGAGCCTACTGCCGATGATGAGCAAATACCACCCGGAGGCGGTGCGAGCGGTGGAGCGGGCGTCCGTGACGACGCAGGGCATCTTGATCAACCTGTCGTCGTTCTGCGCGTCGATCTTCGACTTGGCCGACGCGTGGGGCGAAGTGCCCGAGTCCAGGCGGATCAGTTTCGTCGAATGGACGTTAGGCGGTAGCTCGCAGACCCAAATCATCTTGCAGGGGCACGGCTCATACACCGAGCTCTCCAAAAGCTATGTGCGCGGCATCATCGAAGTCATCTCCGCGATCGTCAATAGCGTCGAGATGGAGGACGATCCGAACCGCAAGCTATGGGTGATTGCCGACGAGTTTCCGCAGATGGGAAAGGTTCCTATACGCCCGCTGTTCGAAGTTGGCAGATCGCGCGGGGTCCGCTGCGTGGTGGCCTGTCAGGACTTAGCGCAACTTGAAGAGGTGCATGGCGAGCGGATGGTCAAGGCCATGGTGTCCATGTCCGGCACGCTGCTTGTGGGGCAGATCATGCAGGGCGAGACGGCCGAGCAGGTCGCCAAAGCCATGGGCACGCGCGAGGTCGAGCGCGCCAATCTGTCCTCGTCCTACAACGGAACGGGTGGGAGCTCAAATCGCTCGACCACGCTCTCGTTCGCCCGCGACGAGCTTCCGCTCTACAAGCCATCCGAACTCGCGTCGCGGTTGGGACCGACCCCGGATCGGAAAGGCGTTGTTATGTGCCTGGTGACGGGCGGCCAGGCCTATGAACTCTTTTGGCCGCAATATCACATGAGGCGCGATCGGGTCAGCTACGTTCCAGCGGATTGGACCTTGGGCGTAGGCTGCGACGGGGATGGCCCGTCTCCTGCTCGCGCGGCGCTGGAATTAGCCGGGGGCTCCGATCCGAGCAAGGTTGATCCTGCGGCGAATCAGGGCCTGCGAGTTGCCGATGTTGGCAAGGTTGACGCGGCTAGCGCCTTGCCATCGGAATCGGGCCAGCAAGGCCATTCAGAGGCCCCGCAAGGCGATGCAAAGGAAGGTGGCGACTCAGGGCATACCATTGCCTCGCGAACGCCAGATGCCGCGACATCGCGGTCTGTTGAGGCGGGCAAGGCGCCGGCAGCGATCGGCGCGGATCTGATTGGACAATTGCTTCGCGAGTCGCTTGATGTCGTGGCCGAGCCGCCGAAGCTAATGCACGTGGCGGAGGCTGGCCACGAGGACATGTCGGTTTCGGACGCGCTCGGGGAGCTCGCCATGGATGGCGTGGGATCCGAACCGCCGGCGGTCGCCGCCAAAATCCTCAATCTTGCCAGCATGGCGATCGATGCCCGGCCAGGACCAAAGGAGGAGGTCCGCAGCATTCAGCGGGGGGCAGCCGGTCCAGCGATAGACAGGCCAAGGGCTGATAGGTAGATGGCCGCGCTGCCGGACGCTTCTGTGATCAAAGCGCGATGCCTGCATGCCGTCCGTAGAACCGCCGGTCAAATCCCTCGTGCGCGGCGGCTGATCCGCTTCTCTCATTCGCATACATAGCAAGGCCAGGTGGTCTGGCTAAACAGGAGAAGATGCCATGGACAAGGATGAAAGCTACGAGGCCGGGCGACCGGTCCCCGATGACGATGGACGCGTGCATGGAATGGAGGGGGGCGCTTCCGATGCGGAAGATGAATCCGTCGACTTGCTCATTCTTGTAGACGATGAGGCCGACGACATCGGCGACCTTGGGAATCTGTTCGACGACCCGGAAGGCTGGATGTCGGAGCGGCTGGATTATTGGTCGACTCTGCCGAGCGTCGCGCATCCCACCAGGAAAGCGTGGCTGTTGCATCGCATCGCGGAGGCGACACGCCGCTTTCTGATTTTTACCGGCGCGCGGGAGGAGCGCGAGATTGACCCACGCGTTCCAGAGTCCGTTTGGCGCCGCCTCCACGAGGAAGTGTTCGGGCCTGCGTCAACGGCTTTGAATTCTTGGCCCCCGGAGTCGGAGGACGGCGATTGCCTTGGCGTCCCATCGGTAGCCGATGCCCAACTCGATTCAGCCGGAACGGCGGGGGCTAAGTCAACCGGCGTGGCCGGCCTCGACGGCTGCGCGCACCGAACTGCCAAGGCTAGATCGGAGATGGACGGCCCTTTCACTCCGGCGCCGCTGCGCTCGGGTTGGACGCCGCCCGCGATCGGTTCATGAGCCGCGCTCTCAACATTCACAAATCAACAACGGACTTGGTGGCGTGTAGCGAATAGCCCACCCACGCTACGCAAAAAATAAAAACGGGGGAAACATGCAAGACGCCAAAGAGAGGCCGCAGCCGGACGCGAAGCTCGATGTGAAATCCCAAGTCGCTCGGACATTGATCGAGGCGATGGAGAAGGGCGACACGCCGTGGCAGAAACCGTGGAAGTCCCAGGCGCTGATGCCGACCAATCCAACCACGCGCAACGGGTATCGCGGAATTAACCGCCTTCTCTTGGCGCTCTCCGGCCGATCCTCAAATCTTTGGTGCACATTTCAACAGGCCTCTGCCAAGGGCTGGCGGGTCAAAAAGGGCGAGAAAGGAACCATGATCGTCAAGGTTGTGGAATTCACGCGCGACAGCAAGGATCAGGGCGGGGCGTCAGACTCTGGCGGCGCGGCGAGCGATAGCCGCGAGGCAGAGGGCGAGCAGCGCAAAGGCTTCGCGCTCAAACGCTATTGGGTGTTCAACGCCGAGCAGATCGAGGGGATGCCGCAGGCAGAGCCCGAGGCCGGCCGAGAATTTCATCCGATCGAGAAAGCAGAGTCGGTGGTCCGAGCGTTGAGCGAACAGACCGGCTTGATCGTGATCCACGGCGGCAACCAGGCTTGCTACATTCCGGCCCTTGACGAGGTGCGGCTTCCTCCCGTGAGAGCCTTCGCGACCCCATACGACATGTGGGCTACAAAAATGCATGAGTGCGCGCACAGCACCATGCACGCTAAGCGGTTAAATCGCACCGAGGCCTACGCAAAACGCTGGGGCGATTCGGCCTACGCGCTTGAGGAGCTGACCGCCGAAATTTCATCGGCCATGCTGTCTGCGGAGACCGGTGTCCCGATGAGCCAAGACCCTGCTCATGTCCACAACCATGCGAGCTATCTGCGCGGCTGGATCAAGGCGATCGAGAACGATCCCATGGCGATCTTCACCGCAGCCAAAAACGCAGACCGCATCTGCGAATACATGCTGGGTTTGGAGCGGCAGTTGACGGCGATGGAGCCGCACAAAGAATGGATCGAAGAGTATGACAACGCGAGGAGGGCGTGATATGGGCAAGCAGGCATTGAATTTATCTCAGATGGACAAGCGGGCGGACAAAGGCGCGAGCCTGCGCAGGGGATGCATCGATAGCGTCGATGGCGATATCGCGTTGGTATTTGTCGACGGCCACGATGACGCGATCCTCGGCGTTGCCGAGCGAGACGGCGAGGTGTGCGTTGTCTACGACCCGGCCAAAATCATCCAATCACTGCGCAGGCGCGATGGCATGGACAAGGAGGGCGCCACCGAGTTCTTCGAATACAACATTGCTGGAAGCTGTGGCCCCTCTGGATCGCCGATGTTTCTAGTCATGGTCAAGTAGGGATAGACAGCAGACGGCGAAGCGCTCTTAACTGCATTGGGGGCATCCTATGAAGCATCCTCCGCCGAGCTTTCAACTCTGTGTTGACGCCTACGCGAAGGGGATGGCCGAACTGGCTTCCCCCTCTGATCTAGCGAAGTAGGGAACTCCGGCCAAGGTTGAAGCTTGCGGAATAGTTGTCGTTCATGGAAGCGGACTCAATGAGGCGTTGTCAATTCCACCGCGCAGTCATAAAGCCGAGTCGCATATGTATTTTTTAAGACAGAGCGATGAAAGTCAGGACATTTCCGTCGGGTAGTTTCAGCGACTGGGTTTCTACGGTTTGTCGATAAGCGTCCCGGCCCAACAGCCAATGGTTAGCTGGGCCTTTCTTGGGGCGAGTCATTCCGGCCTGTGCTGTAAAGGCCATGGTCATCGCTTCCGTTTCGGGATGAAGCTCGCGGACAATATGCAGCTCATATGGAAATGAAGAGCTTCGTTGATGCCATACAAGCGTGGTCTTGCTGTGGCACGCAACGGCGCACGGCTTCGCCGATCGTTTGGCAAGCTTGATGGCAGCGGCTGTCGTGCTCGCGCGAAATGTGGTGCCCAGCTCGGATGCGACTGTCAACGATACAGCCCGACCTGCTGTCCAGGGGTCCACAAGATAGGTCGGAAGAATCAGTTGGCTTGCATAGCCGTTCGCGGCGGCCTCCACCGATTTCGCTTCTGCATTCTGAGGCCCAATGTCAGCGCTCGCGCACTGGAACGACCCTGTGTTGTGGTCGCAGATCCAGTGAGCAATCTCATGGCCGAGCGAAAACCTCTGCCTTCCCTCCGAGTTTGCCGGGTTGATGCTGATCACGGCTCGGCCAGCGTGCGCGACAAGCCTAGCCTCGCATCCTTCGAGGTGCCTATGAACGACCCGCGCATTCCTATCGTAGGCGATCGCTTCAAGGTCGATGTGTTCGGCAGTGGTGACTCCATAGCTCCAAAGCAGCTTCTCAGCGAGAGACATTTTTGATGAATCAAACCCCATCTTCGCCCCGCTCGATCGCTCCTGTTTCCATCAGGTCGTCGTATAGAGTAATGTAATCCTCGTCCGTCTGCCGCGTTCCGTTTCGAAACGCTAGGCCCACACCAGGGTTCGCTCGAAGGGTATCCTGAACGATCTTCTTCAAGGCTTCCAAAGCAGGACGGATTCTGGCTGGGCTGCTCTTTTTTGACTTCGCTTGAACAGCGCTTCGCGCGATAGTCATCTTAGTCCGAAGCGCGGCCGAGACAGCGTCATGCATCGCCTGCTTCATTTCCCGCGCCAGGCTATTTGCATCGAAGCCGTCCTCTTGTAGCTCACAAAGCAGTTGGGCGTCAGAGGTGGCGTCCAGATCGTCAAATGCGGCGTCGCGCAGCAAATCAAATTCAGTTTTCGATGGAGTGTTGTTCATTTTTCGCGTCTCCCGGGATACAGCTTTTCCATTCCTCGACGAATTTTTGTTCTCGCAGAGTCATACTGAGTTTTGTCGATACTTGCCAATTCTCGAATCTCGTTTGGACTCATGCCATCCTTGAGCCCGAGAAGGGTCATGCTGACAATTTCATCCTCTTTAAAATATGCCTCGATGGCGTCGCAGTCTTCTTTCGCCTTGGTCTGGCGTAGTAGCATCTCCTGGCTCTCGATGAGATCTTCTTCGACGCTCGGATGGGCATGACCCATGGTGCCAAGGAACTCATCCTCGTCGCCGCCGTCCAAAGCCATTGCCTGATAACGCGTCGTTTTTTTCTGAGCAGGGGATTCCGAGGAATCGTTGGCGATGCCACGGATGGTCATGGTCATGAATGCCATGAAGTTGACCGTGGGATTCCAGACCCGCCCCGGTTGGCCCGAGGCGGCCAAAAGCGTTCGGGTCACCGCCTCGTTGATCAATTCTTGCGGATTGGTGTATTCGCTTCCATACATGGCCAAAGTGGCCGCACTGGTCAATCTCCAGGCGTCTGCGGGGCTAAGCGCGTCGATCGCCGCTCTGACCTCGTCGGGAGTGGCTGGTGCGCCACTCGTGGGGTTGTGGATCTCCAATCTGTGCTCCTCCATGTTCTTATCTATGCGGATGAAAATAAAAACGCGGACAGGCCAGCGGCAATGTCTGCGTTTTAGTTTTGCTCCGCATATTTTAATGAGCGGCAATCATGCCGTGACAAGGGTGATACAAATGAGTGCAAAACGCAACCAACATGTTGTCCCACACGACGGGACCTGGGCAGTTCGGGGTGAGGGGGCCAAGCGGGTCACCGAAACCTTCGATCGAAAAGCGGACGCTGAGCATCGCGCGCGCGAAATCGCTCAGAATCAAGGGACGGAGCTGTTTGTCCATGGGAAGGATGGGAAAATTCAGACCCGTGACAGCCACGGAAATGATCCGTTCCCGCCTCCGGGCTAAGCGGACTTAAACGGTCGGGGCCAGCGCCCCGACCGAGTTTCACTCTGTCCGACAGTGATTCGGCTGGCGATGGGGAACGCTTTTTTTATAGATTTTCAAATCAACGCAACGGCATAGGGATCCCCATGGACATCGAATTTCACTATTACATGACTTATCTGATCGCGGCGCGCGCCGGCTACTCGCCGAAAGATGCGACCATCATTGCCCACGCCGCGCAGAGCGTGGACGACAACCACATCCCCGTGCGCCTAGCGGACAAGCACGGGACGGTGTATGAAAACAACCTGTCCCAAACAATGGACATCGTTCGGCCCCACGAAGACGCCGAAATCTATCCGATCTTTCACTTTATCCCCGGCGACCCGAAAGCTGCGACCGCCAGGCGCGTCGATAAGGTTGAGCACCCGATGGTGACGACGCCAGATAGCGTTTTGGCGAATGCGATGATCGACGCAGCTTTGGAGTCAAAAGACCTTTATCGGATCGGGGTGAGCGCGCACGGCTTCGTTGACACGTGGGCGCACCAAAACTTCGTGGGTCAGCGGGACACCTTCAATGAGTTCGAGACTGGGTTCTTTGCTCGAGTCAGGGATGAATTTTTGGCGGTGGGCCATGCGCACGCCAAACATAATCCGGACTGGCCGGCTTTGGTCTGGGAAGATTCCCGAATGGTCAATTCCCGCATCGACAACAAGGCACGGTTCATGATGGCCGCAGGTCGCCTGTTCGAGAAATTTGCGAGGCAAACTAAACCAGGAATTCCGGTAGCGACGCTCCAAGCAGAGGTGGCCGCTCTTCGGGCGGACCTGAGTGAAGATATTGGCCCACAGGACGACGCGAATGCGAACGTCGAAGTTCGAATTGAGCGCTACATCAAACGCGGAGCCACAGGGCCGTATGGTGGCGTGGAGATCCCGCGTTATGTGGTTGGCACTTGGTTCAAGGAGTCCATCGCAGAGCCGAGGGATGAAGTATTGAAGCAAACGGTCTCACAGCTTCCGATCCCGTTCCTGGCTGACGTGATTGACGCCTTAGAGGATGTCGTCGCGGACGGGAACCGGCAGAACGTGACTTGGCGAAATCCCGATCCCGCTGTATATAAGCTGGGTAACTGGTTCCGATTTCAAGAGGGGGTCAAGGCGCATCTACAGGCCTGTTTGAAAATGCTTAAGGCGGAACGATTGGCGGCGTGATCGCGGCTTGTCAACTTCCACTCGAAACGATATTGGGCCCAAAAATGCATGAGTGCGCGCACAGCACTATGGCCGCACATAGGCTTAACAGGACCGAGGCCTATGCTAAGCGTCGGGGCGATTCAGCTTGCGCGCTCGAGGAGCTGGCTGCCGAAATTCCATCGGCCATGTTGTCCGCAGAGACCGGCGTCCCGATGAGCCAGGACCACGCCCGTGTGAGCAACCATGCGGGCCATTTGCGCGGTTGGATCAAAGCGATCGAGAACGATCCCAGGGCGATCTTCACCGCAGCCAAGAACGCCGATCGCATCTGCGAATACATGCTGGGCTTGGAGCGGCAGATGACGGCGATGGGGACGGCGAGATTTGCGTTGTCTACAACCAGGCCAAAATCATCCAAACACTGCGCAGGCGTGATGGCATGGACAAGGAGGGCGCCACCGAGTTCTTCGAATACAACATCGCCGGAAGTTGTGGCGGCGCAGGGACGCCAGTATTCTTGAAGAAGCCTGGGAAAGAGACGTAACGATGATCGGTTGGGCGCGCGCTGTTCATGGTTATGATCTCAAACGCGATTCAGCGCGCCCATCCTACTTCTCTCAATGTGAAACCAAGCGCTTCAATGGCTAGCTGCGCGTCCTCATCGACAGGGGCCGGCAGACCGAACCGATGTTGTTCATTTCCTTTTCCTCGCGAGTGAAGGCGCGCCACCAAGCTGGCGACGTTTGCCATGCAGCCAAGGTCATAGGGCGGCTTTTGAAGCAGCGTTGCAATTGGGCCGAGGTCAGCGGCAAGGATGGAGCGATCATGTTTTTTATGTTGGACTAGCCATCGCGAAATCAGAACCGTCATCGCATTTCGACAGTGGTCGATTACCGAGATGGGGGACTCTCGGAAGGCGGAGTCGAGGACTCGCTCCATGGCCTGTGTAACGGAAACCTTAAATTCGGCATCGACTTTGGCGATGTCCAGTTCAGGAACCAGACCATAGGCGGTCAGAGCCTTTAATGTCACCAACACGCAACCATTGGTCAAAAGCTCGGACTGGATGATTCGCCAGGTAGATGCAGCCATTTGTGCGCCAAGAGCGAGCGTGCAACCAAGGCCTTGATTAGGACGGTTCAGGAGTTCCTGGCAGGCGGTATATGTGAAGAGTGTTTTGACTTGGCGTCCAGTTGCGCCGGCTTGCCTCCAAAATGGATCTTCATATGGATGTGGCGCGACATTTCGTGGATGGGGCTGCATTTCCCCCTGTTGGCTTACATATAGCCGGCCTCTGCGCGTGCGAGTTACCGCATCGAAAGAGTCTTCGCGAAAGACCCAAGAGAATGGCGACTGCGAGATGCCCGTGGGCAGTGAAAGCCAATCTTTTTCATTCTCAATAAGCTTTGCCTGCGCAACGTTGGGTGTAGGCACCACTGGCGTATCTGGGTTGCCTAAGCCTTCGTATATAAATCCCGCCTGATTGTCTATGCCGAGATACATAGCGACTTCCTTTAACGTATTTTTAGCTCTTCTGGCGATGCAAGATCAGCTAATTGGATCATTGATTTGATGGTGCAGTGCCGGCGATAGTTTTTCGGTGAATTTGAGAAACGGGAGCTCCGCATGTTCAATTTTTCCATTATGTGGAGAGAAATAGGCTTGATAGAATTTGAAATCCTTCCGTTGCTCAATATTGCACTTTTCTTCAATAATCTTCAGTATTTTCATTTTGTCGTCGCTTGACGTCTTGATTCCGAAAATGATGCCAGCCAAAGAGTGAAAGTTATATTTTAGCAGTCTGCATTTGACGTCGGATAAATCCGCTATATTCGAATGGAGGACAAGGCGATGTTCATTCTCGTGGTTCCAGTCCTTGAGCTTCGTGGCGGTGCTTTGTTCAAATCGCTCCCAATAACGGTTTTGCCAGCCAGCTTCATCGGAGAAAATTTCATCGGAACAAACGCTTTTCTCTCCACCGGGGCCGCAATACCACTCCTGAGATAACGTGGAAATGGGTAGGCGGCCAAGTGACCTGAAAAAATCTATCTCGACATGCTTTCCTGTGTAGGAGACTGGACGAAAGATCATTGGAGCTTCACCAAAGTGTGGTCCCTTATTTCCCCAACCCGTCACCTTCGTCACGCTTAGAGACGCCGTTCCATTGAGCATGCCTGGTTTGAAAATTAGGCATGCTCCCTTATGATTGTCGCCATAATATCCCCAGAGCGAGGCATTTCGACAATCCGACATGAAGCATGCGGTATACCAATCTGGATAGAGAAGCCGTTCCAGATGGTTGATATATTGGTCGGGAAAACTATGGAAGATGAAGTGCTTATTCTTTGCATTGCCCAGATTGGAATCACCAAAGTCGCGCGAGATTGATATTTGAGAATTGAGATGTTGGACAACTTGGAAAAGAGTTGAAGGCGCATCGCCTTTTCCTTCTGATTCCTTGGCTGCTCTCTCTACAAGACGAACCAATTCTGAAAGCTGCGGATGCAAATTCTTAATAGGATCGCCGGATTGAGCGTTTGCCGACAACGGCGCTAAGCCTTCAAGTTGGTAACGTCGATAGATCGTTGTGATCGTATAAATGTGAATCCATTTTATGTATGTTATGAGCTCATCTCTTCGAATTTTTGAGGTTCGTTGTGCCAATGCTAAGAGTAGGTCTTTTATGGGCTGAGTAAGAAAATCAGAGAAAATTGATTCAACTAACTTGTCTTCTTCGTTGGTTCTGTTTTGAGAAAAACGAAGATCGGCAGCCGAGACGACATCCCAATCAATTGGTTCCTGTTCCCCGCAGATCATTAGAAGCGAACAAGCTCTATTGAGTGATCGCACATAGTGTTTTAGAAAGTTGGTCCAGATGATTAGATCGCCAGACCAGAAGAGATCTTTAAACCCTTCCATAGGGTCGTTGAGCTGATGTGGAGGCGCAAAATAAATTTCTTGCTTATCTAGCTCCTCGTGTTTTCCAAGCAGGGCGTCAATTGGGCGAAATCTATAAAAATGCTCGTTCATTGTTCTTTGGATTCTATTCGGTTTGCAGGTCTGACGGCGTCTAATTTAACAATTGCCGCTTGCGAATTAACTCTCTCGCAAGTGGCTTGAAAATACTTAATTACTCAGCGACGCTTGGAAATTGTGTCTAGGATACCCCAACAAAAAGGTCAGCGTGGTATTCTCGTAACATTGGCAAACGGAATTTTCCCATGCGCTTCAACAAGAAGTAGGTGGTGAGATCGCCATGTGAACCCTGTCGCCGCCAGTCGGCCAGGTTCGGTGGCGTGCTCGCGCTCGCGTCCATGCTGTGTTGAACAGGATGAGCTTCGGCTTTTCGCATGCGTCGCGTAAGACAAGATCAAAATAAAGGAAACCCAATATGGGAGAGATTGATCTCGCAAATTTAGCCAAAGAATATTGGCATATGGTCTTGGTGGGGGCTTTTCTAGTCATCATCACGATCGACTTCCTGGTGCGCTTTGTCGGCCAGTCGACAAAATTGTCGCGAGAGCTGAATCAATCGCTCACCGCACTGCGAGCCATCCGCTCCAAGATCAAAGGAGATGTCACGGAGCTTGGCGAAATTGGTGAAAAGGCGATGTCGGGGCCGGCGCTCAGCCATCTGTGGAGCGAATACAGCAAGACGCTGCATCCGCAGAGGGATGATGACGAACACGGTCAGAGCCGGATAGTGCGTTGGCGGTCCACTGCTCTGGCGGAGAGCTTCTTCACCGAGCAAGCCATCGTCGATAGTCGCTTGAAGACGGAGTTTTACAAGCATTTGCCTGGTGTGCTGACAGGCCTTGGCATCATCGGCACGTTTTTGGGCCTCATCAAAGGGCTTATCAGTTTCGACGTATCGCTTGATCCGACCAAGGCGCAAGAGCAGCTCCGCAATCTGGTTAATTCGGTCGGCCACGCCTTCTTCGTCTCCGCCTCGGCGATCTTTTTGGCGATACTGTTCACTTGGATCGAGAAATCGTCGGTGACATCGCTCTGCCGGCAGGTCGAGGAGTTGCGCGAGCTGATCGACAGCTTGTTTAAAGGTGGCGCGGGCGAGGAATATCTTGAGCGGCTTGTCATCTCGTCGGAGAACGCCGCCACGCAGTCGGCGCAGATCAAGGACGCGTTGGTTGCCGACCTCAAAGAGATATTGACGACGCTGGCCACCCAACAGATGGAGGCGCAAGTCCACAGCGTTGGCCAGATGTCGGCAGACGTGGGGAAAGCGATCTCCGAGAGCCTTAGGGGCCCGATGGATGCGATCACCAACGCCGTGCAGGGCGTGAGCTCCAACCAGGGCGACGCCGTGAACAAGTTGCTCTCGGACGTGTTGACCAGCTTTGCGTCGCAGATGCGCGAGATGTTCGGCGGCCAGTTAGAGGGCATGTCCGAGTTGATGGTCAAGGCCAGCGAGTCCATGCAGGCCACCGCGATCCAGTTTGGGCAGCTCGCGGCAAACATGGACGCAGCGGGGACCAATACGGTTGACGCCATGGGGGAGAGACTAGGCAAGGCGTTGGAAGCCATGGATGCCCGCCAAGCGGCGATGAATGCCCAGATGGGCGCGTTCGTCGAGCAGATCAAGGCCTTGGTGTCGGAATCGCAGACAGAGTCTTCCCAGAAGCTTAAAGACACGCTGACGACGGTTGGGGACCAAGTCGCTGGCGTCGTCGAGCAGCTCAGAAGGCAGGCCGAACAGGCGGCCGCGTCGCAAGGCGAGCGCCAGGCCAGGTTTGAGCAGACCACCGGCCAGGCCGTGGGCTCGCTGTCGGGCCAGGTTGAGCAGTTGCTGGCCCAATCCATGGAAACCAACAAGTCGCTGCAAAACACCGTGGCGAGCTTGTCGCAGGCTACCGACAAAGCGATCACCGGCATGAATTCCGGAGCCGAGACGTTGCTTGTCGCCGCAACGGATTTTGCCAAAGCTGGCCAGGGAGTGTCCGAGACCATGCGGGCGTCAAGCGCGGCTACCGAAGCCATCAAGGCCGCTTCAACTCAGCTCACGATGTCCACCGATGGCGCTCGCGCGATTATCGCCGACTACGGCAAGACGCGGGACACGTTCGCAGTGATGATCTCGGAGTTGAAGATGACCTTCGAGAGCGCAAAGCGCGACGCGTCGATGACATCCGAGATCATCGGCCGAATCGAGACTGCGGCTCAGCATCTGGCGATCGCGCAGAAACAATCCGAGGAATATTTGCAAGGCGTCAGTGAGGTCTTGGTCAAGGCCCATGAGTCGTTCCGAGACAACATCGAGCTCACGCTCCGAGAGGGGAATCGGCATTTTCAAAGCGAATTATCCGGCTCGGTTCAATTGCTCTCCGGGGCGATCAAGAACTTGGGCGACGCGGTCGACGACATTCCGCCTCGGAGGTGATGGGAGATGCTTGGAATTAAAGTCCCGAAGCGGCGCGGTGGCCGAGAGGATGGCGAGAAGCCGTTCTGGATTTCGTTCTCGGATTTGATGACCGCGTTGATGGTGCTGTTTCTGGTTGCGATGGCTGTCGCATTGATGGCGGTCACACAGGGCTTGCAGCAGATCAAGAAGGAGTCCGAGGAACGCGACAAGACCATCGAGAGCTGCGTCGCCGATGTGGACGCGCTGACCAGGCTCGCCGAGTTCAACGGCGTCGCGGTGCGCGGCCATTCCATCGACTTCGGCACCTTGGTCCAATTTCAAGACAGGGAACACAAGTTCGAGAAGCCCGGCGATGAGCATTTCGTCCGCAAATTCGTCCCGCGCGTGCTGGATGTGGCTCGCTCGGCGAAGTGCGACAAATGGCTGAAGCGGGTCGTGGTCGAAGGCTTTGCGAGCAAAACCGGCGACTATCTGTTCAATCTCAATTTGAGCTACCAGCGATCCCAGCGGGTGCTGTGCGCTTTGCTCAACACGCAGCAGCCTGACGCGCTGTCGGCCGCCGATCGCGGGCTGATCCAAACGCTGTTCCTGGCGGGCGGCTCTTCCTTCAACACGGCGTCAAGCAGCGCGGCGCAGATGAGGCGGGTGGAGATCAAGCTTGAATTCCGCGATCTGAGCTCGGCCAAAGAGCCGCCGCCGGACATCCCGTTGGACCCAGGGCTCAGATGCCCCAACGACCGATGATCGACTCGCTCGCCATCCTACAAGCCGGGCTCGCGCGCTCGTTCGCCGGTCCGAAATCTCCCGAGACGTGGTCGGACGCGGAGGAGATGGCGCGCGCGCGCAAGCGTGTCGATCACGACCACGGCGGAGCGGCCATTGTCGCTGATCAGCGCTCCATCACGGCGGCGGTCGCGGACTTCAAAAAGTCGGGCAAGATCGTTGGATTCCGCGACCTCAAATATGTCTGTCTAGGCACGGCGGCGTTGGATGGCGAGGGATGGTCCTTGCTGGCGGATGAAACGCTGCGTGGCGCCGTCGCACGGATGGCCGAGGAGCAACCTTCCACGCATCGGCGGTTGCGTTGCTTCCAGGCCCTGTTGTCCTCCTATTTTTCCTTTCCTGCCAATGGCAAACAGGCCAGCGAGGAATCGAAAACAGGTTGGCGTGGATTGCGCGGATGGCTGCGTGCGGAGCGCGACCGCCTGCTGAAACTTCTCGATTTCAAACCGCCATGGATTGAGTCGCTGCTGCGCCATCCAGAACTGCTGACCAATCAGCCATGCGACAAGTTCGGAGCCGATCTTCTGCATGGCGACGCATCGGGTTTGAATGACGCAAGGGAGGGGCTGTCGATCCCCGAAAGCTCATGGGTGATCGAAGAGGCTGTGTTCGCCCAAATGAAAGCCGCGTCGGCGCTCAAAGACCCGCCCTTCAAGGCCGCTTTGCCTGATCTGCTTGCGATCGCCATGGGGCGTTTCGGCGTTTCCATTAGCGAGTCGTTGAGAATTCGATGTGTTGCCCTTCTTGTGTCGCGTTACGCGCGATGCAGCGACCGCCCCGAGCAGCCTGCCTTGCGGGATGCCGCCACGTCGACAATCGGCAATCCGTGGCTTCGCCGGACCCATTGGGACGCGTATGTCCGCGTGGGCGACAAGGCCGACGACATGGCGCGCGAGATGGTGTTCTTCTGGCTCAAAGAGCGTTTGGTCTCGGACTTCTTCGAATTGCTCAGCGCCGAGGGCATCAACGACAAGCGGCGCGTGGCCTATTGGCTGCGATTTGTTCCGTTCGTGGAGGATATGTGGTTCGCGTTGGGCACGTCGGCGTCGTCGCGCAGGGGCGGCAAGTTTGGCGAGTTCCGCGAGCGGGCGAAGGGGCGTCTTCTACGGCTGGAGGGCACGACGGCGGATAACAATGCTTTCGTCATGCGCATCGGCGACTATCTGGCCGTCGAGTTCGGCTCCTCCGGCAACGCCTTCTACCTGTTCCGCTGGGATGCGCTCAGCCCGTCGCTTCTCGAGTCTCTCAATTCCGGTCGCGCCAGCGCGGCGATCCACATCGCCGACATCAGGGGCGACGACAACGAGGACAAGATTCCCCACCGCGATGCGCCAGTGGCATTGAGGAGCTGGGAGCAGAAATTCGACGACAAGCTGACTAAGTTGATCGGGAGGACGCCGGCAGTTCGGCCCGCGTGCGTGCCGGAGCTCGAAGCCTTGGTCGCCGATGGCCGCGTCAATGTGGTCGATCAACGAAGGGCAGGCGGCGCTTTATGGGTGTATGAACCGGAGCGCTCGTCACATCTCGCGCGCAAATTGCAAGCGATGGGCTTTTCATACCGTGCCGGCCGTGGCTGGTTCAAGGAGTAGATGATGGTTTGGTCCCCGTTTCAATCAAAAGATAAGTCTGCCGCAATTGGCGCCGCTCAACCCGCCGCCACGGTGATCGTTTCCTGGGATCGCGAGGGCGCGCGCTTTAAGCCCCAGCCCGCGCTTGACGATTGGCTCTCATCGCCGATGTTCTTTTCCGAGAGCTCCGAGCTAGTTCTGTTGCTTCGCCAACTTGAGGAAGAAGGTTTTGCTGAGTTGGACGGCGAAGGCGCCAAGCTTCCATGGGCGGCCTACTACACGCTGACGGAATCGCCGGAGCATGGCGACGCCATTGGACTGCTGGGACTACCCAAACAAGAGGCATGGAGGCCCGTGGTTTCGAGTAGCGGCACGCTGTCGGACTCGAATTTCGCGGTCAACATCCAGGGTTGGACCGATCCCAATGGCCAGCGCCCTAATGGCAATATCGGCATCGCAGGCGCTGTGCTGACTGCGGGAGGCAAGTCGGCGATCATGCCCGAGGCGGCATGGCGCATGGCTCAGGCCATCGCCGAGCAGCGCGGCCGCAAGACTGGCGAGCGCGCGCCAGAGACCAATAAACGCGACTGGTCGACGATCCGGGGTCATGCCTCCCGCGCTGGCGCCGACTTGACCGACTACCTGCGCAAGACGGTGGTCCTGACGCCTGAGCGGTTGCTCTTGGGCCTCCGCAAGGGAGATATCGTTGGCGACAAGCTGGTGGAGGTCATTCCCAGCTTCGATGGGGCGCCTCCGCGCTGGCTTGAAATGTTCGATCGCCTCGATGCCGTGCCGGAGCGCTATGAGATACCCGACGGGAATGGGCTGGTGCATGTGCTGCTGTCGGAGGAGGCGCGCACGGTGCTGCGCGAGATTCGGCGCATGCCTGGTCGGCGCATCGCGGGCGAGCGCGCCGAAGCGTTCCTCCGCAACCCTATCGCCACGCTGGGGCCGGATGCAGCCAAGGTCATCGACCCTGAGCAATTCGAACGCGCGCGGGAAGATGCCGGCATCGTGTTTGCTCGCTTCACCGCGAAGGTGTCGCGCGACGACAAGGGCCATTTATATGAGGTGGCGCTGCTTATCGAGGAGACGCTTCGAGGAGCGGTCCACGCCGAACAGATGAAGTTCGAGGGGCCGGCCGTGTTGGAGGCCTTTCTTAAAAAGCTTGAAGCCAAGATTACTGCCGGCGCGCAGTGCTGCCACTGGGAGGGGTTCGACCTAGAGATCCTGGGTGATACGCCAGGCCAAGCGGCGCTGCTGCGCGACGCGCTTAACGATTGGAAGCGGCCAAACCGCATCAGCGCGGCTGACATCTTCGACCTGTCCAAATATTCCGAGCGCATCGGTGGTTTTGGAGTCGAGAAGCCCTATTACTCGCCCTTCATCGCGAAGAAGAGCGAGGACGCTGGCTGGTTTCCGGAAAACGTCGATCTGGGCTTGTGCTTCACGCCGGAGGAGGGTGGGGAGACGGTGGCTCTGGCGCTCGACGACAGAAATCTCGATGCCTTCCGCGAGGAGCTCGACAAGGCGCGCCAAGAGAAGCGCGAGACCTTCGAGTTTCCCGGTTGCCCCAAGCCGGTTCCGGTCGCATGGGCCGTCGACGCCTTGGAGACTTTGAGCCAGGTCAGCCAGGACGTGTCGAAGGGATCGTTCGACCCCAAAAAGCCACTCGCAAAAGGGCGGGCATCCGAGCGCAAGGGATTGGTCGTCAAGCCGAATGTGGACTCCTTGGATTATGAGGAGCGGCGCGGCATCCTGATCGCTTTGAACGAGCCGGCCGCGCTGCCATCCTCTTTGCTTGGCCACATTGAGCTCAAAGAGCACCAGCTCCATGGCGTCGCTTGGCTTCAACATGTGTGGCGGCATTCGCCGACGGCGTGTCGTGGGGCGCTGCTCGCCGACGACATGGGGTTGGGCAAGACCATTCAGTTGCTCACGTTCATGGCCGCCGCCATTGAGCGCGAGCCGGGGATTGATCCGTTTCTGGTGGTGGCGCCGGTCTCTCTGCTCGAAAACTGGAAAGAGGAAATCGCCAAGTTCTTTGCCCCGGGCGCGATGAAGGTCCTCACTCTTTATGGGCCCGACTTGGCGTCGAAGAGAGTGTCGAAGGCCGCTCTCGATGAGGGATTGATCGAGGCGGGCTCGCCCAAATTGCTGTCGCCAGGTTGGAGGGGATCAGCGCACGTTGTCTTAACGACCTATGAGACGCTCCGAGACCTTGAATTCTCGTTGGCTGCGCAGCGCTGGTCGGCCATGATTTGCGATGAAGCGCAGAAGATCAAGAACCCAAACGCGTTGGTGACGCGCGCGGCCAAGAAGCAAAATGCCCGTTTGAAAATTGCCTGCACGGGGACGCCCGTCGAGAATACGTTGGTCGACATCTGGTGCCTGTTCGATTTCGTCCAACCGGGGCTGCTCGGTTCGTTGAAGGATTTTGGGTCGAAATACCGCAAGCCGATTGAGTCCGAAACCGACGAGGAGAAAGTCCGCATCGAAGAGCTGCGAGCCTTGATCGAGCCGCAAAAACTGCGTCGAACTAAGGCGGAAGTCGCCAAGGATTTGCCTAAGAAGATCGTGTTTGAGGGATGCAGGGCATTGCCTTTGTCGCAGCGCCAGCGCGCATTGTATGCGGACGCCATCGCGCAGTTCAGATCGAGATCGGGCGGTCGCCAAGCGATCGGCCTGCAATCACCCTTGGGACTGCTGCAATACCTCCGCCGTCTTTGCTCCGATCCGAGATCGCCTGGACATCTGTCAACTGAGTCCGAGCCGCTCGCCGACATCGAGAGGAATTCGCCCAAGATGGCGTGGATGCTGGGCCGCCTCCAAGAGATCAAGAAGCTGGACGAAAAGGTCATCGTGTTCTGCGAGTTCAAGGACTTGCAGCGGACATTACAGAGGACGATTTGGGATCGCTTTGGCGTCACTCCTGACGTGATCAATGGCGATGTTTCGGCGGACTCCGCTAATGCGAAAAACCGCCAAAAGCGGATCAGGGCGTTCCAGGAGGCGCCGGGCTTCGGCGTGATCGTGCTGTCGCCGTTGGCCGTGGGATTCGGCGTGAACATCCAGGCGGCCAACCACGTCATTCATTTCACGCGGACATGGAATCCTGCCAAGGAGGACCAGGCCACGGACCGGGCCTATCGCATCGGCCAGGTGCGCGATGTCCATGTCTACTATCCCGTCGTGGTTGCCCATGACTTCCTGACCTTCGACGCCAAGCTCGACAAGCTGCTCGACAAGAAGCGGGCTCTTTCGACCGACATGCTCAATGGAGCAGGCGACGTGAGCCCCGCCGATTTTGGCGACTTGGAGGCACCCGACGGCGGCAACGCGTTCAGCAACGAGCCGATGACGGCCGACGACATCGGCTCGCTTGATGGCGATGCCTTCGAGGCCTTCTGCGCGCTGCTATGGAACAAGATGGGTTATTCGCGGACCATCAAGACCAAGCGCGTCGGCGACGGCGGCGTTGATGTCGTGGCGATAAAACGTGGCGAAGGCGCCCTGATCCAATGCAAGAGCTCCACGGTCGAAGGCAAGGAGCTGGGCTGGGAAGGCGTCAAAGATGTCTCCGCCGGATCGGCCGCGTATGCAGCCCGCTATCCTGGTATCGCCTTTTCGATGTTAGCCGTGACCAATCGCCGCTTCAACCAGTCGGCGAAGCGCCAGGCTGAAGTTTTGAAAGTTGAACTGATCGAAGGGGAGCAGCTTGCGGAAATACTCGCTCGTCATCCAATGAAACACGGAGAGCTTGAACGATTTTTGCTCGCGAGCTGGGGTAGCCTTTGATGGCGCTGACGGCGAGCTGGGCGAGTAAATGTGAGGGTTAAAGATATGCCGAATATTCGTGCCATTGATATGCTTTTCTTGGATGACCTTCTCGGCATGGGCGGCGGGTATGTCCTCAATTTCTCCGATCGGACCTTCTCCCAGTTTTTCGCCGAGGAGCTCAACTGCGACATCGACGATCCCGCGTATGCGGTGAACGGCAGGTCGAAGGGTAAGCGTCTCCGCTGCTTCCTGCAAACGGTCGATATCCCGACCGTTGTCCGCACTTTAAGAGCGCTATGGGAATACCGCGAGGCCGTGCGCGCCCGCGATCAACAGCCCGACACTGTCGAGAACGCCGAGGGGCGCCTGTTGGCCCTGATCAATCGGTTGGAGGGCAAGCCAGAGACTGCCAAGCCTACTGGCCAGGCTCCCGCTCCGGCATTCGATCGCCCACGGCTCATCCAACTCAAAGCAGAGCTGCTCGCGCTTCACCAGCTTTCTGCGCAAGCTCGGGGCTACGCTTTCGAGAAGCTGCTGCGTGATATTTTCAACGTCTATGGATTAGAGGCCCGCGAGCCATTTCGCCTACGGGGCGAGCAGATTGACGGCAGTTTCCAGCTATCGAATGAAACCTACCTGCTCGAAGCCAAATGGCAAGGCGACCAGACTGGCGTGCGCGATTTGCACACGTTCCACGGCAAGCTCGAACAGAAAGCCGCTTGGACGCGCGGTCTGTTCATCAGCAACAGCGGATTCACTGAGGATGGCCTCGCCGCTTTCGGCCGTGGCAAGCGGGTCATCTGCATGGATGGCCTCGACCTTCATGACACGATGGACCGCGAGATTCCGCTCAATCATGTCCTCGATCGCAAAGTGAGGAGGGCAGCCGAGACCGGCTGTCCGTTCGCGCGAGTCCGGGACCTTTTTCCATGATCATTCCTGGCGAGCTTCGAGAAGCTCGAACGATTTTGGCTCGTGAGGTGGAATGTTCCCTGGAGAGTGTTTTGAAATTCGTGGATCAAAGGAGGAGATGAAATGACCGAAACAAAGCCGGTGCCGGCGAAGTCTGTCTACAGCGCCGAAGAGATGAAGAGCTTTGGCGTGGAGCCTTGCGAGGCGTGCAAGGTGATGCCAGGCTTCATTCCGTCCAAGTATATGTTTGAGGGCAAGCCCCTGCATGTTTTTCAGTGCCCGAAGTGCGACAACATTATGGGTGATTTCCTCTTGCCCAATGACGAGGATGAAGGCGTCAAACATTGGAACGAGATGCAGCGCCAGCGGCGCAGCGAGCGCCTCGATCCATTCGATCGTGATTGGCACGAGGCGCACATCATGCCTGCGTTGGCTGCCTTGGGCGTCGAGCTGGAAAACACCGGTAGAGTGCTGCATCAAACAACATTTCGAAGAAAAGCTGAACTTGAGTATAAGCTTTCGAGCCTTGATGAATTAGCCAGCGAGATGTCGGCGACCATTGCCAAGTTGCGTATTGAGTTTGCGAAGCGGCACAAGCCCGTCAAATAGCAGCGTTAGCTGCTTTCATGCAGCGCAAGCAGACCTTGGAGATGCCTGCCGGAGGGATCTCGATTGGGACATGGGCGATGGCTGTGCGGGCAATGCGGCGCGAACGAGAACCGATGCGCTAGATGCTCTCCCACTGGTCAATACGGCCGAGTCTTATTCTTCTGGTTCCTCCCGGGGGAGCACTGGAACCGCAATGAATTCATCAAAATCAGGCACTTGTAGTTCGGCCAAAATTAGTGGGCCGGTAAAGCGACGGACCAGGGGACTTGTCTCGTTGCAGGATATTTCGATGAGTCCTTCGTCTTCCAGATATCGGACGTGGCTCACCCCTCTCATGTTCAGAAAACTGTCGTCCAATGGACGTTCCGCGAATGGATTGTGGAACACAAAGACCCCGTCGCCAAGAGACTCGTCTGGTGAGTCGCCGCTCTTCCGAATTATCCGTAGCGCCTCGCGCTCCACGCACACATATTTGGGCGAAAATCCGTGTTCGGGCAGCAAGCTAGTCAGCTTTCCCAACGACAGGGTGCAGGTATAAATCACCGCCGAAATGTGTTTGTATTTTTCCGAAGCAAAAAGACCTAATTCGAATTTGTTTTGGTCCCTTCCGCCATGCCTTTCTTTGTATTTATATTCCCGATTGAACGAGTCCTCACATAGGATCTTCAACCTAGTCTTGTTGTCCGAATCGTGGTAGGCGTTGTAGAGGACAGCCAGCGGGGCATAGTAGGACGCTTGACCATAGTTGACTTGACTGAAATCCCCTACCGCGATGACAAAGGGAGACGTTTTAATTTCTTCGCCATAGCCCTTAAAATCCGCATTCTTTACGCGTAGCCGGTGCAAGATGCGGGTGATTGATTCGTCGAGTATTTTGTAGTGATCAACTTTTCCGTAGACATCCTTTTCCGTGCGGGTGTGTTCTAGGTTTATATCGTGGGCAAAGTTGGCAACGGTCGCTTCAACGAAATACGTCAATTCAGGCGTCTGAACTTTGAAGTCTGGCGTGGTCTGAGACGTGTCGATTTGCGCGCCTGAAAGACTGAGCAGCTTGTTGAGATACACCTCGAAGAATACTGAATGGAAGGTGGTTTGGAACTGGTCAATCGCTTTTTTTTCGCCATCAGGAGACTCAAAATCATCCAACCACTGCAGGAGTAGCTCTCTCTCTTTCTCGTATTGGAGATCGAGTAGAAAATTTAACTTGGGATGCAACGTTGCGTGTTTTTTGCGCGGGGTGAACCATTTGTTCATTTTTTCAATAGGGCTTCAAAGTAGACGTAAAATTATATCCTCTTGGAAACTTCTGGGGCTGGAACCAGAGCCAAGGCCTGGAAGTGGAGATGTAAAGGGATATCTATGGGGCGCAAATTGGCCCTGGTTGTGAAGGCTGAAAGGAGAGGACAATGAACATAGGCGATGAGTCGTTCGATAGCGAGCCCAATGAGGCCAGCGATCCGGTGGAGAGATATTTGGCATCGGAGGAGGAGGCTAGGCAACGCCGCGACGAGGAGGCCATGTATGGGGGCATGCGAGATTGGTTTTTGTCGAATTACCGGATTCCCACGAGCGAGGATCTTGGCGAATCGCCGGAGAAGGGCCACATCCGTGGGGGGCGCAGCCTCTGTGAGCCAGGCGTGGTCCTGCGGGAACGTTTTGAAGACATCGCAGACGATTCCTTGATCGAGGCCTTGGCCCAGGAGTTTCGTTCAGAGGGCGGCGAGAAATGGGTGCCAAGATTGCGGGCCGGCTACGACGAGCGATTTGAAATAGAGATCGGCGAACCAGATGCTCCGCTTTTTAGATTGCGCGAACGGCTTGCCAAAGCGTTGAAGGTATTGGATCTTCAAGGGGATGACGCTGCCAAGCCATTGCTTCCAAGTTTGGTTTATAGCTCCGCGATCTCGTCGCTCGAAGCTTTTCTCTATGAGACGGTGACTTACTGGGTTGAAGGCGACGACGATGTGCTGAGAGGCATTGTGACCAAGTTGCCGGCGTTGAAAGATCAGCCCGTGAAGCTAGGAGAATTATTCCAGCTATACGAAGAGATTGGCGTTCGCGTCAAAGGGTATCTACAAAATTTGGTCTGGCACCGGTGGGACAAAGTGGTTCAGCTTTTTGTATTCGGTTTTGGCTTCCATCCACCAACCTTCAAGCCGTTTGAGGAGGCGCTCTTAAAGCGCCACGACATCGTGCATCGAAGCGGGCACGATAAGGATGGAAATCCGGTGTCCATTTCGCGAGACGATGTGGTTGCGTTGACCATGGCCGTGGACACCTTTGCGGCGCAGGTCTACCAACAGACCGTCGAACGAGTGCTCAGAGACGGAGAGGCTCCTCTACCAATCTCCCGAAAGTGACCGTCAGTAGGAGCAGTGAATCTTGGCGTGTCGAGCCACGCCCATCGAAGCTCGATGCGCGGCACGAAGCTGGTCAAACGATTCGATTTGTCGAAAGGTTCCATCCTCCGGCTGTGTTGCCGCCCGCGCCGCCTGCGATCTTCTGCTGCGTGTAGCGCCAGGTGATCTTCGAGTATTTCAGCGCGACATGCTCGCCGAGAATGTCGCCTTCCCAAATCGCCGCCGACACGCCGCCGATCAGCACGTTCTCCAACGCGATCTCGAAATACTTGAAACGTTTCAAGCCCGCCCAATTTTCGTTCATTGGAGATGGGCTTGCGTTCATCAGATTAGATCAGAATGCTCTGATGTGCCTGCGATGAGCGGGGGGGCGACTCTGCCAAAGACCGAAGAAGCCATTGATGCGAGGATTGGATTCTGCATCGAGTGGATTGAGTTACTTCTGGGAGCTCATGAATTCAGCGACTTGTTGTGCTGCTGTCGTCATTGATTGCTCAAAGCGGCTGCGATTCTCTGGGATGTCATCCAGCATGAAAAACCTCGGAAATTGGCGGTTCAAGAAGCTGGTGGCCAGCAGTTCACCAATCAGATCGATTTTCTTCGCATCGGAGCTGCTCAACGTCTTTCCTTCGGCCTTGAGTCTTTCGACTATGGCGGCTGCTCTTGCTTGGAGGAGTGCCTTGGTGCAGTAGGTGCGCAGATATCCAGCCGCGAGCTTGAAGAACCAGTCCTCCGCCGTGACGGTGACGAAGCCGCCTTCCGCCAAGCCGTGGGCTTGGAGTTTCGACAGAGCCGCGTTGGCGTCCAGAGTGATAAGCAGCCCTCGATAGAGCGCGCGGAAGCTGCCGAGAAGCTCTCCGGGGTTGACCGACTCGGTCGGGCCGATTAATCCAAAGCATGGGCTTGGGCTATTGGGTTTGATGAAGCTGAGGGCGTGGCCCCCGAAGCAAGCTGACATGCAAACGAGCAGATTAAATCCAGTTGCCTTATTGAGTCTGGCGAGCGGCCCGGAGAGCTCTCCCCAGGTCAACGACGAGTCGTCTGGAAATGCAAGTCCAGACTTGTCATCCCATCCATGCATTTCGATCTGGAGGATCGGGCATTCATCGTTCTGCTCAGCATCGGCAGTCAGGCGGTCTACGGCTTGAAGGAATTCATCCCGTCCCCTCACATTGATCAATTCGACTGTGGGAACAGTCGCATGGTCCACCCTTAGGCCGTCGATATATTTGCCCAGTTCGGTTCCTGATTCGAACTCGCCGGAATCAAGTGACTGAATGATCGCGATCTTTGAAAAGCTAAAAGTTGACATGGATGTCCTTGTGAGGGGATTGAGGAGCTAAGGTGTGCAGCTATCCGCCTCTATTGTATGAGAGAGCGTTGATGGAGTGCTCGCTCTGTCAGGAGCGTCATGCGGTGGTCATCACGCACCGTCATTTGCCGTCAAGTGCCTACGCGATCGCGGGGGAGTATAGGGGGACTTTAGGTGGGACTTATGGGCTGAAATCCAGCATTCATAGGGTTTTTTAAATCGCCCACGAGTAGTGCGCCATCATGGGGGTATATGTGCTTTTTTCTGTACTCATAAATGCTTAAAATTTATTATTTTTTTGATGATATGAATTGCTTGGATTTCTTGATTATTTTGGTCTGTTTTTGTCCCGCATGATCAGATTTACCTGCAGCAGAATG
>Ga0209913_1000337_pt1 | contig 42894 bp, 20 predicted proteins | sample PersoiDNA2013203_FD_185805 | JGI IMG/M metagenome (GOLD analysis project Ga0209913, IMG submission 185805) | Permafrost soil microbial communities from the Arctic, to analyse light accelerated degradation of dissolved organic matter (DOM) -... | ecosystem: Environmental > Terrestrial > Soil >...
CTTTTACACCAGTTTCTGCCTCTTTCAATACGCCAATGATCTGTTCTTCCGTGAATCGATTCTTCATGCTTGCCTCCCTGGGGGCAAACTCTACATTATTGCCGTACTAATCTCGGGGAGCAGGTCAGCAGGTGACAAAATGTGCTCGCACACATTCGACGCTATTCGGATCATTGATGAGATTCCGTATTTCGGCAAAGTATGGATTTCCGGAAGCGGCGCAACAGATCTCTTAAACTGGCTGAAATTACGAGCTGATCGCTATGCGCAAGAGTTTGCGTATCACGATCTGGAAGAAAAGCGCTTTCACATTGGTAATAGCGTCGCGCTTTTTCTCATGGAAGAGGACAGCAATCCACGACGTCGAACGCTCAAAACAGGAGTTGGCGGCTACTACGAAGCATATCGCATATCTCATGGAAAATTGAATCCACTCGATGATTGCATCACGGTCTTCGGCGACATTATTGGCAGGAATCGTGATCGCACAGTAATTCTTAAGCAACTGCTGTACCACTGCTATAGGAACGACCATCTTTACGTGTTCTCGCTGTTACAGGAAGCAATCGTAAGTTCAGGCGTAACGACAAAAATTCCTTTTTCGTCTTGCAGAGTGTTTGACGTCCCTCTACTACATCCAGGAAAAACACCATCACCATGGACTATCCACCGAATTGCATCGGAAATGCTCAGTGCAAAAAATGTAAGGACTGTAATTCGCAAAGAAGTAAATGGGCATAAATTGAATAAGCGTTTCGCCCGAAACATGGCTGGCCCACAACTCATCAAACTATCGATATCTGGCGAACACCTTGCCGTAGAATTAGACTCTATCGGCTTTGATTATCTGGTTTCAAGGTTTCCTTCGACCATATCGGACGCTATCTTGGTCTGATTTTCAAGCTTTGCCTTTGCGATGCGATAAACGATGCATCTACAAATGTAAGCCAATCGACTTAGAAGTCGTAGGTCTTATATACGCTAGCGATGTATCTCAATGATTGATATATCATCATGGCACCGTTCAATTCACGATGCTGTGTCGTTTACTTCTATCCCTCAAAACCAACCATTTAAAGCTGCAATATCTTCCAGCTTTAAATTACCAGCAGCAGCCTTTAACTTAAGCCCTTGTAATAAAGTTTCATATCGCGCTTTAATCAAATCCCGTTGTGCCGTAAAGAGCTGTTGCTCTGCATTCAGCACATCAATATTGATACGTGTGCCGAGCTTGTAGCCAATTTGATTGGCTTTGACGGAACTGCGACTAGACTCAACTGCCGAATTTAGTGCTTCGATTTGAGATATCCCGTTCACCATTCCAGCGAAAGCTTGACGGGCTGTCGCATTGGCTAGTCGCTGGGCTCCCCTAAGCTCTGCTCTGGCCTTATAAAGATCCGCAATTGCCTGACGAACGCGGGAACTCGTCTCACCACCTGAATAAATAGGAATGTTGACCTGCAATCCAATCTGATTGGATCGGATTCGACTCTCGTAATCTGATGGTGTCGAGTTACTACCCGATGAAAAACTCCGACCATAGGAGGCCGTCAGATCCACAGTTGGCAAGTGGCCAGCCCTATCCTTTGCAATTTCTCGCTCAGCGGTCACAATAGCCGCTCGTTGGGCTACTACGGTCGGCGAATAATTTTGAGCCATTTCGCCCCACGCTTCGGGATTATTAGGCTCTGGCACACTCGGAGAAACCGTCTGCTGTAGGGCATTGATATTGGCAGGCAATGGGCCAATAATTTTCTCGAACTCAGCACGCTTAGATTCCAGCTCATTTTGCGCGGCAACGCGCTGCGACCGCGCAAGATCAAAACGGGCTTGCGCTTCATGCACGTCCGTAATTGCATTCGTACCGGCCTTGAATCCACGCTTTGCCAGATTCAACTGCTGTTCGACGGCTACCAATTGAGCATCCGCTACGCGAATACCTTCGCGCGCGATATCAAAATCAAAGTAAGCCTGCGCCACCCGCACAATCAAATCTTGTTCGGCCAAAACGTACTGAGCCCGGGCTTGCTCGACGATTGCTTCGGCTTGGTTATAGTTTTCCCAATTCTGCATCCGTACCAAGGGCTGTGATAGCTGCACAGTCCAATTCCACGCGTTGACGCTCCGGTCGGTCGCGGGATCCCTTGCAAAGATATATTGACCATGGGAGCGGTTTCGGCCCCCAGTAGCCGCTAGGGTAGGTAGAAAGCCGGCTCTTGCCTGCGGCAAACGCTCCTGAGCAGACTCAAGCGTATATCGCGCGGCCTCAAACGCAGGATCTTGGTCCTGAGCCAACTGATAAATCTCCAATAAGCCCGCGGCGAACGCAATATGAGAAGCGCTAACCAACACAGCAGACACTGAGAGGTGTTTTAACAAGATGCGCAGACCGGTGCAATGGAAACTCTTTTCAACTCTGAACATCATCGCTCACGAGCACTTTCATGAAATGCTTTCTGCACAGGCGATAAAAGATATTCCAAAACAGTGCGATGTCCTTGGTTGATCTCGGCAATCACTTGCATACCAGGAACCAATTTCAGCTTCTCGCCCTGCGCATCCAGTTTTTGGCTGTGAAGATCGATGAGCGCTTTATAGGTCTGCTGACTGTTTGACTTTTCTTTATTTGAGGCATCCTTAGTTGACGTTTGGGTGTCTTGCGAATCTGCCCCCAAGTGAATGACTTTACCTTCCAGCATGCCGTATTTCTGGAAAGGATAGGCGACCAGCTTAATCTTGGCAGACTGCTCCTCGTGAACGAAACCAACATCATCATTCTTGATCTGAACTTCGGCAACAAGCGGTTCATTCTCCGGGACCAACGTCAACAGAATCGTCCCAGGCGTCACCACTGTTCCGATCGTGTGTGTAGCAAGGTCTTTAACGAAACCTGATTGCGGAGCCTTTAATTCCAAGAACTCAGCCTTATGCAGCTGCTTCACTAAGTCTTGCTGAATCTTGTGATGCTGGCCTTCAGCCTCGACGCGTTCATTGAGCAACGTGCTACGGTAATTGGACGTGATTTGCTCAATACGCTTTTGCGACTGAGCTATTGCGGCCTCCAGACTCGCAACAGTCGACTCTTGCGCACGCAAGTCCTGCGCGCGCTCCAAATATTCACGCTGTTTGTCCTGAACCATGAGCTGACCGGCATATCCATCTTTTCCCAGATCGGCATAGGCTTCTGCTTGTTGCTTAAGGATAGGGGTAGTTTGTCGGAGCTTAGAGAACACTTCTTTAGACGAAGCGTATTCGTGCTGAGCCTTACGCAACAGCTGCTGTTCCTGCCCTAATGTGTCGAGATAATTCTGGCGACGTGCAATGTATTGAGCATTAATCTGACGAAATAGCTCATCAGGGTCGCCCGACTTCCGCAGCAAAGGAATTCCCGAGAGCTCCGCGTCAATACGCCGCAATTGCAGCCCTTTATTGGCAAGCTCTGCTTTCAGCTCTTTATCATCTGCGTCCGAAAGTTGCGTGTCCATGCGTAGTAAGATCTGGCCAGCTTCGACACGCTGCCCTTCCTTAATTCGAATTTCTGCCACGACTCCACTGTCTGCTGGTTGCACAATCTTCACAAATGTCTGTGGTACTAACTTACCTTCGGCGGAAGCAATGATGTCCAGCTTCCCGACCGCAGCCCACACCAACAAAATAAAAAATAGCCCTCCAACCGCATACAGCGTAAAACGAGTGATTGAAGTTGGAGGATCTCGCTCAATGTCTTCCATCGAGCGAAATTGACCTTCTTCGTCGTGTTGGTGCGATCCTACTTGAGAAACTGCCACTATCGGTACCGGTTATTAATGAGTTTTTGTCGACGGTGGCACAGCGATGGAAGCCGATCCATCACCTGTCGCTACTGGCGTTTGTGGAGGCTGAAAATATTGCACTTCCAATTTCTGAGCCCCTGGACTCGGTGATAGGTAGCGCAAGTTCGGCTGATCTTTGAACTTCAACTGATATAAATCACCCAGTAACTCGTTCAAACCACCGAATGGTGCCACGACGTCGATCAACCATAAGTTATTACCCGACTTCCATTCATGGGGAGCTAGCTTATTTGTACCGCCGAGCAGTCGTTGATGGACTTCTTCGCTTACCGATGCCCAGGTGATGAAAGCAAAAGGCATTTTTCCTTTCATAAACAGCCGACATTGGTCCAACGTGATCGGGGGAACAACTGCCCAATCCAGATCGCTCAAAAATAAAAACCGACGATCATGAGTCCGGCCATAAAGCCATGCAACGGGACCTAAAGTTGGCAGCTTACTAAATGCAGCCTCATAGTCTGCTTCAAGCTTCTTGTTTGCGGCATCGGTAGAAGGATCTTGTTTTGCTTCAGTCATAGTCTTCACTTTAGAGATTAAACTTTATAAGAATGAGAATTTTCTCACTCGTCACTTTGTATTAGGCAACCAGTTTCAAGTCAGAAGCTGCCGCAGCCGTCAGTTGTTTTTGAAGCGCCTGTGAAGTGGTACCAAATTGCGCGTCAGACAATGTACTCTGAGCCCCCATCAGCCACGTCCCCGCCAACGAACTCGACTGGCTGTATTGATATGCAAGGTCACCGCCCAGTGCAGCGCTATCGCTGCTAGCCAAATGCGCGGCTAACAAACCATTTGTCACGGCCCAAGGAGTTACCGGCTGTAAATTGGCTTCTTGGATGGCACGAGTCTGGTCAAAAGCGTTCACCAAACTGGCAAAATCAAAATTTTCCACTTTTAGGTTGACGGTAATGTCAGAAGAACTAGCGTTGTAGTCCGCCTCTCCTTCCTTGAAGAACTGGAGTTGGACCGCTGTTTTATTGCTAGCGCTTGCGTACCAGTCCTTTAAGGTAATGGAATCACTTGCCCCCATATTCAATAGCAGATCATTGCCCGTTTTACTCAATGTGATATCGGTGTACGAGATGCCTCGACCGAAGGAAAGAGTATTACTTGTACCAATTGTACTAATAACTGTATCGGCGCCATCACCACGATTAAATGCGATAACGTTGCTACCTCCGCCTGCATTGATGACATCGCTACCTGCACCGCCCGCGATGAGATCATTGCCATTTCCTGCAGTAATTGTGTCGTCACCCGCAGCACCAAGTAGTGCGTTATTACCGCTCATATCAGTCAACGTGTCGTTGCCGGCGCCGCCGTTCAGGATATCAACCCCGCTACCACCATCCAAAGTGTCATTTCCTACGCCGCCGAACAATGCATCATTTCCTGCGAGACCAGATAATGTATTCCCTGAATCATTCGCGGTGAGAATATTGTCGAAGGCATTACCTGTACCCGTAGTTGCAGATCCTGTAAGGATCAAATTTTCAACTTGATCTGCCAATACATAATTGACGCTGGCCTTCACCGTGTCATATCCACCTGCATCGACTCCGAGCAATGTTTCAATAGTCTGATCCAACTGATTGTCAACGATGTAAGTATCATCACCGGCCCCGCCGCGCATGGCGTCCTGCCCCGTTCCACCGTCGAGAATGTCATTGCCTAATCCACCGGTAATTGTGTCGTTGCCGGCACCTCCAACCAATGTATCACCCACGTCATTGCCAACTATCATGTTGTCCAAGGAATTCCCTTCCGCACGATTGGCGGTCGTCCCGGTCAACGTCAGATTTTCAACGTTGCTACCCAACGTATAGTTGACACTCGATTTGACGATGTCCGTACCTTCGGCGGCATTTTCTACAACAATATCGCCCTGATTGTTAACGACGTACGTGTCGTTACCGACACCGCCAATCAACGTATCGTTACCGGCACCACCGATCAATGTGTCGTTACCGGCCCCGGCGCTCAAGATATTGCCAATGTCGTTTGCGGTGAGAATATTGTCGGCAGCATTACCCGTACCCTGTGTAGCGACAGCTCCAAGAAGCGTGAGATTCTCGAGATTCGCAGTTAAGGTGTAGTCGATTGTCGAATTAACCGTATCGCTACCTTGGCTTGCAGCTTCCGTGACGACATCACCAGCATTGTCAACGAAGTAGGTGTCGTCGCCGGCACCGCCACTCATCGAATCAATACCTGTCCCACCGTCCAAGACATCATTGCCTGTACCACCAATAAGGGTGTCGTTCCCTCCCAAACCATACATCGTTGACATATACCAAGCAGTCAACACATTGTCGAGCTCATTGCCGATACCAATCTGCGCTGTCCCCGTCGTAAAGGTCAGATTTTCCACATTCGCACCTAACGTGTAATTCGTCGACGCGCGAACCAGATCAACCCCTTCCCCGCTGAGCTCATTAATGACATCGCCAGCACTATCTACAATGTAGGTATCGTTTCCTTTACCACCGCTCATGACATCATTTCCGACTCCACCGTCCAGGTAGTCGTTTCCAAGTCCACCCAGCAGAACGTCGCTGCCGGCTAGGCCAGACAAGGTGCTGCCTGCATCATTTCCAGTCAAAACATTGTCCAAGGCGTTGCCCGATCCAATTAATGCATTTGCACCTATAAAAATCAGATTTTCAACGTTATTAGAAAGGACAAAGTTCACACTTGCCTTAATAGTGTCTACACCCTCGTTAGTTTGCTCGACGACAGCGTCGCTGGCGTTATCCACAATATACGTATCATTCCCCAGTCCTCCGGTAAGGGAATCTGCTCCAATACCCCCATCCAGGAAATCGTCCCCGGTTCCACCGCTAAGAATGTCACTTCCGTCTCCGCCGAGAAGCGTGTCATTCCCACTTCCGCCGGTAATGTTGTCGTTGCCAAGTCCGCCGGAGAGCGTATCGCCGGCGTTATTGCCGATGAGAATATTGTTGAGATCGTTACCACTCCCCTGGGTTGCGGTGTTTCCGGTCAACGTCAGGTTCTCGATATTGGCGCCAAGCGTGTAATTGAGGCTTGATTGCACCGTATCGCTACCTTCGTTCAAGTTCTCGGTCACTACATCGCCTGCCTGACCCACGACATAGATGTCGTTACCCACACCACCAATCAACGTATCGTTACCAGCACCGCCGATTAAAGTATCGTTGCCCGCACCGCCAGACAAAGTATCTCCAGCGTCGTTGCCTGTCAGAATATTGTCCAGCGTATTGCCCGTCGCCTGATTTGCGGCCGTCCCCACAAGAGTGAGATTTTCGAGATTTGCACCGAGTACGTAGTTGACAGTCGAATTGACGGTATCTGTGCCCTGACTTGCACCTTCCGTCACAACATCGGAGATATTGTCGACGAAGTAGACGTCATTGCCGGCACCGCCAGCCATGGAATCAATCCCGGAACCGCCATCCAACGTGTCGTTACCGGCTCCGCCTATTAAGGTATCGTTCCCGGCCATGCCATAAAGCAGATTTCCGGTTGCGGCGGCCGTGATCACATTATCCAGCTCGTTGCCGGTGCCGTTTTGCCCTAATGATCCTGTCATCGTCAAATTCTCAACATCGCTAGGCAAAACATAATTTACGGACGATTTTACGAGATCAACACCCTCGCCAAACAACTCCGTCACGATGTCTAACGCACTGTCGACGATGTAGCTGTCGTTTCCTTTTCCTCCGCTAAGAGTATCGTTACCAGCACCGCCGTCCAGAGTGTCGTTGCCCAGTCCGCCAATCAAGGTGTCGTTGCCTGCACCACCAGCGAGCGTACTGTCAGCGCCATTGGCCTTCAACACATTGTCAAGGGCATTACCTGTGGCTGCAAGGCCCGCTGTTGAACCTGTCAACGTGAGGTTCTCTATGTTTGCGGCTAACGCGAAGCTCGTGCTTGCAAGTACTGTATCTACGCCGGCACCTGCTGCTTCCGAGATAACGTCGCTGACACTATCCACAATATATGTGTCATCTCCGAGGCCTCCCAGCATCCCATCATTGCCCGTTCCACCGTCAATCAAATCATTGCCGGTACCGCCCGTGATCGTGTCATTGCCAGCGCCGCCAAGCAACGTGTCGCCGGCATTGTTACCCAAAATAATATTATTAAGCTCATTGCCGGTTCCCTGTGTTGCCGTTGCTCCGGTCAACGTCAGATTCTCAACATTGGCGCCAAGTGTGTAGTTAACGCTCGATTGAACAACGTCAGTACCTTCATTCAAATTTTCTGTCACTACATCACCGACCTGACCAACAACATAGGTGTCATTGCCGACTCCGCCGATTAAAGTATCGTTCCCAGCCCCGCCCACCAACGTATCGTTGCCGGCACCGCCCGATAGGGTGTCGCCAACGTCATTCGCGGTAATAACGTTGTCTGACGCATTGCCAGTTCCTTGTGTTGCAGTTGTCCCGGTCAGCGTCAGATTCTCGATATTTGCACCTAGCGTGTAGTTAATGCTCGCCTGAACAACATCAGTACCTTCGTTGAGATTTTCTGTTACGACATCACCCGTTTGGTCAACGATATACGTATCGTTACCGATACCGCCCAGGAACGTGTCGTTTCCAGCGCCGCCGATGAACGTATCATTGCCGCCACCTCCCGATAGCTTGCTGCCAGCGCTGTTGGCTTGCATCACGTTGTTATAGATATTTCCTGTTCCAACGAGCGCAGCAGTGGCTCCCGTCAAGATCAGATTCTCAACCAGATCAGGCAAGACGTAACTGATACTGGACTGAACTGTGTCGATTCCTGTGGTATCACTTGCCATCTCTACGACTGTATCGCCGGCACTATCGACGATGTACACGTCATTCCCAAGACCTCCATACATGAGGTCGTTTCCAGTTCCGCCATCTAATATGTCATTGCCGGTACCCGCCGAAATCGTGTCATTACCAGCACCACCAGATAATGTGTTTCCGACGTTATTCCCAATAATCGTGTTATCCAGTTCGTTACCAGTGCCTTGGGTAGCCGTTGTCCCGGTCAGCGTAAGTCTTTCGACGTTCGCACCCAAGGTGTAATTGATGCTCGCCTGGACGCCGTCAGAACCTTCATTCACATTCTCGATCACCACATCGCCAATCTGATCGATAATAAATGTGTCATTTCCTGCGCCGCCAATGAATGTATCGTTTCCAGCACCGCCAATGAACGTGTCGCTGCCCGCCCACCCCGATAACGTGTCACCGGCATCATTACCTGTCAGGACATTGTCCAAGGCGTTACCTGTTCCCTGAGTGGCGACAGTTCCCGTCAGCGTCAGATTTTCAACGTTGGAAGCGAGTGTGTAATTGACGCTTGATTTGACCAAATCCGTGCCTTCATTCAGATTTTCTGTCACGACGTCGCCTGCTTGATCAACAACATAGGTGTCGTTGCCCGTTCCGCCAATCAAGGTATCGATGCCGGCACCGCCAATTAACGTATCGTTACCCGCGCCACCAGAGAGCGTGCTACCACTATCGTTAGCCGTCAGCACGTTGTCCGAAGCGTTGCCGACCCCAGATAATCCCGCCGTATTGCCTGTCAACGTCAGCTTCTCAATATTTGCCGTCAAAGTGTAGCTGGAACTTGTCAGCACGGTATCAGTGCCAGCACCAGCTGCCTCCGAAACAATATCGCTGGCACTATCGACGATATAGATATCGTCTCCAAGTCCCCCAGCCATCGTGTCGTTACCAGCTCCGCCATCGATCACGTCATTGCCTGTACCTCCTGTGATCGTATCGTTGCCGGCACCACCAGAAAGCGTGTCCCCTGCGTTGTTACCGATAATGATGTTGTTAAGCTCGTTGCCTGCGCCCAGCGTCGCAGTCGCTCCAGTCAACGTTAGGTTTTCAAGATTGGCGCCAAGGGTGTAGTTGATATTTGACTGCACGGTGTCTGTGCCGTCGTTCAGGCTCTCAGTTACAACGTCGCCAATTTGACCAATCACGTAGATGTCGTTGCCTGCTCCACCAATTAATGTGTCATTGCCAGCACCACCAATCAGCGTGTCATTACCGGCACCACCAGACAAGGTATCGCCTGCGTCGTTGCCCGTTAGGACGTTGTCCAGCGCGTTACCTGTTCCCTGGGTCGCTGCTGTTCCGGTCAGAATAAGATTTTCGACGTTGGCAGTCAGCGTGTAGTTGACGCTTGCCTTGACCGTATCGGTACCTTCATTCAGGTTCTCCGTTACCACGTCACCGCTCTGATCAACGATATAGGTATCGTTGCCAGCACCACCCAGCAACGTGTCGTTGCCGGCTCCACCGATCAAAGTATCGTTGCCAGCGCCACCGGAAAGTGCACTGCCAGCTTGATTTGCTGTCAGAACGTTATCCTGTGCATTGCCGGTTGCTGTTAAACCAGCAGTAGTGCCGACCAGTGTCAGGTTTTCAATGTTTGCAGACAAGGCAAAGCTTGAGCTCGCAAGAACTGTGTCGACACCAGCAGTTGCCAATTCCGTGATGACATCGTTGAAACTGTCCACAAGATATGTGTCGTCTCCAAGACCGCCAGCCATTGCATCATCACCAGCCCCACCATCAATTACATCGCTACCTGTACCACCTGTGATCGTGTCGTTGCCAGCGCCACCGGATAAGGTATCACCCGCATTATTTCCAATGAGGACGTTATTGAGTTCATTACCGGTACCTTGTGTCGCTGTCGCCCCTGTCAACGTAAGATTTTCGAGGTTGGCGCCCAACGTGTAATTAAAACTAGATTGAACTGTGTCAGTCCCCTCATTCACATTTTCGATAACTGTATCGCCTGCCTGGCCGACAACATAGATATCGTTACCGGTGCCACCGATGAACGTATCATTGCCAGCACCACCAATCAGCGTGTCATTACCGGCACCACCAGACAAGGTATCGCCTGCGTCGTTGCCCGTTAGGACGTTGTCCAGCGCGTTACCTGTTCCCTGGGTCGCTGTTGTTCCGGTCAAAATGAGATTTTCGACGTTGGCAGTCAGCGTGTAGTTGACGCTTGCCTTAACCGTATCGGTACCTTCATTCAGGTTCTCCGTTACCACGTCACCGCTCTGATCAACGATATAGGTATCGTTGCCAGCGCCGCCTAGCAGCGTATCCGCCCCCAATCCACCATCTAGCGTATCGCTTCCAGCACCACCGATAAGCGTGTCGTTTCCGATCCCTCCGAATAGACTATCTCCGGCTGAATTGGCAGTAATGACATTGTCTAGTTCATTACCGGTTCCAGTGAGTACTGCGGAGCCCGTCAGTACCAGATTTTCTACGTTCGCCACAAGCGTGTAACTCATGTCGGTTCGTACCGTATCAATGCCCTCGTTCGCTTGCTCCACCACTTGATCCATATAATCAATCAAGTACGTGTCATTTCCTTTTCCTCCGACAAGGACATCCGGATCCCGTAAGCTTGGCGCAAGTCGATCGACGCCATCAAGCACATCATTTCCTGCGCCCCCGATCAAGGTATCGTTCCCAGTCCATCCTATAAGGGTGTCCCCATTGTCGCTTGCCGTCATTGTGTTATTGGACGTATTGCCGGTTCCTGTCAAACCACCCGAACCCGTTAACGTCAAGTTTTCGACATAGGCACTTAAGGTATAGCTCACACTGGAAAGAACCAAATCCGTACCAATATCGGACGCTTCTTTAACCAGGTCATTGACATCATTAACCACATACGTATCGCTTCCAGCGCCACCCTGCATCACATCGGCCCCCGAACCGCCATCAATCCAATCCGCGCCAGTTCCACCTGTAATCGTGTCGTTGCCAGCACCGCCAAGCAACGTATCACCAGCGTTGTTACCGACGATGACGTTGTTCAGTTCATTGCCTGTCGCTCTTGTAGCAGTAGCCCCGGTAAGCGTCAGGTTTTCCAGATTGCTACCCAAAACGTAATCCACGTTGGATTGAATAGTGTCACTACCCTCGTTGAGATTTTCAACGACAACGTCCCCTGCTTGGCCGACGACAAACGTGTCGTCGCCTGTTCCACCGATCAAGATATCGTTACCGAGACCGCCTTTTAAGGTGTCGTTTCCAGCACCACCAATCAGTATATTGCCCGAGTCATTCGCAGTTAACGTATTGTTTAGTTCGTTGCCTGTTCCTTGTGAAGCCGTCGCGCCCGTTAAGATGAGATTTTCAACATTCGCAGTCAATGTGTAGTTGATACTCGACTTGACCGTGTCATTTCCCTCGCTCGCATTTTCAATGACGATATCGCCTGCTTGATCAACGGTATAAACATCGTCTGCAGTGCCTCCACGCATCGTGTCATTTCCTGATCCGCCATCAAGGCTATCATTCCCGACGTCACCGATCAGCAGATCATCGCCGGCACCGCCGATAAGCGTGTCATCTCCATTGCCGCCGTTCAGGCTATCGTTACCTGTACCCCCGATAAGTATGTCGTTCCCGTTCATTCCGGACAAAACACTGCCGGCATCGTTCGCAATCAGGGTATTGGCGATTTCGTTGCCTGTTCCTTGAAGAGAAGCATTCCCTATAAGCGTCAGATTCTCGATATTGCTACTGATGGTGTAGTTGACATTTGCCATCACCGTATCAGTGCCTTCGTTCACATTTTCGGTAACGACATCGTTCGTGTTATTCACAAAGTAAAGATCGTTACCGGTATTCCCTGTGAGCGTGTCCACGCCGGCGCCACCGATCAACGTGTCATTTCCGTTGCCCCCCCACAAATTGCTACCAGCGTCATTGGCTGTCAAAATGTTGTCCAACGCGTTGCCGTTGGCCCACAACGCAGCCGTCGTTCCTGTCAACGTCAGGTTTTCAACATTCGTTCCTAACGTATAGGTTATATTTGACTTGACCGTATCAGTTCCCTGGCCCGCTGCTTCTGTAATCACATCGCTGGCGCTGTCGACGATATAAGTGTCGTCTCCTAAACCACCCGCCATCGTGTCATTTCCAGCACCACCATCAATCACATCGTTTCCTGTTCCTCCTGTGATCGTGTCATTTCCAGCACCACCAGATAAAGTATCGCCAGCGTTATTTCCGATGAGGACGTTATTTAGCTCATTACCAGTACCTTGTGTCGCTGCGGATCCTGTCAACGTCAGGTTTTCAAGGTTCGCACCCAATGTGTAATTGACGCTTGATTGGACGGTGTCCGTACCCTCATTCAGATTCTCGGTAACTGTGTCTCCTACTTGGGCAACCAGATAAACGTCGTTACCGACACCACCAATTAATGTATCGTTTCCGGCACCACCAACTAACGTATCATTACCTGCGCCACCCGATAAGGTATCGCCAGCGTCATTCCCTGTGAGGATATTGTCCAACGCATTACCGGCTCCCTGGGTAGCCGCTATTCCTGTCAGAATGAGATTTTCGACGTTGGCAGTCAGCGTGTAGTTAACGCTTGCCTTGACCGTATCGGTACCTTCATTCAGGTTTTCTGTCACGACGTCGCCTGATTGGTCAACGACATAGGTATCGTTACCAGTACCGCCCACCAAGGTGTCGTTACCAACACCGCCTATCAATATGTCGTTACCTGCACCACCCGAGAGTGTGCTGCCAGCACTGTTTGCAGTCAGCACGTTATCCTGGGTGTTGCCGGTTGCAGTCAAACCTGCGGTAGTACCGACCAGTGCCAGGTTTTCCAGATTTGCTGACATGGTGTAGCTCGCGCTGGCCTGCACCGTATCGGTACCGGCGCTCGCTGCTTCCGTAATGACGTCACTAGTACTGTCAACGATATAGATATCGTCTCCAAGTCCCCCAGCCATCGTGTCGTTACCAGCTCCGCCATCGATCACGTCATTACCTGTACCTCCTGTGATCGTATCGTTGCCGGCACCACCAGAAAGCGTGTTCCCCGCGTTATTACCAATAATGATGTTGTTAAGATCATTGCCTACTCCGAGCGTCGCAGTCGTTCCCGTCAGCGTCAGATTTTCAATATTGGCGCCGAGGGTGTAGTTGATATTTGACTGCACGGTGTCTGTGCCGTCATTCAGGCTCTCAGTTACAACGTCGCCAATTTGACCAACCACGTAGATGTCGTTGCCTGCTCCACCAATTAATGTGTCATTGCCAGCACCGCCAATCAGCGTGTCATTACCAGCACCGCCAGACAAGGTATCGCCTGCGTCATTCCCTGTGAGGACGTTGTCCAGCGCGTTACCTGTTCCCTGGGTCGCTGCTGTTCCGGTCAGAATAAGATTTTCGACGTTGGCAGTCAGCGTGTAGTTGACGCTTGCCTTGACCGTATCGGCACCTTCATTCAGGTTCTCCGTTACCACGTCACCGCTCTGATCAACGATGTAGGTATCGTTGCCAGCACCACCCAGCAGCGTGTCGTTGCCGGCTCCACCCATCAGCGTATCGTTACCAGCACCGCCGGAAAGTGTGCTGCCAGCCTGATTCGCTGTCAGAACGTTGTCTGAGGTATTTCCGGTTCCTGTCAGACCTGCTGTGGTGCCTGTCAACGTGAGATTTTCAATGTTTGCAGACAGCGTATAGCTTGCACTAGCTTGTACAGTATCAGTCCCCTCAGCAGCATTCTCTACGATGACATCCGCGGTGTTATCAACTATATAGAGATCGTTCCCAGTACCGCCCTTTAAAAGGTCGGCGCCAGCGCCACCATCCAATGTGTCGTTGCCAGCCCCGCCAGTCAGTGTGTTAGCTACGGCATCGCCAACTAGTACGTTATCAAGCTCGTTGCCCGTCCCGTTGATGGCATTGCCAGTGAGCGTCAAATTCTCAAGATTTGACCCAAGCACGTAGTCAATACGAGACTGAATTGTGTCGACACCTTCATTTGCATTCTCGACGACAACATCACTACTACTATCGACAACGTAGGTATCGTTTCCTTTTCCGCCGCGCATGAAATCTGCGCCTGTGCCACCGATCAGGAGATCATTCCCCTGGCCACCGATAAGAGTGTCGTTGCCGGCACCGGCAGACAGCGCATTGCCAGCATCATTGGCTACAAGGATATTGTCCAGCTCGTTGCCAGCACCATTGATGACCTTATTACCAGTCAAAGTCAGGTTTTCAAGATTGGCCCCAAGAGTGTAACTGACGCTTGATTGCACGAGATCGATACCCTCACCGAAGTTCTCAGCGACAGAATCTGCACTGGAATCAACGATATAGGTGTCGTTGCCTTTGCCTCCAGCCATCGTATCAAAACCAACACCTCCATCCAGGACGTCATTACCGACGCCTCCCCTAAGGATGTCGTCTCCGGCACCTCCAGACAGCGTGTCCCCGGCATCGTTGCCAACGATCGTATTGTCTAAAGAATTGCCAATTCCTGACGTAGCGGCTCCCGTCAGCGTGAGGTTCTCAAAATCCGCTCCGAGCACATAGTTGATACTTGATTTGACAAGATCGATGCCCTCGCCAGCATTCTCAATCGCCTGATCCCCGGCATTGTCGACTACGTAGATATCGTTGCCTGCGCCTCCGATTAATATATCGGCCCCCGCACCACCGTCCAAGATATCGTTTCCGGCGCCACCAATAATTTTGTTGTTCCCGGAATTGCCCAGAATGACGTTGTCCAACGCATTTCCGGTGCCGTTGATATTGGCAGTTCCGGTGAGGGTCAGATTTTCTACATTCGCACCTAACGCATAGTTAATACTCGACTTGACAAGATCGACGCCCTCTCCCGCTCCTTCAACAATCTGATCCCCGACGTTATCGACGATATAGCTATCGTCGCCTTCCCCACCAATCAATATGTCTGCACCGTAACCGCCGTCAAGGGTATCGTTACCAGCACCGCCCGACAGGGTATTGTTGGCTCGATTTCCGGTGATGACATTGTCCAGTGCATTGCCTGTAACGTTTCGCGCAATACGCGGATTGTTTGCATCGGTATCTGATCCGGGATTGGCAGAATTGGCTGCATCAGTCAACGTTAGATTCTCAACGTTCGTTGCCAATACATAGCCATCCAGAGTAGTCCGAACTGTATCGACGCCCTCGTTGGCATTTTCCGTTACAACATCATCTTTGTTATCGACAACGTAAATATCGTTTCCGATACCTCCCGTCATTGTGTCTTTTCCTGCGCCGCCATCAAGGACATCGTCTCCTGCGTCGCCTTGAAGAATGTCGTTTCCGCCGTCGCCAGACAACGTATCGTTGCCATCTTCTCCAAAGATCGCATCGTTGCCATCTCCGCCGTGCATCTCGTCGTCGCCTTTGTCGCCGGACAAGACGTCATTGCCGGTACCACCGTCGACGAAATCATTGCCATCACCGCCGAAGATGACATCATTGCCATCTTCGCCAAAGAGCGCATCTGCTCCGGCGCCGCCTAATACGATGTCATTAGCCATGCCCGCAAACACAACGTCATTGCCGTCGCCGGCCGACACAACGTCCTCGTCGGCACCAGAATAAATAACGTCGTTTCCTGCGCCACCTTCAATGACGTCATTTCCCTGGTCGTCCAGCACAAAGTCGTTACCATCACCGGCGGCAATATGATTACTACCAGTGGTTCCAGTAAGAATATCGTCGTCAGCCGTACCAATGATTTCTGTTGGCGTGGAAATGGGATTACGAGTCAGAATTTGCTGACTTCCATCAGGCATCGTCAATATGACTTTGTTTGATACTTGCAAAGTAACATCTGCAGCATTGATGGAGCTTCCATCATCCATCGAAACATTTGTCGTACCGTTGATGACATTGCCATTCGAAGTAGAAAATGCATGATTGCTAGATAACGATATTTCACGAACACCGGCATCTTCCAGACCGACCAGCTCACCTTGATCCGAAATACCGTTGCCGTTAGTGTCTCTCCATACAACCAACTTTCCCCACAAGTCGTCAAGCGCACTGATTTTTCCATCATGATTACTATCGAACCCGGCTAGACCTTCAAGATCCGTTTGAGCCCCATTGACGTACTGCTTGAAACTGAGTTCGGCCTTTCCTGCGATAACCCCGTCGCCATTTTTATCGTAAGCGAGAAAACCGTCTCCTCCTGTGGTCCATCCCATCTTGTAACGCCAGCCATCATCTTTGATGTCGTAAAAAGCCTGGCTGGTATCAGCAGCTTGCAGCACGATGCCATTTTTATCCAAGTCCAGAACAATTGGACCGCCTTCCCCGCCTTCTCCGCCCTCACCCTCTCCGCCCTCCGATCCTTCCGCGGCTTCCGAAGACTCATCCTCACCGGTTTCAGTCTCAGCGGTTTCCAAACCAGCTTCGGGACCATTTCCCTCCCCCTCACCGCCATGCCCCGGCTCAAACGGAGCCAAAGGAACAAAAATCGTCTTTACTGTCGAACCACCGTGTGCATCATCAACTTCAATTTGAAATGCATCCTGTGTTCCGTTAAATCCTGTCTGCGAAAATCCCCATGAACCATCTGCATTCACATAAGCATAGCCATTTGGAGTTCGTCCACCGTCACCTGCGGTTATTAGCTTGTATGTAAAGGAAGTATCATCGGGATCACTAATAACTAGCTTCCCGTGCGCAGCATCAACAATGTAATCTATTGGACTGTCGCGATAGGCGGCATTGTTACCATTTTTATCGAATCCGAAACCTGGCTCAAAAAACGGTACGTCAATTTCGTTTCCATTGCCATCGAAGATACGGGAATATCCGTATATAGGAGTCCTGTTGTAGCCCAAATCCACGACCACAGGATTATCGTTAACAGGCGCCAAAGTAATGACGACATCTTCATGGGCGACGTTCCCATTCCCATCTTGTACGGTATAGCTAAATCCTGCTTCGTTGCCGAAATAATTCGCCTCTGGGTTGAAGTGGACGGTCCCATTTTGCAGACTTACAGTCCCGTGCAAAGCATGATCCACGCCCGTCATCGTTAACGAGGTACCGGTCGCACCAGCGACAATGTCATTTTTCAACAAATCGAAAGCAAGGACGTCTAGTGGAATGTCTTCAAGTCCATTAGTGATGCCGTCTTTTCCAGGAGCAATATTGGATAGGTCTTGCGTCTTTGTGACAATGAGAGATATCTGGCCATTGCTGCTCTCGACGATGATGCCGTCTTTAATCACATGCGTACGTGTCCCAATCGCATCGGCCTGTAAATCTGGGCTGGCCATCTGGAACGTCTGCCCGTTTTGGTCATAGCTACCTCGTCCATAATGAAGTGCAGTAATCCCCAAATCGTTTAGCGTTTTACTTTCACCATCGTCCATCACGCCATTGCCATTTGCGTCTCGCCAAATCCGTAATTGTGCGAATACTGGATCGAGAGACGTGATATCACCATCCCCGTTGACATCCACCCAGCGCATGCTGGCGAGGCCTTTTACACCGTCCGCCACCAATCCATTAGAAAATAACTCGCTCGATGCATCAATTACACCGTTGTAATTGCGGTCAAGCACAAGAAAGCCATCTTGCTTACTGGCCCACGCTGTACTTTTAAAAAAGCCACTATCATCAACGTCAAAGACAACGTTCGCTTGATCTTTGCTAACCGTTTGAACACCATCTCCGTTGAGATCCAAAATAATCGGACGCCAATTTTCTACCGTCGCGTTCGCCGGCAAAGATGGCGCGAGCTGTCCATTTCGCTGCGCTCGCTGCAACTCAGTCAAACCAGCCTGAGGATCACCATATGCGCTCTGCAAACGCGCAGTATCAACCTCCCATTGAGGAGCAATCGCTTCACGCCCCAAGGCGGAATAAATGAATTGAGTTCCCATGTTCCGGAAATACTCGGGACTTCCAACTACTGCATCGATCGGTATACCGTCAGTTCCGTAATGAATGGTCCTTTCCTGAGCACTAACAGGATCTATGTCAACGAGCGCGTAAGTACTCCCGTCGTAACTCAGCCGCGGCAATCTATTAGCAATCAATCCGATTGGTGTGTTCGGACTCTCACTTTGCGCACGAGCCACGAGTTGATCCAGAGTAGATTTGATGCTACCCAAGTAGCCTTGGAGCATCTCTCGCCCACCATTCTCTCCATCTACGTGAATGCCGACTCCCCCTCCCTCCCATACAAAACTTCCACTTCCCCATGGAGTCGGTGGGTCGTCATCGCCGAAGATCGCATCGAATATCATGCTACCGACGATCAGAAATGGCGCCGCCACGGGGAAGGCCAAAGAAAGAGCACCAATAGCAGCGCCAAGATAGTCCCCTTTGGATAGGCTATAAGCAATCGCCAATCCTCCAGCTATATCACCGATGTCTGATATCACGCCACTGGCATCTCCAAACGCATCAGGATTGTCGATCAATGCTTTATCAATAGCAGTTGCATTCCTTTCGACGCCATCAACAACTATTGACCCGCCTGTAAATCCTAAAGAATTGGCATACGCCGTCGCGCCAAAATTGACTAGCGAAGCCCCAGCCGTAATCGACCCTAAAATGTCGCCATTTTGTATGTTCTTTTCCAGCGAAATTAAGCTTCCAAGCGCACCTACGACGGAAGCGCTTTCAGACAAGACCGAATTATTAGATAGGCTAGCGGCGAAGTTAACTCCTCCCGCAATAATTGGTAGTGGTTGTCCGCTCTGAATTGCTTTGATGAGACTAAGGAAACCAGCGGTCATCCCTACAGCATAAGAAATCTGCTGGGCACCAGTGTCATAGGGAACTTCAGTTATATTTCCGTTAGTATCAATGGATCGCTGAATGCTTCCTTCAGGAGTCGTAATAATTTCAACCGAACTGCCATCCGCCCCCAAATGCCTAGAAGACGACTGGATTAATTCTCCATTTCCGTCGACTGTTTTCGCTATGATGTAGTGGTCTGACGTAAACGTCGTATCAGTACGCTGAAGCACGCCTCCAATATCGTCCGCGACAATAACTGTTGTATCGGCAGCACCATATTTTGCAGTAACTATATTTTTTCCGTCGATACTCTGAATATCCAGACTCGACAAATTTTGGCCACCCGGAACAGTTTTTACCGTATTGATTAGCTGATTTACTTCTGCAGCAGATAGGTTATCCCCTCCCGGGTTTACGGGATTGTATCCATTGTTTTTTAATGCCTGAATCAGAATGTTGGCGTTATTTTCCGATATTCCAGGAGGGGCAGTGAAGCTGATATTATCTGTGGAAAATGCCGACAAACCAGACGGATCTTCATCTCCTTCACTTGGCGAGAGCGAACCCTTTGTTGTAATGACGATTCCATTTCTCGCCTCCACAAATATAAATTCATTTTCTCCCGTCCTCGTGAAAGAAAATCCATCTCCTTTAGCAATGACATATGTCTCCCCAGGCTCGAAATCTACCAAACTCGCTAAATTCAGCATTAACGATGGATTGGAGATCGCGGATCCATTGAGTAATTGACTTGACGTAACTCCCGCAATCTCAAGAACAGCAGCGAAATCGTCATTCAATGCAACTCCATTAAGGAATGCATGTGTTGGCTTAAGATCTTCGAAATTGGAACCAGAAAACTGGACAGTGACCACGCCGGCGAGCATGTGTACTTCGGCAGTCTGTTGATACCCATCAGCTGTCAACACATCGCGAACTTTGTCTCCATTTAATGAAACTTGAAAACCTTGCGTGTCGCTATATACATTAATACCGTCGGCAGAAATAGCATATCCAACAGAGCCCGCATCTGCTATATCGTTCTGATATCCTAGCAATGCATTCTTAATTTGATGCTCTGCCTCTATCGCATCATTACCGGTCAATCCCGATGCGGCAATTACTTCTTGAGTCATCTTATCGACAGCAGCAAATTTAGACTCGTCATCGAGATCTGCAAATGCTATCTTGTCCTCCATCCGAACTGGCATGGACGGCTTCTTTCCGATAACTTTAATCGCACTAGGATCTCGAGGTTCAAAGTAAACTCTGCTTCCAGGTGCGTCTATGAATTCTCTATACCCATACACATCCAAAATCACGCCTGTTTTGGGGTCTTTGTCATACCCAATCACTACATGGCTGCCATCTCCGTTATCGACTACGACGTACTTGCCTTTTCCCCCTAAGTCAACTAAACCTGCATTGTCAGTCCCCCAGAATTGAGAAAATTCATCAAACGATCGACTGATGTCTCCGCCTTTTCCTCGAGAAGCTGTAAATGCTTTGAAAGCAGCTACTGGGTCGTTGGCAGCTACGGCCTGTGCGAGGCTTGTGGAGGCCGTGGAAATAAAACCATTGTAGAAACGACTTAAGAGGGCTAGGCGCTGATTATCAGACAAAACATAGCCTGGTATTAAATTACGAACTTTCGATAAGAAAAAAGTATCGACGAAGCCCTCTTTTTCGGCTACTGCATTGAGACTCGCCGTCCATGCTAAGTCGTCAGATGGAATAAGATGATCAATCGATGTGATTTGGAGACTTCCGTCTGGCTTCCTTTCTATGTAACTGACTAAGGTTGGATTTCCCTTTCTCGTTTCTATACCAAAGTAACTCATTAGATTGGCTACGGAGTTTCCGGTTTTCGCAAAAACTCCAACTATGGAATCAAGCTTTACTTGATCATCGGGGGAAAGTACGGCCCGAAACGACGCCACGTTGCTAGCCTGAATCTGATTATCTTTATTTACAAGCAACAAGCCGACGCCAGTAGTCAATAGCCCATTAGTATCTATATAGATATTTAGTCTAGATCCCTCTAGTTGAGTCAGAAGCGCACGTACTTTAGCTTGATATTCTGGTGTCGTAGGAGCAGTACTTTGGATCGCCATTTGATTCCCTATTATTTTTTAACTACATCAAAGTTAATCACGCATACGGCGTTAGTCGAGCTGTGAGTGTGGTTCTCATCCTCGATAGCTCCTGAAGAAAATTCGCTTGGAGGCGCCTCTATCGCTAAGTCACCCCAAAGTTGATGCTGCAACGATTTCACAATCAAAAAGTGTTGCCCTGGCTTTCCCCATCTATAAATTTTCGATTCGGTAGCAGAAGGAGCATCCCCGTCATAAGTGCCGAACTCAACTAGAATTAATTTAGAGTTCATTTTGACAATAACTGTTTGCCGCAGACTAGCCCAAGCTGAGGGCGACAAGTTAGGGCCGCTCACGGAAAATCTCGGGCACCCATGATCAATCCCAAAATATGCATCCCAATAAGCTATTGGTTCATCCGAATTTTTATAAGGCTTCAACAGATCATATTGAATGAAATACTCAGCACCGCTGAAATAGGCTGTTTTCTTGTTAAACACGCCGATTTCCAGACCTTTTTTATTAGAGAGAATAGGCGCTCTTCCATAAGTGCCATCTCCTATTTCAGAATCTTTTTTTAGACACGAAGGAAAAGTTTTATCGAGAAAATCTAAAGTTTTCTCAATTCCATCTCTAGCAACAATTCCATCGGGATAGGGAATTTCAATTTGCTCAGGATGATAAAAAACAGCATTTGCAATTTCCTTGCAATATTTTTGCTGTTCGTACCAATTAATTGACCAATCAAATTCTTTGGCTTTGAAAGGAATAGAAATCTCTTTAGCTTCCGAAACGTGATTCCAAAAGCTCTTCTTTACTCCATCCCAATCAGAAAGAAATTCTTTCCACTCCTGCGGATAAGCTGCCTGAGAAGAAATAGGCTGAGCAAAGCAAAGACCTGCTGAATACGCAACGCCAACTAGAATAGAAAACTGTATCGCCCTTGAAAACATGCTAGCTCCCAACCAAATCTGAGGATGGATAATTTTCAAAAGACAAATCCAAAGATTTCAAATTTTCTATTTTCTTTTCAAGAATTCGGATGTCGGATAAGTTTTCAATTTTTTCTATCTCAGCCAAAGTCAGGTCTTTAACTTGCTCAGTGGAGAGTAATACCCTCTCCGAAATCTGAAGAGAATTGAGAATAAGTCCAGATGCCTCTGGTAGGGTCATCGCTCGAGAATTCGCATAGGTCTCCAAGAGAGCATAGCTTTCTCCGGTCACTGGAATTCCTTTGTTACTAACTATTGACTTTGCTAGGCGCGCTTTATATTTTCGAATTTCATCATTCTGGATATATTCGGAGTGAACCGACGCTCGCTGTCTATTTATTGCTTCCCTAAGTTGAATTTTTAAACGTGCAATCTCATGGATTCTATGAATATTGCTTAACGGAGCAGCTATATCAATAGGTTCGGTATTTTCGACTTTGAATCTAAATTGTTTAGTCAACGCTGGATACACTTTATCCAGGAGCCATTCTCTAAGCTCCTGCAATTGGTCCTGAGTTGTAGCAGTGGAGATAGCCACCGTCATTTGTTCTCTGAAGCGCTCAGATTCCAATAGAACGGTCCTATTCTCTTCTGCTTTTGCGACAATCAACCGCGCCGCTTCTAACATAGAGATATTTCTCGCGACACCAACGTACTTAAGCAAGTCCAGATTCTCGCCCTTCTCTGGATCATCAATATATAAATTTGCCTGCTCTAATTTATTCAAACGAACAACGTCACCCTGCTCGCAGCTGGGCAAGAACGGCTTCCGAATCAAGTTTATTTTTTCTTGCAGCACCTTGAGCAGTACTTTTCTATTTGCTTCAATCAACACCTGCGGAGCAGATTTTGCTGGCGGTACTCTTGCGTCATTGAATACACCGCCATTAAATCGCCATCCCCAACAATTACGAAGTGTCATCCCGTCAGGAATACTCCCGAGATAACTGCTGCAGTAGTACCAATCACCTTCCATGTGCGGTTGGTACTCAGGATCGTCAGTAAAATAGACAATTCGGTTCGACTTCACCTGGGTGACAATAATCCAATGACTTTTGGCTGCGACGTCATCCTTCGTGGAGATCTTTTCTTCAACTAGCTTATTCATGCGAGAACCTTTTCCTCGTAGTCTGAATGAATACGAAATACTTTTAATCCTTCGTTGTTACTTGCCGCAGCAAAGACATTTCCCGTTGACATAGATCCCACAGCTGGAGGTTGCTTGTATGTCCCGCCTATCTTTCCCTCCCAAAGTTTCACCTCTGCTTTCGGATCAAATAATGCGAGATGCCCCTCGATCGAAAGAACGAGGAAATATTTTCCATAAGGGATAGGGCACCAGGTCCCTGCGCTCCTCAGACGTGACATCCAACGTATTTCACCGGAAGCGATGTCGAAAGCCACTACATGCCAGCGGCCATCCAGTGCAATCACAATATCGTCATATGTCTGAACGAATTGATGCTGATTTCCCTGGCCGTATCTACGTTTCCATATTTCAGATCCGGTATGAATATCAAGCGCAATCAAGTAGCCTTTTTCTGTTGAAACGAATACGCGATCCCCAGCAATACCTGGCTTGCCTCTCACTAGGCCTTGGGTCGAAGACTTCCAAAGAAGTCCCCCCGTTGACGCATTAACCGCAACAACTGTCTGATCGTTGCAGCTTGCTACAACGATATTTGATTTGACGTCATATGCAGGGCTACCGGGTGGCCACCAAGCATGCTCATAGCTCCAGATCAGCTTTCCGGAATCCCAATCCATAGCGTAGAGATGCCCATATGGGTCACCATCATTCCATTGTTCAGTGCTGACAAAGAGACGTCGATTGGTAAGATCTACTTCTGGTGTCGCATGTACGCCGGAGTCTTCACGCCAACGCCACACAATGTCTCCGGTCTTCGCGTCAAGCCGCGTAATTGTTCCGTCATAACACCCGAATACAAGACTGTTATCTGCGTATTGAAGCTGTTGAACAATGCCTTTTTCGGGCTTGGACAAACTCTCGTACGACCATTCGATGTCACCGCTTTCAACGTTATGACGCCAGACCCGACTACTATCATCCGCAACAAACACCGCATTGTCTGCGATCACTGGCGAGCATTTTCTGGGATGTCTTTTGTTTTCATTCAGTCCAAACCGCCACCAGAGTGGTTGATCGATGAAGTCGGCGTGTTGCCCCCTCATCAGTGGAGGCTTCGCGTCGTAGGCATCACGACTTAAGCCAATATCGTGACGACGATAGAGAGATAAGACCGGCAAACTTCCCGTTGAGATTTGACGCGATCCCAACGGCTGCCACATATCGAAGAAAAGTGAGAACGCAACTAAATCCAGCTCAACGGCATCTTCTTTCAAAGCACGTTCGATTAGTTCTAAGGCGCTACCGCTATCCATGAAATCGTCGACGATGATTGCGCGTCGCCGCGTCTTATCGTGACTACCTAGAATCCATCCTTCGGTTGAAGTAGCGCCATCCCGCTTGTCTCTAACAAGTAAAATTTCCAGGTGATGCCCATCTTTCGATGCCTCCGCAGAAATCGAGTACAACAAAGGACTAGCCCCGTATCCCGGTCCGATTAAAATTTCAGGCTTAAGTGGTCGAATCAAACGCCACATGAGACGCCCAGCTATAGCCGACCATTTGGATTGAGTTAGGAGACGCCGGAAGTCAAAGACGAGCTTGTCTGTGAAATGCGTTGCCTCGGGACAGATACGCTTCCGCAAGACATTCCAATCACGATCTGATCGTACGGATATTCTCGGGCGCTCGAGCACGTTGTTATCTGCCTCAAATACACGATCGTTAATTAACGTGACACTCATGAATCAGCGCCTCCTATCAGTGGCTCTGGTCCGGTACTTTCGGCGGCGGTCGCCGGTACTTCACGCGACTCTGAAACAGAAGCAGTCACTACGGAGAGACGTTTCTCTCCAATCTTGATGACCTCGTCAACCTGTAAGCTCTTTGGCAGCTGATGTGTGATGAAAAGCATGCTAACTTTGCCGCGCAACGCGTTGATCGTGCGAGCAAAATGTTCTGCGGTTTCACCATCAAGAGCACTAGTAGCCTCGTCGAAGATCAATATTTTTGGTCGTTTCAATAACGCGCGGGCGATGGCAAGGCGTTGCTTCTGCCCACCTGACAGACCAGCGCCTCTCTCTCCTATCTCCGTTTGGTAGCCCTGTGGGAGCGCCTCGATGACACTGTGGATTTCAGCCATTTTGCTGGCTTGCACTACCTGATCGAAAGTCACGTGAGGATTCGCCACAGCGAGATTGTCGTAAATCGTTCCCGAGAATAGATTTGTTTCTTGGGGGACCACGCCGAAATAGGAACGCAATTCGTTCGCTGCTAAGTGGCGAATATCTGCACCATCGATGCGGATCTGTCCCGCGGAGGGTTCATAGAATCCCTGCAACAACTTAGCCAACGTCGACTTCCCTGATCCTGACGGACCTATAAGCACAGATGTCGTCCCCGGCTTTAATGAGATATTGAGATGCTGATACAAAAATGGTCTGTCTGGCCCGTATTTGAATGCCAGATCAATGATCTCCACTCTCCCCTCACGTTTGGCATCACGGCTTGGAGTCATCGTATAAGGTTCGGTAGGCGCATTCATGATATCGGCCAGCCGTTTGACAGAGATGGATGCCTGCTGAAACTGCTGCCATAGCCCGACAAGACGTAGCACGGGTTGACTTAGTTTTCCAGAGAACATCTGAAATGCAACTAGCATACCGATAGTGAACGTTTCGCCGGTGCCCGATGCGCCGTTCATGACCACCCAGGCACCAATCGTCAAGACCAACAACGTCATCAACTGTTCAAGCATATTGGCAGCGACGTTATAGGTATTTGCAATCTGACGCGTTTGAAACCCAGCCTCCAAATAACTGGCCAGGTATCCCCTCCAGCGTTTTGTCAATTGCGGTTCCATCTGCAAGCTTTTTACCGTTTCCAGACTAGATACATACTCGGTAAGAAAGGCTTGATTTCTGGCCCCCAAAAGAAACTGATAATTCATTCGTTTTCGAAACGCCGGCGCTACAGCGACAGAAAGTAAAGTGATCGTCCCTAAAATTGCAAGCACTAGGAGAGTCAGCGGAACACTGTAATAAAACATGATTCCGACAAAGATCAACAAGAAAGGTAAATCTAAAACTAGCGTTACTATGCTGGAAGCAACAAATTCTCGTACGGTCTCCACGCCGTGTAAGCGCGCCGCTATAACACCGGTTGGCCTATGCTCAAAATAGGTTAGAGGCAATCGAAAAAGATGCTCGAGAACGACAACACCCAATTGCGCATCAACGCGATTTCCCGTGTGAAGAATTAAGTACTGACGTATCCAGGTCAATAGCGCGTTGAACACCATAAAAACAGCAAGTCCAATACCGATGACGACTAACGTGCTGCTTGTCTGGTGTACGACGACCTTGTCAATGATGACTTGAGTAAATAGCGGCGTAGCCAGTGCGATCAATTGAATTATCAAAGAGGCGAGCAGTACGTCGCGCCAGATCGACTTATGTTTTAGCAGTACGGGAATGAACCAAGAAAAACCGAATTCCCTTCCGGTCATTCCGTCTTGATCCTGAACAGATTTCGCTTTGGGAGCGCATTCAATTATCCGGCCGGAAAAACTTCCCTTGATGCTATCGGGAGCGATTTTAGTCGGCTGTTGCTGGCCTGGCATAAATACCCACATGCCGTCACTATCCGCTTTAACGGCAAGAGCCAAACATGGCGACGTTGTTGGTTGTTCAATGCCCGAATTTGATAACTCAGAGCCCTTCTGAATGAGCTCCAAAAAGCACGGAAATTTTATTTTTTCTAATCGAGGAAGGTGCTTGTGATATTTGCAGCGCAAACCTAACTTTTCTATTGGCTCTACTAATAGACTGAAAGAGTACGGCGGAGGAAATCCTTGCGTGACTAGATCAGGATCGAAAGGAATGTGACTGATTTGGGCGATACTCCCCAGCGCCCAAATGATCTGCTCCAGAGGAATATCATTTTTGTTATCTTGCTGAATAGCTTCTTGTCGTGAAATCATTCTTTCCCTTGTAAGACAAAAGGCTGTAAATTGCTCCACGCGTTCGCAGACAACGATAGATCAAGCGAACGCACGTGATGAAACCAGCCGGCAGGCAAATATAGAAGATCACCGGGCTGAAGAACGCAATTGGTAGATGAGGCGCGTTTTGCTAAAGGATATTTGCGATAGTCAGGATCTTCAGGATTAAACCTCGATCCGTCCAACGCTAAATTTACCTTCCAGGTAGACAAAAATTCCGCATCATTCGGCGGAAACAAAATGAACTGTTTTCTCCCCCATACCTGAGCGAATAGATTGTCGTCGAAGTCCCGATGGAGCGGAGTCACGGTTCCCGCCGGACCCAGCCAAATACGGGCGCCTCGATCCTCCTGAAAATAGTCGGGCCAATTACATAAAGCATTTAATTCTGGGAGTTTTTGATTTCCAAGATACGGAGGTACGCCTTCTGATAAGTCGGAGATCGTTTCAAGATATGACCGAAGCGACATATCGACATGGGTGCGTGTGGGGGAGAATGGCTTTTCAATATAGTCATTCATTCTGGCGCTGACGTGCAAGTCACCATATCTCTCCGAAAGGTCGGCAGCAGTCATCTTGGCTAGCGGCCAGCAACTCACAGCTCCCCGGACAATAAAAGGCAAACCATTCGACGCTCTTTCTAGAAACTGCTGGAGATTTAATTCACCGACTTCTTCAATATTTGAGATTTGTCCAAAATCACGGTAGTACTCCTCAACATTTTTCCGCAATCGCCCCATGAGAACAGCATCTCTTCTCGGAAGAGACATGCGATATACATGCCATAAAGTGGAGGCGGCATTAGGTCTGGCCCTCAATTCTTCGAAAAAATCATTTGCCGAAAAAATAGAATTAATATCTTTCGCGTCGCAATCAGCGTAGGCCAATCCCGTATAGGCTGTCAGATCGATCATCGTTGAGACGGCAAGAATGTCAATGATGCAATCGTCTGCGTAAAGTGCCGCTCTTATAAAAGAAAGTGTCTCCGCATCGGCGAAGTAGTTGGAGATAATGACTGCTCTAGAATTCTGAGGAGGAATTGCACCCTCTACCCACTTCTTTAAGTTGTGGCTTTTTCGCTGCTCGCGCACCATCAAGACTTGAACAGCATGTCCATCTGCGTTTGCAGCCAATGCAACCATGTGCAATAGCGGCATTCCTCTTAAGCTCACACCAACTAAGACATCCGGCCGATAAGTCTTAATACGTTCCCAGATCAACGCCCCTGCCCACTGGACAATGCGCATGTCGAGAAGGTCGTCGATAACGACGTCAGCATGCTGTTTCAGAAACGCAGCCTTTAGCAACCCCTTCAGTTGGGTTCGTTGTTCTTGAAATACGTCGCGAGTAAATTCGATGTGGAGATTCTCATCTGAGAGAAAACCGCATGCCTCGGGTAGGCTCACTTGATCTAACATGAATTTCCTCTGTTAGGAGCGAGTGCTACTTGGCGAAACGAGTTGTTTCGTCGATATTTTTTAGAGATTTTTTCGCACGAGATTGCAGACTGGTGATTCGCTTTTTTTTCAAAATTCCAGTTCGCGGAGACATAGGAAATTTTGACGCAGAATCGCTGCATCGTTTTTTCAGACCGAGACAATTCAATCCCCCCCATACAGCGCCCCCGCGCAAACAACTTTGTTTTAGTAACTGCTATGTTGATTCATTACGTAGATAATTGATCGGTCCTACTCTTAGTTTTTCTGCTCAAGAACTTGAGCGAAAATAACGCAAATATTTTCTACCGATTAATAGTTAATGCGAGCAACTGTAAAGGTGGCCACTGACAAAATGCTGACCAATAGCTGACTAAAAATGGATTTGTAAAGATTTGTTGGGAATATAAAAAGAACAAAAACACGTATTCGAAGATACTTGCCAACATACCGCGCAGTCGGATGGTTTTTGTTCTAATCAATGCAGCGAAAGGCTCTCCGTGAGTAGTTAAAACAGCTCACCATGAAAGCCTTTACCAACGACTTGAGATATTTTTCCTGACAAATTGAATCATCGATTTCGTGTAAATTTTGGTCGATACAGCTATTCATAAAAATGTTCGATAATTTTCCTGTGCATTGACGTGAAAGTAACGCGTTAAGAAAAATCTAAAAGACGATTACAACGGATGTTGAAATAAAAGACTCAATCGAATTTAGATTGGAAAGAGCGCATAACAAAAAACCAAATTTAAGTCTCAATACAAACAATGCCAACGAATAAAAACTTGAGAAATTTTCTTGCAGCTACTCTGTTTACTTTTTGCGCAACTAGCCATGCTCAAGAAATTGAATCGACGGAGGAGATTGAGAAAATAGTCGATACCACATCGCACGACAATTTTTGGGAAATACAAACGGTCATCGTGCGTACTCCGCAAGGTGGGGAAAATGCTCGTCTATCTCTTGCAATACTTAAACCACCTAAAGAGGTAGCAATCAAACATATTATTTTGATTCCATCCACATCGATACGGCCAGAACTCCCGACCGCTAGCGGCCAATTTTCATTCAACATTAGTGTGCCTTGGATTAGGGCTGGGAAGCTTCTTGGGGAACAAGGAATTCTTCTTGCCTACGCGGATGTTCCCAGCGATGCAAACGGCCGCCCTATTGCATTGAGAGCACGTGAGTTATTCGGTGACTTGAAACAGTCAATTCAGTATCTCGCGGGAGAATATCCGCATGTCCCCATTAACATTGGCGCTTTTTCAAATGCGGCTATACCTACACTTAACTTATTGAAGAAACTAGATGGGATTGATAAGGCGATTATTGTAAGCGGAGCTTTTCTGGATGCACGGGATATGTATTGGCGTGGTCTCAAAACACCAGTGATGCTGATCCATGCTCCTACTGCTCAATGTGATCACAGTCCCTTCTTAGAGGCTGAAATCGTTGCGCGCCAAAACGGATTTTCCTTGGTTAAAGCAGGATATGAACGGAAAGAACCACAAGCATCCTGTGCCCAACGCGCTCAGTCGCGACTTATCGGACTAGATCGAGAATTTGCGACACTGGTATCTAAGTGGCTAAATAAGGAAGAAATTCCAAATGTCATTGGCTCCCCCAATCCTGAAACTGCATGGCGCGAGCAAGTATTGTCGTACACGTTGGGAACAAAACGATTGGAAATGACCCTTCTCCTGCCAGATGGCCCGGGACCATACCCACTACTGGTCTTCAATCACGGAGATATCGTTCTCGGAATGCCGTTCTTTCAATATAAAAGAAGGTATCGGCAGTTACCTGCCGCCCGGGAATTTTTACGCTTAGGAATCGCTGTCGCATTCCCCTCCCGTCAAGGAGTTGGGATGTCCGAAGGTATTTATCCGTTTCCGCAAAATATAACGGATGCAGATCCTTCGTACATCGCGCGACAACATGCCCTTTCCATCATGTCTGCGATTGAATATCTAAAGACTCGGGACGAAATCGATCAAACAAAGGTCATCCTCGCAGGACAATCAGCCGGAGGATTTGCGGTCATGTACATAGCAAGTCAAAATCCACGAGGAATTATCGGAGCAATAGAATTCGCCGGCGCGCGTCCGGACAATCGGGATGGAAGTCCTGCAAACTTCAGCAATCCAATTATGATTGATGGACATTCCGAGTTTGGGAAAACAACACGCTTTCCAACATTGATGATATATGCGGAAAATGATAGCCGAACTTCGTCCAACACCATCCGGCTTTCTTATGAAGCCTATGTGAACTCGGGTGGTAAAGCCACACTATTTCTCAATCCACCGTTAAAGACGGATGGACATTTTATTGTTAGTTATCCCGATCTGTGGCGTCCGGCTCTTCTGAAGTATTTAAAGGACATTGGTATTACAAGAGGCGGCGATGACTCACAACATGCATTGAATCGTTAATAATCCAAATAGCTGGCCTCGGCTAACCTCGACCTTAGCTAATCTTAGCCTACCCATTGGGGCATCCCAGCTTAAACAAAAAACGTCACGTCTTAGTTTTAGGCTCCATGAAACTTAAATGAAAGTTTCGATATGACCGTCCGCGCTACCCCTCTTGTCAAAAACCTTGACGGTTCGTCCCAGATGGCTTTTTCCCAGGTCACAGGCGTTGAAAATAGATAGACACGTGATTTGGCGCGAGTAACTGCGACATAGAAAAGACGACGCTCTTCTTCAATGTTATTGCGCCGGATTTCCCGGAAGTGCGGAATGACACCGTCTGTTATGTCAGGAAGTATCACGTGTTCCCACTCCATACCTTTTGCTGAGTGAATCGTCGATAACGTAATGCCTTCTCCGTCATAAGAACTTACCAGGAACTCTCGAAACTTCTTGATTAACTTGAAGCGGCCAACGATCGGCTCCCATATATTTAATTCGTTCCTAACTCCTTTTTTGTCCGGATTGTCGCGCCCCATAGCACTCAGGTACATGCGCTTCACCGCACAATACATTCCGTCGCGGCTGCCGGCACGAGCGGCCTTTGTCAATAATCGCCTAGAACTCTTTGCTTGATCCTCCTCCAGTTCGATATCAATCTTCTTGCAAATCATACTTTCGATTTTCTGCTTCTCAGTTTTCGATAGCTCCCCTTCCCGCAATCTATCTTGGTATTTCTCCACATAATTCACAAGATCCAGAACTTTCTCGACATGGTCCAGAAACTGCGGTCGATGTGATGGGTTCACTGGATAACCTTCGTTGCGCAATATTCTCTCAAGTAGCCGCAGCTGGCGCCGAGAGCGCGCAAGGATTGCAATCTGCCCTTCATCAACTCCGCTTTCTGTCAGTTGCTGAATGAGCGATACGATTTTCTTTTCTTGTTCCTGCTGACTACGGCAAGAGGTAAATACTGGAAGTTCGCCATCGCGTGCCCCTTTAATGGCAATACGCCCTCGCCCCTTATCTTGCAAAATAGCAGCTGCAGTTGCCGCAGTCTGATGACTAAGACGATGAGAAATACTCAATTTAGCGGTCTTAGCTCCTAGAGCTTTTGCGACATCGACAGATTGCGAACCCAGGAACGAAAAGATTGCTTGACTAGGATCCCCAAAAACACGCAAGACTTCGACCTCTTCAGCAAGCGCTACCAAGAAGTTCAACTGCGCCGCATCCATGTCTTGATATTCGTCGACAAATAAATGGCTATATTCAAACGATTCTTCCGCTAACGCCCGCCGTCCAAGTTCCAACATGTCAGGGAAACTCACAAACTTTTCGTTCCGCAGTTTCTCCACAAACCTGACGTATAGCTTCCGAAGTTTTGGCAGGATCACAGCGAGTTCAGTGAACGATGACTCCTCCTCCGTGAAACGCTTCTCTAGCGTTTGATCTCCATGAGTTGCGTTATAAAATTTGAGTAGCAGAGATACATTCTTATCTTTTTCCAAATCGAGATATGCACTAATACTGCGGCAGAGTTTTGGATTCTTTTGAATCGTCACGCGAAGTATCCGCTGCAGTTGCCCTTGATTTGGAACCCGTATATTTTTCAACTTCTTGCGCAACAGGCTGTTAGCGAATCCATGGAAGGTAGAGACGGTAACGCCACTAGGTAATCGAGATTGCAATTCTTCAACAGTCTTAGTACCGAAGCACAAAACAAGAATGGATTCGGGATCGATTCCTTGATTTATATAACGTTGAATGCTTGCACGAAGCGCTGTAGTCTTGCCGGCTCCCGCTACTGCATATGTGACGAGTCGCGCGAGTAGTGAAGTTACAACTTTCTTTTGTTCATCTGAGAGATCATTAAATTTGATTTTCTGTTTGATTGCCATATTCAATTTCTTAAGTATTTAGGTTCAACTTGCGTTTTTGTAGGTCTCTGAAACATCGATTAATAAGGAAATCATTGAATTTTTGATGATTCCTATATGTTTTTGAGAGAACACTGTTGATGATGGATAAAAAGATTACGTGTATATATCATTCAGCGAGCAAGCTATTCCTCTGATAAATCGGTCTTAATTCCACGCAAAATATGCCGGGCATCCACCCGCTTTAAGACCTTCGAAATTTTAGGGTTCGTTTGCAAACAGCTCTGCAATATGTAGTACTCGGCCTCACTCCCATAAATCTCATGACCTTCAAGAAATGCATTTGCATGGCTTCTAAGAGAAGAATCCGAAACATCGTCGTTAGGAGCAAGTAACAGCCCCAGTTCCTTTTTCGATTCGATTTCATATAGCCGAAGCTCTCTCTGCCAGAAGGATTCGTGATCAAATTGAACGCAATCCATCAGCGTGTTGAGCCCCATTGAGGAACAAGAAGGTGCGCCAACTAATCGATATTCCAAGTGACAACACGAGCTCTCCTGCGTATTTGCAAGAAGCTTGCTGGCCTTATCGGCGTACATAACAAATCTTCGTGATGTAGCCGTTCCAGATTTGTTTGCGCGGGAGTTGAAGTAGACAGTTTCGTCGTGTTCAATAAAGACTGGTTTACGTAAATACGGAAATAAAAAATGCTCAAGGATATATCCACCAATATGGTGCGCATCTGATCTATTTTTAGCGATCAAATCGATTGTAATTTCGGCGTGTATAACCTTTGACATGTTCCTGGTTCCTATCGCATTGCGAAGAATACGAAGAGCATCTTTGTTAGGCTGGAATAGATCGATCATCAGTGTCCAAATCGGTTGATATTGATTAGCTGTTGAAATGAAACAAACCTCCCTGCAATGAGGTTGCAAGAGCAATGTTAATTTCGATTCCATGCTTTTCGATAAGTGGCCATCTACATTAATTTTCAATCGATCGAATCCGCATACACGATCTTCGATACGATCTAACGTCTTTTTCAGTTCGCTCGCAATGCGACTTGGTGACATCTTCTTTTGCATTTCTCTCTCCTAATTCTGTGGGCACTCTTTTTTGCACGGATTAGATTTCTCATGAGTCGTTGTTTGAACGAATACGCGAACGCTGCTCGATGGCCACATCGCGTTCATTAATTTTCTTCTGCATCCACGCCTGTACTTCCGAGAGAATCCAACGGCGCGAGGCGCTCGCGCAAACTGGTCGAGGGAAATTGTTTTCGGCCATCGCTTGATAAATCCAAGACCGGGACATTCCAGTGATGCGCTCAACTTCACTCCTCGAGATAAAAATCAATGAGTCTATTTCGCGCTGACGGTCTAGATTGGGAAAGGATTGGTGTTGTGAATTGTTCGGCATGAGCGAACTCCACGAGGCGATTCGGCATGCCTCTGTCCGGCATCGCGACTGCGTATGCCATCATTATTTACTGCGCCAGTTTTGATGCTGGAGTTTTATAAACAAGTAGAAAAAATGCCGAAAATTGGCATTTTTTTAAGTGAAATTGAAGTTTTTAAAATTTAATACATATTTAATACAGAATCAATTTAAGGTCTGTAGAATTAATTTCAGGAGAAAGCTGCTGAAATTCGACATCTTTAATACATAAATCTCTAACTAAGGAGGATCCATTTGACACTCAAAAAAAATGCGCTATGTGAAAATTTATATGCGAAGGTGAAGCGATTCCAAGACAAATGGGAGCCTCAAATTGAGAAGATTAAATATCGCGCTCTTTCAATGACCCCGAAGAGAGGTGAGCAACGAAAGGTGTATCTAATTCAGAACGAGTACGAAAACGACAGCATCGTCAGGGGATTTTTAGCGAGTCACAAGAGATTAGAAAAACGAATTGAGCGCGATATGGAAGAACTGCGGAAGAAAGACCGTAGATCGGCCAGTGCGATTGATATGTTATTCCCTCTCGTGGAGCGAGATTGCTTTAGCGTTCATATCAAAGCATACGTAGCCATTAGCCAGCGCAAGCTGGATCGAAAACAAGCGAGGAATTTCCTAGCTAGAATTAACAAGGATTTACCAGAAAACGCGACGAAGTTTTATATTCGTAGTAAATCGGGACGTCGCTACAAATTGCGCCTAGGACTTAAGGAGGGAACTCCTGAATATCCGTTACATACTTGGAGCGTTATCGTAAGTACACGGAAACTCTCTGAAGAAGCTGCGCCCTCGAAGCCCATCCGAGCCGGAAACTTAGGGGGCATTAAAGCGTGGGGAAAGTCAAATGAATTAACTTTTCTGGGACAAAACTTAGACAGAAATGGGAAGAAGGGTAAATCGTATCTCTATTGTCGATGAGGAGACTGCTAAGGCCGCTTTCGCTGAGACGTGTCTCTCGTATGATTTTGAGCGTTGGAGAAATATATTTTTTTATGCGACAGTATTCGCACTCCATTGCCCCGATCAGATCAATGGATACCGCACATCTTTTTTCCTATATGAAAAAAGCCTCAGTCCCCACAGCTTGATTTCCCATCGGGTGGACAATTGTAAAAAACTCGCCGATTTAGTGATCACGTTTTGAGCATAGCCAAGTGACTTATCGGACATCTGTTGGTCATGCCAGATTGTCAGGCGCTCAGATACAGCTGCTGGATTATCTAAGGCAACTCCACTTAAATCAGGGTGAGTCAGTTTGGCACCTTCCTTAGAATACGCAATCCTTTCCTGCCTGAGCAAATTACGAAACGTATTCCACTCGTATAGTGCTATTCCATCTTTTACTGAAAAATCAAGATTTTCGATGGTATGAATAATGATAAATCCTGAATTTTTTTGCAAAAAACTGGAGTCTATTTTCTTTAAGAACTGTGTCGATACTTTCTGTCGTCGCAATGAGTCTTTAACTCTCTCCAACAGTTTTTCGGATGACAGTGCGTTTCTAGCGGCGTCCAACTGCTTCACAGCACCAAGAAGTTGCCTATGCATAGAATATTCCGCTAACTCGTCACGTAAATAAGGCTTGAGCGTACTAATTCGATGCTTTATCTGGCAGAGATAGATTCTCTCTAAATCAATATCTGCGATAACTAGATCGATGTCATATTTTTCGTCGTCGCCGCGCCCAGGGTCAATTTGCTTTCCAAAAACATAGCGGGTGTTGGTCACTCTATTTTTTAGAAAGCTCCAAATGTAGGCCTTGTCAAACCAATCCCCTAACGTCGGCATCGTCGCCAGCATCGGACCAAGATACCTTGTAAATGCGTACTTTAGAGATAAAGTACCCAATTGCAGTTTTCCGGACTTTGACTCTACAAGCAAAATGTCTCCAGGGTTTTGAGCGGCAGATACGTTTAGCAACGCACCTATCTCTTCCTGAGTAAAACCGGCCTGCATAACCTTTGAGACTTCGTATTCGCCAGGTACAACGAGATCTCTGATGGGGTTAAAGCCGCTCGCCAACAGGTCTCGTGTAAACTCGCGACTCAACAAGAAGAGGTACGCAATGAGCTCGGCTCGCCTCCGCATTGCTTGATACCCCATACGGTCCTTAACTGCGAGTAAATGTGTAAAGCGGGCGTGTACCGATAAATATTTATCGATGCTCATATCTACAAATTCGACGAAAGACGCGCCACGTTGTCTTACTACTTGTTCCAGCGTATGGCCACTTCGCCGAATTTCCTCCAAGGTAGCGTCACGCCGATACAAGTCAGCCTGCGTACTGTGAAACGAAGCTTGGTGCCCGAACCAGTACAGCCGAAGCGCCTCTCTTAGCACAGGTGTATCTGCAATCGTCATTCGGTATGTCGACGAAGTTGAGGATATAACCTTAGTTAGGAGGTATAAAAATGCATCAGAAAAAAAATACATTGATAAAAAAGCCGCTTGTGCAGTCTCTGAAAGATCATCGAACGTCTTTCCTATTTCATGCAAGTCTTCACGAGCCTGCCCTGCAAACTGCTCACCGACATGCAGCGCCATTCCTTTTAGCTCTTGGCGAATACTTTCATTATGTAAAAAATACGCGTTGAGATCCCATCGCACAAGGTGGTGACTGAAAGCGCCTTGCTTTTTGGATAGTCCCAAGGAGCGACGGCAAACGTCCTGTATCTGGACGAATTGCGTCACCATATCTTTCGGAAAATATTGCGCTAACAAACCTCGATCGACTTCCCAAGGCCTACGCATCAATTGAAGCGCCAATGGGCGTCTCTCGCCGGCGATTTCTCTTTCCATATGAGCCAACAAGTACATTTCCACATCCTATATCTGCTAAGAACGAAGCCCACTCCATAACGCGATACCAATAGAGATTACTGTCAGTAAAATTATTAGATGTTGAATTCGTATGTTCGTTATCGTCTGAGATAAATTGTTACTCGCCGATAGAGTAGTTTGAAGAAGTTCCGCTTCTCGCCGAACCTGTCGCGCACGCTTTTCTTGTGAAGAACTAAAACTCTTCAAAAGTTGATACTTCTCAGCGTGTCCATCCTGGATATAAGTCATGTCAATAGTATTATCTCGATACCTTAATTTCGATTGAGTAAATTCTTCAATCTCTCGCGTACAAGCACTTATGTCATATATCAATGTCCGCGTAAATGAACGCAATTTTTTCAAATCTCTAACGGTCTGATAGCTTCCATCACACGCAATTTCATCGCGCATAGCGGACAGAGTTTCGTGATAACCGTCAAGCAGGCATGTGAGGGCCCATCGGCTCAATAAGCCCTGGACAAAATCATCAGCTCTCTGTGCTATTGTCCAGTTCGACATCGGGTCGTGGTAGCCCGAGCTATGCGGAAATGCGTCATGCCTACGACAACCGAAGGTAAGGCGCTTTCCTTCGCCATCCCAATTTCTCGGCAATCCTAGTCGTGCACCAGGCCATTCAACAGATTCCCAGGCATCATAGTTCCGATCTAGAGCCAGTCCTTCGAGTGCCCTCAGAGCGCGAGCCTCATCCGACATGGGCCTGACTTGTTCAGTAACGAATAGTGCCGCTGTTGGAAGACGTGCTTCAGATAAAGAGTCAAAAGCCCCAGGGAAGTGTCTTCGCACCCACTTTATACAGTCCGACTCGAGTGCTTGCAGCTGAGACTTAACTGCTTCGCGGCGCTGGTTATCTGGGTTTCGTATAGTAAAGCCGAAGCGGACAGAATCTTTGCCAGTTAAGACGTAACGAATCAGGTGCCGAGTTCGAAATACAGAAGTGCGGCGTGTCGTAGTCGTGAAATTTGTACGTAAGCTTGCTTCGAGAGAAACAGCTGCTTCCTCGTCAAATAAAAATAGGATGATAAAGGCGGTAATACTCGGAGTGAGAGACATTAGGACTGGAAATGCCGCAGTCGACTTCGATGGCAACTCGGCTGAACGCTCCCTCATGAGATGAGCCGCGTTCGGGGGCGACACAAGCCCAAGACTTATCCAGCCGGCTTGCCGCCCCCCTCGGACGTCATTCATCCACTTAGTAAGACTATCGTTTCTACTTCTCCCGTATTCCCATCCCAATTCCTCAATTCCTTTGAACAACCCTCCCACAGTCGACGGAGTGTATAGCTCAACAGCCCATATACCAGGCAATTGAACACCCTCTTCATCAGGAAGACGACCGCAAGCATTTTCTTGCACGTCCTGAGCGCGCCCATGTTTACGCTCACGCTCTTGAAATTCTCGGTAAAAACTCCAACGTTTCCACGGTCCCCAATCCTTAAACCCCTTCATGGGAAGTTTCAGACTCGGTGGATCTTTTATCGTTCCAGCCGCATCATTCGCCTCTGAAGGAGGCAACGCTCCCGCCAGGTTAGTGGTAACGTTATGTTTTGTGTCCAAATCGTTGGGCATCAATGGTTCGTTCACCAGATTCTCGTCCGAAAATTTATATCTTATGTAAATGACCAATGCCAATTAGAACAATATATTTGCATGTTGCTCATTGGCGTCCAAGTCCTCGCTTGGTCATTCGTATATCTGTGGCTCGGTGAAAGATTGTCGTAGACAGCTTTTGTGATCCAGGTCGGTGTATCGGAGGGGAGTGTTGTTAGTTTTGCGGCGTAATTTGCAGCACGGCCAACCCACACAAGGTCGTTGTCCCCCCGAACACCTGTTCGCACTGCGCGCAAGTCGGTCTCATCAATGCCTACAGTATGCGCAAGAATGAAGTCGGTAGTGTATACCTCGCGTATCAGAGGTTGAATGATGTTGTCACGCGCCCATTTAATTTTTAGCGCGGTGCGAGCTGCACGGTCATATTTGTTATCCCCAATGAAAATGGCCATAATGCGGTCTCCATCGTAGGCTGTAATGTCACCACTCTCCGAGCGAATTATCTTCGCGGCACAAAGAAGAAACGTTTTATATATCTCTGCACTAAACCCCCATATTTTTGTGTCAACCATGTTGGTTGAACCGTCGAGATCGGCATAAAGCACCACTGCACGCTGTAGAAGCGTCGCTTTGTTTCCGAGTCCAACGTCGTTAGGTACGGGAACAACACGACCTGTGGTTTCAACCCACGCACTTTTAAAGACTGTACGCACTTCACTGACGAGGTCATCTTTTAGCGCCATATATTTCCGTATATTTTTTGATTTTACTGTGCGCCGTTTGTCTTTATATAAGTTCTCAATACGTTCACGGCTGGAGCCATGTGTGAGGCCTCATCTTTACCAGGAACATATCGATACCCAATGCTTGTTACCCCCGCCATATCACTAGGCAATTTTACTTTTTCTTCTCTTGGCTCCATAAGAATTGCTCTACTCCGCCCCAATCTACCCATAAACAATCCGAGCTCAAAAATGACATTATCACGAGGAACTGGCCACTGCTTTTCTCTAATCTCTACGATGTCATCACTGTGAGCAACTGCGATAGCAAAATCTGCTTGGTCAACTTCATCTTCCAAGGTCTCTAACGTATAACTCGTGACTTTGAACACTCCCTCGCTCCAAATGATGACATCAAATGGGTCATGTTCGAGACCGCTATGGATCAGCCGTGCGACAGGCAAGGCTTCAACCGAGCAAATGATAAAGACACGAATCCGATGGTGAATCGGCTTCACTAAACGATTCCGCTCTAGCAAGCGACGTGCAAGCTCTTGAGCGATGTGTTTATAAAGAATCGGAAATTTTGTACCGAGCGCAGCAAAATCGGCCTCACTTATCTTTGCTACCAAAGAATCTTCTGTGGCAGTCACAGTAGCTGAACGTCTTTGAGATGGCTCAATCGCCCCCATTTCGCCCAGATGATCTCTAGGACCACGAGTGGCGACAAGACGACCATTCACTACAATCGAGAACGAGCCGACGAAGATAAAAAAGACGTCGTTCGTATATTCGTCTTGCTCAATGATGGTTGTCCCTGCGGATACTTGAATCAATTCAGTCTGTTCTGCTAATAGCACTGCAAGCGAGAGATCGCCCCCTACTAGTTTTTGATTTTTGAAGGTTTCAATTCGTAGCCGACGGCCTTCGTCGCCAAGAAAACGATTCCGCATAAGAGGTCCAAAAATGAAAGAATTTTTATTATACGGAATCTCAGAAAACGGGAAATAATTACACTTATGCGACCAGGCCCTGCACGTCCTAAATTTATTTCCCGTATACGTACACGGAGATTTTTGAGTTTGGGTCAATACGGCGCTGATGCTGTTGAAATGTGTCGCCTGTTTGAGTTTTTAGCTTTGCAAGTCTAGTAGTGCTACCGCAGGACGGACATAAAACTTTGCGTTCTTGGATAGGACGAGCAGTTGCCAGAAGCTCAAGGGCGACTTGTTGACAGTGCGGACAAACAAGTACGATGCTATGAAGAGACATGGAGGTTTATTTTTCGTCAGTATCCAGATTATAGCCACTCTGATATGTTACATCCCACCTCAGCGATTCATCCGCTTCAATCGGCATAATCATCCCATTCCTGCATCATCTTCGCGCGCTTTGTGAATAGGTCACCACGTGCATAAGCAGCTTCCGCCTTATCTTTGATTCCATGCGCAAGCGCAGCCTCTGCGACTTCTCGTGGATAGTTCGTTGTCTCCCCTACCCAATCACGGAATGAACTACGGAAACCATGTACAGTAATATCAGTACGCTCCATCCGTTTGAGCAATTGAAGAAATGCCATATTGGACATCGGAGCGCCATCTCGCCGCCCCGGAAAAACGAAATCTCCTTCTGCATCCTGTAACTGCACCTTCAAAATCTCCATTGCTTTTTTTGACAATGGGATTCGATGCTCTCGCTCTGCTTTCATTCGCGCCGCCGGAATCACCCATACTCGCTTTTCCAAATCAATTTCGTCCCACACGACATTCAACGTTTCGCTGGTACGTGTCGCAGTCAGAATGAGAAATTCGAGCGCCATGGGTGCAGTCCCGCCTAAAGCCCTCAGCGATTTCATAAATTTTGGTAATTCAGAGTGAGGAAGCGCCGGATGATGCTGTACTTTTTGGACCTTTGATCGCTTCGGCAGCAAGTGATCGAGATGTCCCTTCCACCGTGCTGGATTGTCGCCAGTACGATAACCACGAACAGTTGCCCAATCCAGAATAGATTCAATACGACCGCGTAGACGTGATGCCGTTTCGCTCTTTGTTGCCCAAATCGGTTCCAGTACTTTCATAACCAACCCTGTATCTACGGATGCAACGGGCAATGCTCCGAAGATTGGATCAGCATACGTCTCTAAAGTATTTTCCCACTGCTCAGCATGTTTAACATTCTTCCAACCTGCCCGATGCGTTTCGATATACGCGGCCGCACATTCGCTGAACGTACGTTTCTTTGCTGCATCCACCTTTCTGGCTGCGTGTTTAACAATCTTCTCATCCAAAGGATCTGTACCATCCAAGAGCTGGCGCCGACAATTTAATGCTTTACCACGGGCTTCAGCGAGAGTGATCGTATGCAATGGCCCCAATCCCATCCCTCTGGCTTTCCCATTACGCATATAGCGAAATAACCAGGACTTCACACCGGCCTTCGTAATTTGCAGATAGAGGCCGCCGCCATCGCTATACAAGCCTGGCGTTACATTGCGAGATACTGCTTGAGCACTTAATCGATTGATCGTTTTCATAGATTTTCAACTCACAAAATGACTATCAAAATTATACCGGAATGCGGTGTTCCGCAAAAGACGCCTATGGAATCACTCTCCGACTAAATCATTGATATATATATATATAAATACAGCTATGGAATACGCTGGAAACCTGATTGAATGACACACCTTCCGCCAAAAACAGACAAAGCCTTGATTTCGTTGAGATTTCAGGGCTTTTTTGTTTTTGGGAATACATCCGGCCGAGAAATCGCCCCCTTTTTTAATCCCCGCTGGCGGCACGCTTCAAAATGCATGCAAGCAAACTCCTTGCATTAACTCAATGATTCAACAATAATTGAATCATTGAGTTAATGAGAAAATCATGGATACCAAGGAAACAATCGCTGCGCTTGCCGCGCTTGCGCAGGAGTCACGTCTCGCGGTCTTCCGCTTGCTGGTTCAGGCTGGTCCGGAAGGCATGGCGGCCAGCAAAATCGCTGAACAAA
>Ga0209913_1000338_pt1 | contig 42687 bp, 35 predicted proteins | sample PersoiDNA2013203_FD_185805 | JGI IMG/M metagenome (GOLD analysis project Ga0209913, IMG submission 185805) | Permafrost soil microbial communities from the Arctic, to analyse light accelerated degradation of dissolved organic matter (DOM) -... | ecosystem: Environmental > Terrestrial > Soil >...
GCCTCTTGGCTTTCGCCGCGATTTTGATGAGTGAATAGAGGGTGAAGTGCTGCGTTAACGGGTTGGCATAGGAGGCTTCGTGATCGAAGCCGGGCGCCTTGATCTGCTGGTGTACTTCGCCATTGCGCGCATGCTTTATCGGCGCGCTGCCCGAACTCACCGGTACGGTGCCGTCGCCAGAGCCATCCTGCATTTGGCAATGCAACTCCCAATGGCTGGTCTGCACAGTTTTGACCGGCGCATCGGGATCGCCACGCGGTGGCGGCACGGCTTCGGCTTGCCCGCCCACATACAAAGGGCTGCGTCCGCCGTCGCGCACTTCATGCATCTGTAGGCCGGAAACCGTGAAGGCATCGGGGCTTGAGGCGTGGGGACCGTTGAGACGGGACCCGCGCTGCATCTTCCAGGTGATGGATTCGAAGCTGCGATGTTTGTCGTCGTTACCGTAGTAGACGTAGGTTTGAGGGTGATAGGAGCCAGCGATATCCTGATGAAACTCCTTTGCGCTCCCGATGTTCTCTGCGAATACTTTCCAGGTAATCGGGTCTCCATCCTTCGGTGACAACCATTCTTCACGCAGTAATCCCCACCAACGGTCACGGCGTAGATAGATCTCTTCGTAAGGGTCTTTTACCGGTTGGCGTGGCATGGCCGAAACGCCTTGGTCGTCGATCAACCTCAACCACCCTGGGGCGTAATCCTGAGTGGGCAGTAATTGCAACGCGCCGGGGGCCTGCGCAAAAACAGCGGTCACTTCCTGCCCACTGGGACCAATGACGGCACCGGCAATCGGATCTTCGTCAGCCATGCCAACCTTGCAACGGCGATAAGCAACCGGTGCTCCCGTGGCCGGCATTACGCCATGCACGACGCCGGCAATTTTGGCGGCCATGCCGGGCAACTGCGCACACCGCCGAGCCACCAAACCGCCCATGGAGTGGGTAACCAAAATCACCTGCTGACAGTTGCGGCCGTATTGGTGCATCAGTTCATCAATGCGCTCAGCCAGCCTTAGTGCTGCCTGTTCATTGGAGTCCAACCAGTTGTAGCCACAAGCATGTACCGGCATTCGATAGTCGCCTCGAGCTACCAACTCATCCGAGACAATCGGCGGCAACTGGCTGGCCAGGTTGGCTCCCAGCCCTGGCATGGCGATGGGTATCTCGGGTTTTAACCGGGTGATGTGAGTCGGCCCAGGCTCGACGGCGACGGTGTGCAGGTGCTCCGGCTGGATGTCGAATTGCGGCCACTCATGGGGTAGAAACTTGTTGTTCAGGGCATCTTCCAGCCAGAGCAAAAAGCCGTGGTAGCTGGTTTCGCTAACCTCGCCCCAGCCGCGCTCTTCATAGCGTTTGCTCAGGGCGAGGATGGTCTTTTTCCTGTCCAACCCTGGCTGTTCCAGAACGGTACCTGCAGCACGTTTAGGTACCGCGCCCTGGTTGTCGACTTCCACCCTGGCCGGGTGCAGCAGTTTTTGTCGTATACCGGCCTTTTTGTTGATCCAGTTCAAGGCCAGCCACATGTTTTTGCCCATGAATCCCGCATCCAGGCGCCATACGGGAACGGTCTTTTCCTTTTTATTCCCTTTATCAGGCTTACTCTTCAAATTCGACCCCATAATCCCCGGCACAAAAATCACCGGCAGAATTCCGTCCGGCGGCAAGATGCAATGCACCGGATCGGTAATATGGCTGGGCGTCAGGGTCCAGGTATGCACCGGATTACCCCGAGCGTTATAGGTCATGGGCGCAACACGAGGCGCCGATGGGTTATCGGTCATATGGGCTCTCCGTTTTCAAGCCATTCCAGTACCAGCCCTTCCAACCCCATGCCCTGTTGCAGGGTGACGAAACCTGCTCCATCGGTACGGCCCTCGAAACGCGCGCCATCCTTGCGAACCAATGCATAGGCACGGTCGCGGATGGGTTGCCCGTTGGAGAAGAAGGTCTGAAAGCGCTCGTTGAACGAGGTGGTGGGCCAGCTATTGAGTTCCGCTGCGGCATTGCTTGGGTCAATGAAGTACTTGTTCGCAGCCTTCACCGTAAAATTGCCAGGCATCCCCAGCTCGATATTGCCGCCCTGCATCTTGATATAGGCCCCGCCGCACAACAGGGTGATGTGCTTGTCCGCCGCCACCAGCACATGTCGCTGACTGGCGCTGATCTCCACGCTTTGGTCCGCTTGCACATGGATGCTGTTGTGCTGGGCCTGCAACAGCAGTTGGCCGTTGTGGGCGATATGGCGCATGTCGCCGCCCTGCGCGAACAGGCCAAGTTCGTCGCCCGCATTGATCACCACTTTTTTACCGGCGGTAAATTGCTGGTTCTGTTGTGCCACGCTGTCGATGTGTTCGCCTGCGCCCAGGACGATACTGCGGGCCGACGCGACGGCGATCCCGGCTGGCCCACTCAACGCGATGATGGGCTGAGCACCATCGCCGTTACTCTTGGCCTGATCATTGGCGCCATGGCCCAGCGCATTCACTGCCCCCGTCAAGGCCTGTTGTGGCTGAAAATCCTGGGCAATTGCTTGGGCGTTTTCGGCAGATACCCCCAGCTGTTTGGCCAATGTCAGGGCGGCGTGTAATACCTCGATCACCTGTTGACGTTCCAGTTGACCGGCACCGGCCTTCAATTGCGCCTCGGCGGTCAGCAGCAAACCTTTGGCCCCGCGCAGCGCGCCGTGACCATCAGTGCGCAACTCAAACCCCTCCCCTCTCGGTTGACCACCACCGTAATGGCGCGGGTGGGTGAGATAGCCCAGATGCAGAGCGCTATGCTCGTGATCGCTCATCAACGCAGCGCTGATTTGCGCAGTGGTGTCGTCAATGCGCAACTCGTTGGCGCGTGTGCCCTTGAACTCGCGGCTTTTGGTCGTCGCTACGGCGTTGAGCTTGGGCAGCTCGTAAGGCGGCAGATTGGTCTCGCGGTAGGCCCGCCCCGTGGCAATGGGTTGGTCTGGGTCGCCATCCAGGAAGCTGATGATCAGTTCCTGATTCACCCGCGGCACGGCCATGGCGCCCCAAGTCGCCCCGGCCCAGCCCTGAGACACACGAATCCAGCACGAACTTTGATCGTTGTTTTTATCAGAGCGGTCCCACGGAAACTGAACTTTGACCCGCCCCCATTTATCGCAATAAATCTCTTCGCCCGGCGGGCCGACCACCGTGGCGATCTGCGGGCCGTCGATACAGGGTTTGTCGCGCAGCGGGGCTTTCCAGTCGGAGGTCCAGCGGATGGCGCTGGCCTTCAGCTCATAGGTCGTGCCATGGTCGCTGCCGAACGCTTCTTCCTGCAGGCTGGTGTGCTGTTTGCCTTTGTGCGAGATGGCGATGGTGCGCCAGCGGTCGTTGAAGTCTTCGCGCGGGTGGTCGCTGAGGTCAAAGGCCAGGCCCGGTTGCAGGCGCGCATCGTCGCCTTTGAGGTGGGCGAGCTTGGCATCGTTGCGTAACGCCGCCAGGCGGGTCTTGGTGAAGGGTTTGCCAGCGATATCGCGTTTGTAGCGGCCGGGGTAGTCGTAGCGTTCGTAGTCTTTGTGCTGGTTGTTCAGCTCCTGGTCGCCGGTGGCAGTGTGCTGCTGGTTGTAGCGCGGGTGGGTGAAGGTGTAGTCGCGCTGCACCTGCACGGCGGTGCGTACTTGTTCGGTGTAGTGGAAGCGATTCAGCGCGGGCTCCATGGAATCGCCGCCGCTTTTAGGCTGGTAAATCACGGGACAGCGTTCGTGGGTGCCAATGGTGCCCAGGCCGCCGACGCGGTCGGTAAGAATGAGGGTGTGGCCGTCTGCACGGTGTTCGAAGCTGTAAAGCAGGCCCTCTTCGGCAGCGAGGCGGACGATGAAGGCAAGGTCGGTTTCGCCGGCCTGCACGCAATATTCGCGTGGCGGGTGCTCGAAGCAGATTTCGCTGCGGATATCGGTCAGCTTTTGCTCGGCAAGCACACTGGTGATGATGTCGGGCACGGTTTGGCCCTGGAAGATGCGCCAGTTGGAGCGCAGCTCGAATCGCGCCAGGGTCGGTTCGACCACGGCGCTGTAGCGGGTGCGGCGAAAACCGCTGTCACCTTGGGTGAACAGGCTGACCAGGCCGTGGACGTAGCGCACCGGGGTGTCGCTGCGCCAAATGGTGAACAGCCCCGCCAGGTCGAGCATGCGGTAGAAATCGATTGCCGGGTGATGGCTGACCAGTTCCAGTTCGAGTTTGAACGGCTGGGAAAGGCCTTCTTCGAGGGTGAACGAGACCACCTCGAAAGGATCGCCCCGTAACGGTTCGAAGGTATAACGCAGATCGCTTTGACGGGGCATGGAACCTCCTTGTAATGCACCAGGATTAGTTGATCAGCCAGCTGGCGTCGCCGTTTTCCAGGACGCCTTCGTGGTCGGTGGTATCACCGACACGGGCAACGGCTTTGCCGTTGATGGTCATCGAGGGCGAGCCACTAGTGATCACGGCACCGCAACCCAGGGTGTCGCCGATGCGCGCGACTGCGCGGCCATTGACGGTGACGTTGCGCGTACCGCTGTCGACGGTAGTGCGGCCGCACAAGGGGCAATCATGGTCGTGTCCGACCAGAACGACGGCAGGCATAGAGCCTCCTTATAGGTGTTGATTCAGTGAAGGCTCCACCGCTGCGCAGACCGCTGCGGCGGAACGATTGATGTGGTGCGCTCAGCCCGCCGCTGCAGGCTTGCGCCAGTCGTCCGAGGCTTCGGTACCGGCCACCACGTGGCTCCAGCTAACCTTGCGGTAGGCCAGGCTGGTTTTGATCAACTGGGTATAGTTGGCGTTGTCGCTGTCTTGAGCGTGGGGCAGCACGGTGTGGATCTCGACGACGGTGGCGTCTTCCAGTTTGGTGGTGAAGAAGTGCTCCTGCTTGCCGTCGCCCGAGGTACGGAACCACTTGACCTCGACGGTTGACAGCATCTCTCCGGTGGCCAACGCCTGGTAGAGCATGGGAGAGGCTTTGCTCAGGGCGCTGGTGAAGATCAGCGGTTTATGCATGCGCTGACCTGAGGGCTGACCGCTTTGCGGGTCGGTGGGTGCGGCGATCTGGTGGTCGATTTCCTGAGCGAGGATTTCGTCTTCGTGGCCTTCCACATAAATGTTGCCCACCGAATCAGCAGTGAATGCACCCTTGGTGATATGGCCCTGATTTTTGCCGTGGATGCTGATGTACGCAGGTGTTGGCATGACAAGCTCCTTGTCGCGATCAATTGAGCGACCCGTGGGTCGCGGGTTATGGCCGATGCGGCCATGGCTTTGCAGGCGCTCGGGATGAGCGCGCTGAAATTCGGTTACAGATTGAGAGCCCGCTCCAGGGAGACCAGCACTTGCTGAGTGATGGTGTTCAGGCGGATCGAGTAGATCGTGTAGGCGCCGGCCAGCACGACAGCAGCCAATGCCCAGGGCGTCCACAACGGCCAGGCACGCTTGATCCGGTAGTTGCGTGGCGCAACGTTGCTCAGTGGGTCGGTCAGGCGCTTGGGCGTTTCACCTCGCAGCGGGCGCAGCAAGCCATGCAGTTGGTTGATGATCTTCTGTATTTCGTCATCGCCCTTGGCATGGGTGCCGTATTTGCCCTTGAGGCCGGAGATCAGGCACTGGTACATGAACTCCAGCACATGCTGGTACCTGGCCGCTTCGGGCGTCATGTTGGCCAGCACGGTGAAGAACTTTTCGCCGCCCCGGGTCTCCCCATGAAAGTGGCTGAGCAACGAGCGTGCGCTCCAACTCGAGAGCCTGCCCCAAGTGGTGCTCATGACCACCTCATCCAGCAATAGGCACAGGCTGTAGGAGTAGGCCTTGAGCGTGCCGGCGTCGTAGTCGAGTTGGCTGACTTCTTCCATGATCGTGGTGATCTGGTTGCTGACGCTTTGGTACAGCGCGGGCACGTCGTCGTGCCGGTCCAGACGGCGCAGGCGTATCACCAACCCGATCAGCGGCGTGGCGGCATCGCACAGCGGGTTCCAGGCCAGGCCGCGCATGTCGAATTCTGGGTCTGCGAGCAGCAGTTCGGGTTTTGGCTTGGCCTGTTCCTCAACGCGGTCTGATCCCTGGCCGCTTGTGACCTGTTGCAAATAGCTGTAGAGCTGGCTTTTGTCGTCCGCTGGGGGCGTGGTTTTGATGGGCATGGGCTCATTCATCTTTCTCACTCCTGATCGCCCAGAACTGCAACTCCAGCTCCGGGAATTCGCCAGCGATATGGAAGCCAAACCCACTGCCGCTGCTCAGGCTCTGCCAAGTGGGATGATGGCGGTCGAGCTCGAAGTAGCTGAAGCCGGCATGGAACGGCAGGTGTCGTGGCGCTACTGGCAGCGGGATCAGTGGGATGCCCGGCAGTTGCAGGCTAACCAGTTGCTCCAGCGCTTCGACGGAACTGATCTTGATCTGCTTGGGTAGTTGTTGACGCAGGGTTTCCAGCGGTAGCGTGGCGCGTACGGCGAGGATGAACTCGGCGTTGCCCAACAGGCGCTTGTCGTTCAGCACCGCAGTGCGTACGCCGTATTGCTGCTCGATGATCGGCAGCGATACCGCACGCGGTTGCAGCACGGTGCCCAAGGCGCGGCGCAGGGTGTACTCCAGGAGTTGGAAGGACTCGCGCAAGCTATCGTGCTGGTAAGCCGGGTATTCCTCGGGCAAGTGACCTTCATCAGTGAAGGTCACCAGTTCGCCGCAGGCCTGAGCCAGTGCGATGTACAGCCGTTCCGGGTGGACCTGGCGTTGGCGAGCCAGATGCTGGAACAGCGGGAACAAGCGGTTGAGGGTTTGCAGCAGGTTGAAGTCGGTGACATCGGCCACCCCCGATTGCCCCGGCGAGCCGATACGCTGGGCCAGGTTCTGGGCTCGCGTGCGCATCAGCCCGGCCACCTCACCCAAGTAGCGGTGCAATACCGGTACCGCTTGCAAAGACACGCTGGTGGGGTAGAAGTGCTCGTCCATCACCAGGCTGCCATCCGGGCGTTTGTCTTTGATCCTGCCAATGGCGATGCCGGTGAAGGCACTGCGGTCACTGCGCTCGAGCATCAATTGCAGGTTGGGCACGGCCAGATCCATACCCACTTGATCGCCGTCATCACTGTGGGTATCGCGGATTTCCTCGCGCCGGGCAATGTAGCGGCTGTTGCCGTACCGGTCGGGCCAACGCACTTCTAGGGCGTCGTTGGACCGCAGCGGCAGGGCCAGGTAGACAATCTGATTCACCGCGCTGCTGTCGGCGATTTCCAGCGGGACGGGCGGCGCCAAGTCGCAGGGGATATCGAAGACGCTGCCATCGGGCATGATCCCGCGTGCCAGGGTAATAGCGACCTTGCCGAAGCTCAGGTATTCGCTGTTCAACGCCAGTTCGCTGAAGCCGTAAAGGGCGTCGTGCAGGCTGTGCAGGCGCTGATGCACGGCGGCTTCGGCAGCGCGGGCCTGTTGTTGGAAGTGCTGGGGTTTGACGAACAAACCCTCATGCCAAATGACGGGGTTGCGTGAACTCATCGGTAATTACTCTGCGCAAAAGCGACTGAAAATGAAGTCATCGGGTTTCCCCTTTGAGGCTGACCTGCGCGGCATCCAACTGCACCAGCACTGCGTACTGCCTGCCCTTGGGTTCGACCCGCAGGCGTTGTTTCCACTGGCCGACATCGGCGCTGTGGTAGTTGGCGATCACCGCGATAAAACGGGTGTCCTCATCCAGCGCACGCAAGTCGACGAACTTGAATTGGCCGGGAGTGAGCAGGTAGTCGTCGGCGCGGATATAGGTGCTGCCCAAGGTCTTTTTCAGGTCGTCGGCCAGGGCCTGCGGGCTGGCGTTGACCAGCAGCGAGTCGTCGGTCAACTGCAGCACCTTGAAGGCGATCGGCGTGGCGATGTGTTGCAGCACAGGGTTGCCCCAGGACGTGGTCAGGCTGACACCCTGGGCGTCGTAGTCGCCCAGCAGCGCCTCTTCGATAGGCGACATCGGCACCAAGGGCGCGGGTTCCGAAGTCTGCAACGACTGGGCCGGCACGCTTTCGTAAAGGTGATTGAGCAGGGTTTGTACTTTGTCCGTCAGTGCTTGCGGGCTGCTCGCCTGAACGTTGAGGTTGTAGGGCGAGCGGCTCGCGTCTTCATCCGGTGCGGTGCCGGTGCTGATCAGGCGCGGGTTGACGTGGTCGCTCGCGTGCAGGCTCAGGGAGTAGCGGCTGGGCTGATCGTCGGGGCCACCGACCGGGATGGATGGGTCCCAGATCACTTGGCCAACCTTGCTGAGCATGGTGCAGCCGCCGAGGGTGAGGCAGGCCAGCAACAAAGTGCCCAGGCGCAGGTTGCTGAACAGGCTGACAGTGCTGGGACGCTTGGGTGTAGCTGCGCAAATGTCAGCCAGCGGTTTTGGTGGCGGCGTTTCATTCATCGCTCGCAGCGGGTCGCCTTGTTCCGCCAAATCCACAGGTTGGCAAAGGCGTTCGAACTCCGGGCAAGCTACAGGTCGCGGATCGGACAAAGGCCGGCTGGGCAAATCCTCCAAATGCCAGGCTTGCATGCCTTCCGGGTGACCGCTGAACAGTTCATCGAGCGAACGTTGACCTGGAGCGTGTTCACCAAACTGCACCGCAACCCGATAAGCGCCAATTTGCAGAAGGTCGCCGTCGTTGAGGCTCACTGCAACCTGGCGACCCAGCGGCAAATCATGCCCATTGACGTAGGTTCTGCCACTGCAGTCGATCACGCAGAAACGCCCTTCGACGACCCGTATTTCGCAGTGGTTAGGCTGCACACTGTTGCGACGATCTTTTAGGCGCCAGTCCGCCGCGGCACTGCCGATGCTGCCACCCTGTGGGCCAAAACGATGACTGGGCAGATACCCGTGCAACAACTGTGCAGGATTGCTGATAACCAGGCTCAGCTTCATGCGCGCCCCCGAATCCGCACTACGGCGGGGTGACGTTGTTGCTGATGTTCGATAAAGCTGGTCCAACCCAGGTGGGTGCCGCTGTCACGTTGCAGGTTGAACGGCGGAACATCCTCTTCTCTCAGCCCCAGTTCCAGGTCGTAAGCGGTGACATCGCGCAGCAAAAAATCAATCAACTGGCGCAGCCGCCTGAATTGCTCACCGCAGGGCAAGAACTGCCGAAAGCGCGCCTGGGTCAGGTTGGGAATCACCAGGGTGAATTTGCTAGCGCGGGTCTTGCTGCGGTCACCCACCACAAAATCGCTGCCCAGGGTGCCGTTGGCCTTGCCCAGCGCCAGCCGTTGGCGCTGCGGCAAACTCACCGAGCGCGCCTCGAACTCACGGATGTATACGCCGTGCAGGTCGAAGCAATGTTCGACGATGCCGGACACCACCGAAGGCGAGCGGCTGCGGCTGGCGATCAAGCCGGCAAAGCTCAACAACCGTCCCCACGGCAGCGGCGTCGCGCCGCGCAGGTCGTTGTCGTTCAGGCCGATCAGGGAAAACACATAGCGCGAAAAACGGTCGCTGGCCTGTGCCTGAAAGCGGATGTAGTAGCGGTACTTGCGCCAGCTGTGGTGCAGCAGGGTCAGCAAGCGATGATTGAAAAAGTCCATGAACGCCGGACGAATACCGCGCTCCTGCGCCTGCTCATAGGCCAGGCGATCCAGGTAATAACCGGGCAGCGGCGAGTCGGCGCCGTGCAGGCCAAAGAAGCTGGTCTGCAAGCGATAACGCACCTCTTCGCGCCCGTCCTCCACGCGCGTCGCCAACACTACGTCGGAGGCTGGAAAGCCCAGTCCCGCATGGCTCTGCAGCCGCACACGGCGCCGTGCTGCAGCACTCAAGGGCTGCGCTTCCAGGTCATCGTCATGCAAAGCGTGCAGATGCTCCAGCAGACGGTGAAACGAGTAGTTCCGCGCGTCGGCCAGCAGCACATCGGCTAGATCACGGGTTGTCTGCCGGTCAACAGTGGCCATTCGTAGCGCTCGTTGTTAGTGGTATTGATCACTTCCAGGCGATGGAAGGAGTTGATGCTTGCGTACAGGGCGAAGAAGTGCGACAGCACGCTGCCAAACAGGTACAGCTCGCCCTCGCAGAGGAAGGCGTTCTGGTCCAGTTGCAAGTGGGTCTGCAAGCCGCGCACCGGCAGGCCTTTTATCAGCCAATCGATGGGAGTGGTCACGGCGTCGTGGATACCGTTCAGGCGCTTGCGGGTGGCGCGGGCCTGTTGCAGGTCGTGCAAGGCGGCGAAGTCATAGGCGCGGATCACCGCCTTGAGCGGCTCGGCCGACAGCAACGACAGGTAGTTCAGCGACAAGTTGGAAATCAGCGTCCAGTGCAGGCTGCTGTCCAGCACCGGCCGATAGGTGCGGGTCGGTGCTATCAGGTTGGTGTAGGTGGCAAATGACGGCGTGACTTCGGTGGACAGCGATACATCCCCCACCCCCAACAACTGCGGCAGGTCACGATTGCTGCAGGTCAATTCAATGGACGCCACTTCATGTTCGCCGATGTACAGGCTTTCATCGCCGCGCACGAAGGCGATGCAATGGCGCAAGCCCTCGCGCCCGTGGGATTCTTCGATATACGTGCGAAAATACAGCGCCGTGCGGCCCCGAGCGTGTTCGATCTCATGCTGGAACGATTCGAAGGGGGTAAAGCGCCGCAACGGGTCGCCCTTGCGCTCCTTGTCGGCGGCGTCCCAACCGGCCACCTGGTCGACACTGAAAATTTCGTAGGCCTCGGGGCGGTTGCCACTAGGGCTGATACGGCGTTCCAGGCTGCGCCCGTCCAGTGCAATCGGGTTGGCATCATGACGAAACAGGTTGACCGCCGGTGCGCAGTACAGGTGAATATCGCTGGTGCGCAGGCGGATATCGGGCGGCATGGGCCGGCTGAACTGAAACTCGAAACGCAGCGTGGTGGTGGTGACATCCGGCCAAATGTGGGCCAGACGGGTCAGGCTGAAAAAGTGGAAGCGCTGCGGGAACACAAAGTACTCCTGCAGTATCCGGTAGCCATCGAAGACGTTGCGCGGGTAAGGCAGCAGCGCCTCTTCGGCGGTGAAGCCGGGGAAGCCGATATCCTTGGGCGACAGGCGATAGCTGTGGTCGTTGATGTGCAGCGTGACGCTGTCCAGGTAATGGGTGATCCACAGGTACAAAGTCAGCGCAGTGGCGTTATCGCCGCCCAGGTGAAAGTCCAACTGGTCGCAGGCCATGCTGGTGAGCGGTTGATCCGTCAACACCTTGAGATCGATGCGCATCAGCGAGGCCTCACGGCTGTGGGCGTCGCTGACGGCCTGCAAGGCCAACGGGTACAGGCTCACATCGGTGCAGGTGCGAAACTGGCAAGACACGCCATTCACCGGTTTGGCGAACAACGGCGTGCCCTTGGGAATCACCTGCCGCTGGCTGATCGCATCGGTCAGAGGTGCAAAGCGGATGATGGTCGCGCTGGGCAAGGGTCGTAGGTAGTTGGGCCAGAGCATCTGCAACAGCGGGTGGGTCAGCTCCGGCAAATCATCGTCGATCTTCATCCCCAGCTTGGCGGTGAGGAACGCAAAGCCCTCCAGTAGCCGCTCTACGTCCGGGTCGCCAGCCTGATCGCCGAGAAACTGCGCGAGCTGCGGGTTGTCCTCGGCGAACTCACGGCCGAGTTCGCGCAGGTAGCGCAATTCCTCGGCAAAGCGTTGTTTCAAGTCCATCGCATCCTCATTTCACGCGGGTGTAGCCGTCGCGGCCGTGCATGGCCACATCGATCTGCACCTGTTCTTCCTTGTGGTTGACCCGCACCTGGCAATCGAGGCGAAAGTTCAGTTCCAGCGGCAGGTCCGGGTCGGGCTGATAGCGCACGCCCGTCACCGTGATGCGCGGTTCAAACGCCTCCACCGAGCGCCGGATATCGGCGCTGATGGCCACCACCAAATCACTGCTGGCCTGAGTGGCCCCATTGAAGTCGCGTAGGCCCAGTTCAGGGCTGCTTTGCGAGCAGCCCTGGCGTGAGTTGAGCACCTGCTCCAAGTGGCGTTTGATCGCCTCGACACGCTGGCGCGCCTGTTCATCCGTGCTGCCCGGGTGGTAGCGCGGTGCGTTGGGTTCCAGGCGTTCGAACAGACTGGTACGGCGCAATTACTGGGTATCCAGCCGACCGACCAGGGATATCTCGAAATTGGCGCCCATGTACTTGAAGTGCGGCCGCACCGCCAACGACACCTGGTACCAACCCGGATTGCCGGCCACGTCCTGAACCTCAATCTTTGCGGAGCGCAATGGGCGACGGCTGCGCACGTCGGTCGACGGGTTTTCCTGGTCGGCGACGTACTGCTTGAGCCACATGTTCAGTTCGCGCTCCAGATCCTGGCGTTCCTTCCAACTGCCGATCTGTTCGCGCTGTAGTACCTTGATGTAGTGGGCCAGACGATTGACGATAAACAGGTACGGCAACTGGGTGCCGAGTTTGTAGTTGGTCTGGGCTTCCTGGCCTTCGCGGGTCTTGGGGAAGTTCTTGGGTTTCTGCACCGAGTTGGCGGAGAAGAACGCCGCGTTGTCGCTGTCCTTGCGCATGGTCAGCGGAATGAAACCGGCTTCGGCCAGCTCGAACTCCTTGCGGTCGGAGATCAGCACTTCGGTGGGGATCTTCGCCTGCAATTGACCGAGGGATTCGTACAGATGCACCGGCAGGTCGTCCACCGCGCCGCCGGATTGCGGGCCGATGATGTTCGGGCACCAGCGGTAGCGGGCGAAGCTGTCGGTGATGCGTGAAGCCATCAGGAACGCGGTGTTGCCCCAAAGATAGTTGTCGTGGTTGCCGTCGACGGTTTCGTCATAGCCGAAGCTACGGGTTGAGTTGTCTTCAGTGCTGTAGGGCGTGCGTAGCAGGAAGCGCGGCAGGGTCAGGGCCAGATGGCGGGCGTCTTCGGACTCACGCAGGCCGCGCCATTTGGTGTGGCGTGGTCCGTCAAAAATGTCGCTGATTTCCTTGAGGTCGGGCAGGCCCTGGAAGCCCTCAAGATTGAACAGTTCAGGCCCCGCCGCTGAGACAAACGGTGCATGGGACATGGCGCCGATGGAGGCCACGTAGCTGAGCAACTTGATGTCTGGCGAGCTGGGGCCAAAGGTGTAGTTGCCAACGATAGCGCCGACCGGCTCACCACCAAACTGGCCGTAGCCGGCGGTGTAGACGTGCTTGTACAAGCCGCTGCGGGTGATGTCGCCGGCGTTGTCAAAATCGTCCAGCAACTCCTCCTTGGTGACGTGCAGTATTTCCAGCTTGATGTTCTCGCGAAAATCCGTGCGGTCCACCAGCAGCTTCAACCCACGCCACGCCGACTCCAACTGCTGGAACTGCGGCTGATGCAGGATCACGTCCATCTGCTTGCTCAGGGCTCGGTCGATTTCGGCAATCATCTGGTCAACCCGGTGCTTGTTGACCGGCTGCTGGTGATCGCCGCTTTGCAGGATTTCGCTGATGAATGCGGCCACACCTTGGCGAGCTTCTGCATAGCCTTCCTGGGACGGGCGGATATTGGTGTTTGCCAGCAGTTGATCGAGCAGCGACGGCTGTTCATCAACCACCAGCACTTGGGCGGTGGCGCTTTCCATAGGCACGGGCAGTACTCCGCTGATAAGGGCTTTAAAATCAGTGGCTTGGAGCGTCGAGCACTAGGCTCAGCTCACTGGCCAAGCGTTGGCGGGCGGTTTCATCGGTCAACAGGTTTTGCAGATGTTTGCGAAAGGCAGGGACGTTGCCCATGGGGCCTTTGAGCGCGATCAAGGCTTCGCGCAGTTCCAGCAGCTTGTTCAATTCGGGTACTTGGCGGGCGACGGCGTCGGGGCCGAAGTCGTTGATGTTTTTGAATTGAAGTTTAATATTTAAGTCTGTGTCGTCATGATTATTAAGAACCGACGGCACTGCCATATCCAAGGCAACTTCAGCCTTGGTCAATACTTCATTGAAAGTGTCTTTATCGATGCGAATTGACTGTCGATTTTCAAGGGCTGTTAGTTCGCCGTGACCTTTGAAGTCACCAGTGATCAATAACTTGAGAGGCAACTCGACTTCGGCCTGTTGGTCGCCCGTGGCCGGGACGTACTTGATATTGATGCGTTCTTGGGGCGCGACAGAGCCGTGGGTTTTCGACATAGGGAAGATCCTTTTCGTAAAGTCGGAGTATTAGAAACCGCTCTTTCAAGTTTTGTCATGTAGGACACTGTGGACGCGATTCGTGAGGTATGGATGTAAGAAAAAGCATTGCCGTTATTGGTGTACTTTTCCTACATCGATAGTAGTTATGTCTGAGGGATTCCTCTTTTTATTCAGCCATGAACAGGAAGTTGTGCGTCTTTACTTGCCTATTAATTTAGTCTCAGGCGACGCTCGTAAGGTTGATCAAAAGAACTTTCGGACTCAGGAGGCATTGATGCGCAGCGGATGGCGAGGATGGAAATGGGGGCTCTGCCTGACGGCTGTGGCGGTAATGGACGCGCAGGCAGCACCGCAAGATTGCCCAGCCATCGTCTCGTCCTTGAAGCGCCTCGAGTGTTTTGACCTGGCAGCCGGCACGCCCATTCATCATCCGCCCGCTCCACCGCCCGCCCTTGGTCGAGTGCTGCCGATTGTCGATCTGGTGCAACGCAATGAAGCCAAGCGCCCACCTGAGGACCAGCGTTTCCTGCTGTCGTCGTTCCCGGAGCCTGACAATGAACAACAACACCGCCTGGTGATATCGGCACCGGCCTTGGGCGCGCTGCCGCCTCGGCCTTACTTGGCAATCAGCTGCGAATCGAAAATATCCCGCCTGCAACTGGTGCTGGATGAACCGGCCAAGCCCAACAAAATTCGCATACAGCTGTTCAACGATGAGCGCCCGGTCTACGAGGCCTATCAATGGCAGGTGCTGGACGATGCTGGCCTGGTGGTCGATGCCGGACGCGGACTGCAGGCCATTGCCTTGTTGCGAAACATGGGCGGCGGCCAGCGCCTGCGACTGGAAAGTGACTACCCTCGGCTACACGGCCTCGTATTCGACGCGGAAGGGTTGGGCGAACTAATCGCACAGGAACGCCAAGCATGTCGCTGGTGATTGACGTTCCCGCGGACAGCGTCAAGCTGCTGCTGACGCCCCTCGACCCTGAGCAACCCGCAGGCCATTTTGATGTGGAGGACGAAACCTATCAGGCCATCGACCAGGAAATGGTCAAGCTGGGCGGCCTTCGCGAGAGCGACATCGACTGGCCATATATCGACGAAGCGTCCCGCGAATACCTGACCACCCAGTGCAAGCACTGGCGCATCCTCGGTCATCTGCAAGTGGTGTGGCTGCGCACCCGACAATGGGCGCGTTGGGCCGATGCCCTGGGCTTGTTGGCCGGTATGGTCGAACTCTATTGGGACAGCGCCTACCCCAAACCCGGCCCGACCGGCTACCTGAACAAGCGCAAGCAAGTGCAGCGCCTGCTGGAGGAACTTGGGCAAGTACTGCCGTCCCTGGACCGCAGCAGCTTCGCCCAGGCCTACCAAGAGGTGGCAGAATTGGCCTTGGCCAACCTGCAACGGTGTGCGGAAAACGCCAAGCTCAATCCCGCCTCGCTTGAGGCGCTGCAACGTCAGTTGAGCAAATACAGCGAGCCAGTGGTTACGTCAGAACCCGCCCGTGCAGCCGCCGTTAGCGGGGTTCTGGATCCGACGTTTTTCACCGGCCCCAAATCGCAGGCTGCGAGCAATGAACGCGAGCAGCGCCGCGCCGTGTTGAGCATGGCAGAGCTGATCAATCTGCAGGACCCCTATGACCCCACCGGCTACCAATTGCGCCGCTTTGGCTTGTGGTCGCACTTGCGCACAGCGCCTTCCATTATCCGCGATCGCCGCACAGAATTGACCGCCGTGCCCAAGGATATCGTCGACGGCTATCAGGATGCACTAAGCCACAATGCCCTGGACCCGAACCTGCTGCTGCGCCTCGAAAAAAGCGTGTGCGCCTCGCCATACTGGCTGCGCGGCAGCTACCTGGCCGCCCACGTCGCCTCGCGCCTGGCGATGCAGGAAGTGGCCGCCGCCATCCGCCAGACCTGTGAACGTTTTGTCTGCCGCCTGCCGGCCCTGCTAGAGCTGTGTTTCAGCGACGGTACGCCGTTCATGGATGCACAAACCCAGGCATGGATCACCGGCGCTGATCAAGCGCAAACCGTAGGCAGCCCGGTACAGGAATACGCCAGCCTGCGCGATGAGTTGACCACTCAACTCAATACCGAAGGCGTCGAAGTGGTGCTGCTGCGCCTGCAAGAACTGCACGCAGTCCATGACGCACCGCGCCAGCGCAGCTACGCCACGGTGATTGCCGCCGATCTACTGGCATCGCGTGGATTGTCGTGGCTGGCGGACGATCTGAACGCCAACGTTGCGCGGTTGATGCGCAATACCACGGCACAGGGCTGGGAGCCGGAGCTGTATCGGAAGGTGACAGCCGTTATCAGTGCCAGTGAGGATTAGCAATCCATGCCCCGTCAAAGCCCCCCGAGTTATACCTTCGATCCCTTGAAGAGCGATGCCTTCCTGAATTCTATGTACTTAAAATACGTGGCTGGGAGGGGATTTCGGTAAATCGCAGAAACGAAAAAAGACGCCGAAGCGTCTTTTTTTCGCTGACCCCCAGGCCCAATGGACACTGCGAATCAAAAATTGGAGCGGGAAACGAGACTCGAACTCGCGACCCCGACCTTGGCAAGGTCGTGCTCTACCAACTGAGCTATTCCCGCAAATGGCGTCCCCTAGGGGACTCGAACCCCTGTTACCGCCGTGAAAGGGCGGTGTCCTAGGCCACTAGACGAAGGGGACACACTACTGAAACACATGGTGTGTATTTCAGTGCCCAGGGGCCTTGTCCGAAGACTTGGTCCTGGTTTCACTCAATGCCGCCCGAGGGCAACACTGCTTAAAAATGGAGCGGGAAACGAGACTCGAACTCGCGACCCCGACCTTGGCAAGGTCGTGCTCTACCAACTGAGCTATTCCCGCATTGGCGTCCCCTAGGGGACTCGAACCCCTGTTACCGCCGTGAAAGGGCGGTGTCCTAGGCCACTAGACGAAGGGGACACACGTACAACATTCACTACCTACCGCGTTTCGCTGTGTGCTTTACGCTGTAAGTGGCGCGCATTCTATGGATGGATTGAAAGGTCGTCAACCCCCAAGGATAAATTTATTTAAATCAATGACTTCGCCCCCGTTTTCCGGCCCGCGCAGGCATTCTGCATGTTCGCGCCTTGACGCCTATATTCTGGCGCCCGACAAGACGCTATAGTTCATCCAGCAACTGATGGCATTGTGCATCTACGCAGGGAATGCTTACGTATATAGAAGAAACTACCTGGGCAACTGGTCGAACAGTCCTATCCGACAGATGTCTCAGTCACTACACTCAACAGCAAACCCTATAAAGAGGTCACACCGGTGACACCACTCATGATCACCCTGCTGGTAATAGCCGGGATCGTAATACTGATCGCCATTGGCTACATGAACCATGCGGTGGAAAACAACAAACTGGAAAAGCAACGCACCGTGATCGAGCTTAATGACCGGCTGCGTCGCTGTGGTGAGATCACCGAGACCTTCCCTGGCCAGTTGATGACGCCTGCGCTCAAGCTGCTGTTGACCCGCCTGGAGCTCAACGTCAACCAACGCTTGTTGCACCTCAACAAGACCAGCGCACCGCTCAAGGCGCGGATCGCCGAACTGAATGCGCTGGTGGCCCAAGGCGAATCGATCCCGATCAACAACCCGCCAGGCCCGATCCAGACCGAAGCCAAGGCCAAGGACGTGCGGTTCCTGCTCGAAGCCCTGCACGGCCAAGTCACCCGCGCCGCCCAGGACGGTTTCCTACCGACCAATGAAGCCAAGCACTGGATCAGGGAAATTCGCCACATCCTGGTACTGCTGCACATCGAGTTCTTCAACAACCTCGGCCAGCATGCCTTGCAACAGAACCAGCCTGGCCAGGCGCGCCTGGCCTTCGAGCGCGGCGTGCAGTACCTGCGCAAACAGCCCGAGCCCGCGCTCTACAGAGAGCAACTGCAGTTGCTGGAGAGTCAATTGGGGCGCGCCAACTCTACGGTGCTGACCAACAGCAAGCCTGCGGAAGACGAAGTCAACGAACTGACCGAAGGCCTGAAGGTCGCCGAAACCGACGCCGAGTGGAAGAAAAAAGTCATCTACGACTGACCTCCCCTCCCCATGTGGCGAGCCCCCTCGCCACATGCCATCATTTAGTACCTATCCCCTCGCCGTCGACTCGCGTACAAAAGTGCCCCTCACTTCGTGAAGTTGGAGGCCTGTTATGCCTGTCGCCGTGATTGATGGACGACCGCTGCACTATGTTGACCAGGGCTGCGGCCCGGTCGTCCTACTGGGTTCGAGTTACCTGTGGGACCGAGACATGTGGGCACCGCAGATCGAAGCGCTGTCGCACCAGTACCGTGTGATCGTCCCCGAGCTATGGGGCCATGGCGAGTCCGGGCCGCTGCCGACACGCACGCGATCCCTGGACGACCTGGCGCGCCAGGCCCTGGCACTGCTCGACCAGTTGCACATTACCCGGGTCAACCTGGTGGGCTTGTCGGTCGGCGGCATGTGGGGCGCGCGTCTGGCCCTGCGGGCACCCGAGCGGGTCAACAGCCTGGTGCTGATGGACACCTACCTCGGCGCCGAGCCCGAGGCCACGCGCCAGCACTACTTCTCGCTGTTCAAGATGATTGAGGACGCCGGCGCCATCCCGGAGCCACTGCTGGATGTGGTTGCGCCGATCTTTTTCCGCCCGGGCATCGACCGCGAATCGGCGCTGTACCAGGATTTTCGCAAGGTCTTGCAGGACTACCCCGCGGCGCGCCTGCTAGACAGCATCGTGCCCCTGGGCCGGCTGATCTTCAGCCGTGAAGATGTATTGGAGCAGTTGTCACGCCTGGACGCCGACACCACCCTGGTGCTGTGCGGCGAACAGGACACACCGCGCCCGCCCGCCGAGTCCGAGCAGATGGCCAGCCTGATCGGCTGCAGCCTGAGCCTGATTCCCGACGCCGGGCACATCTCCAGTCGCGAGAACCCGGACTTCGTCAATGAAGCGCTGCTGACCTTCCTCGCCAACCATGCCTGATCGCCCCTCTGCCCTTTGATCGCGGCCTGCCAGCGGCAATCAAAGGCGGAAGTGCCCCACCATGCCCTTGAGTTCCGCGCCCAACTGCGCCAGTTCAATACTCGACGCGGCATTGCCTCGCATGCTCAACGCCGATTGATCGGCACTCGCCCGAATGCTGGTGACGCTGCGGTTGATCTCTTCGGCCACCGAGCTCTGCTGCTCGGCCGCCGCCGCAATCTGCTGATTCATCTGTTGGATCAATGACACCGCGACCGCAATGCTGCCCAGGGCGCTTTCGGTTTCCAACGCATCACTGACGGCCAGCTTCACCAACTCGCCGCTCTGCTGGATCTGCTGCACCGACGATTGCGCCGCGCTGCGCAAGGTGCCGACCAGGCGTTCGATTTCCTCGGTCGATTGCTGGGTGCGCTTGGCCAGGGCCCGCACTTCATCGGCCACCACCGCAAAACCACGGCCTTGCTCACCGGCGCGCGCGGCCTCGATGGCCGCGTTGAGCGCCAGCAGGTTGGTCTGTTCGGCCACGCTTTTGATCACGCTCAACACGCTACCGATGTTCTGGATTTCGACGCTGAGGCTTTCGATGCTGGCGCTGGCGCTGGTACTGGAGGTGGCCAGCAATTCGATGCGCTGCAAACTCTGGCGCACCACCTGCTGGCCGCTGTCGACTTTGTCATCGGCGGTCTGCGCAGCTTGTGCAGCCTCTTCGGCGTTGCGCGCCACATCATGGACCGTGGCGGTCATCTGGTTCATCGCCGTGGCGACCTGTTCGGTTTCTTCCTTCTGGCTGCTGACCTCGATGTTGGTCTGCTCGGTGACGCTGGACAGCGAATGGGCCGAACTGGCCAATTGCTCGATACCCGCTTGCAGCCCGCTGACCATTTGGCTCAAACCGCTGCCCATCTGTTGCATCGCCTGCATCAACTGGCCGATTTCATCGCGGCGGCTGACTTCCATGCGCCCGCTCAAGTCGCCGGCCGCAATCTGCTGGGCCACCGCGATCACACGGCGCAGCGGCGCGACGATCAACCGGGTAATCACCCACGCTGCAATCAACCCCATCAACAGCGCCAGGGCCGACGAGCCGATGATCAACAGCGCGCTTTTCTTCAACTGCGCTTGCATCGACTGGTCTTCAGCGGCATACGCCTGGTCGACCTGGCTGACCACTTGATCGGCGCGATCATGCAATTGTTTGTAGACCACTTTTTCCTGGGCCAGCAGGCCGGTGTATTCGCCGAGTTTTTCGCTGAACGCGGCGATATGCCCGGCGACCTCATTGAGCACCGTCTGGTAACCGGAGTCCTTGACCGAGGTTTTCAGTAGCTCAACTTGGGCCAGCGCCTGCTCGGCCTGTTCGATCTTGCCTTGTTCGGCGCTGTCTTCCTCCCCTTTGCGGCTCTGATCAAGGCGCACATGGGCTTCGTTCATGGCTTGCAGCATCAACCGTGAAACCTGGCTGACCTGCCCCGCCTGCTCGATAAACTCGGCGCCCTCCTTGCCCTGGCTTTCCTTTAGGCCATAGGCGCCATCATCGGCCAGGCCGGCCTGCAACACATCGAGGTTATTGGCCACGCTGGACACCGACCAACTGGCCATTTCCAGCGCCAGGTCCTTGGTCTGGGTCAGTTCGACGAACTCATCGAACGCCTTGCGGTAAGCGGCCAACGCCTGCTCGACCTCGGTCATCAGCGGCACGTTGGCCGCGGCACCGGCCTTGAGGCTGCTGGCCAGGGCCGCCAGGGCGTCGACACGCTCATGCAGGGCGTCGACGGACTTGGGGTCGGCGTGCAGCGCGTAGTCCTGCTCGATCAAACGCACCTTGAGCAGCCCGCTGTTGAGCGCAGACATGGTCTTGAGGCCCTCGAAACGCAGGCCAACGGTTTGCAGGGACCACACGCCAATCGCTGCCACCAACGCAGTCAACAGCAGCACCAGGCTGAAGCCCAAACCCAGTTTTTTCGCCATACCGAGGTTGGCGAAACGTCGTTGCACGGCCGAAATCATGCGTTTGAATCCTCTTGCAATGGCGGATGCCATCAAGCTCGGTTTCCCAGCAGCGAGATTCGCAACCACGAGGCACTGAACACAAGTCGTTGGCGCCACAATAATGGCAAAAAGCTACATTCTCGTCGTTTTCAGAATGGTCGAGGTCGATCTGGCCGGCCCCGCAGCGCGGAACAACGCCAGGGCCCGCTGATCAGCAGCATAGGCCACATTGATGCGTTGCCACTCGCTGTGTTCACCCGTAGGGCTGAACAGCGCCCCCGGTGACATCAGCACACCCAGTTGCCGTGCATACGCCTGCAACCGCGAACGGTCGCCCACGCAGGGCCGCGCCCAGACAAACATGCCGCCGGCGGGCACAGCGAACACCTGCCATTCCTCATCTTCCAATACCTGCAAGGTCGCGGCCATTTGCGTGTTCAGGCGTTTGCGCAGGCGCTGCACCCATTTGCGATAGGTGCCGTTGGCCAGCAACGTGGCCATCACCGCTTCGGCAAACCGCGAGGTGCCGATGCCGGTGAGGGTCTTGAGGTGTACCAATTGCGCAATGATCGGCGAACTGGCGCTGAGGTAGCCGACGCGCAAGGCACTGCTGAGGGTCTTGGAGAAACTCGAGACATAGATCACCCGATCTTCATGGGGCAGCGCCGACAGTCGCGTGCAACTGGCGTGTTGCAGGTCGGCGTAGACATCTTCTTCGATAATCAGAAAGTCTTCGCTGTGCGCCAGCTCCAGCAAACGTTCGGCCACCTTGCGGCACAGGCTGGTGCCGGTGGGGTTGTGATACAGGCTGTTGATAAACAGGCACTTGGGACGATGGCGGCGCAGCAGGGCTTCCAGCGCCGGGATGTCCGGGCCGCCCTGGGTGCGCGGCACTTCCAGCAACGTGACGCCGTGGAAGGCCAACTGACGAAAGAGGTTGCCATAACCGGGGGTTTCTACGACCACCGTGTCGCCGGCCTTGAGCAACGTGCGGATCAACAGGTCCTGAGCGTGGCTGGCGCCATGGGTGGTGAGAATGCGGTCGAGGCTGGTGACCACGTGAATCTGGGTCAGGCGCTTGAGCAATTGCTCGCGCAGCGCCGGCAGCCCCAGTGGTGTGCTGTAGTTGAACAGGCCCCCGGTATCGGTGCGGCTGACTTCGCGGATCGCGTAGCTGATGTCGTCGCTTTCGCGCCAGGCGTCCGGCAACCAGCCGCAGCCCAATTTCAACTCGCCCAATGGGCTGTCGGTAAAAGCGCCCCACTCTCGCTCCGCGCCTTCATACCAGTGGCGTTCCTGAGCCACCGGCGGCTGCGCCACCATAAACCCAGAGCCTTGCTTCGAGGTCAGCAGGCCTTGGGCCTCCATGCGCTCGAATGCCTCGATCACACTGGACTGGCTGAGCAGGTTGTCGAGGGCCAGTTGGCGGATGGACGGCAATCGTGTGCCGGGGCTGACCCCGCTTTTGCGAATCCATTCTGCCACCGCGCTGACGATTTGCTGCACCACCGGTACAAGGGCTTGTCGATCGATCCCTAAATCCATGAGCCACTCACTTAACTATCTGTTATTCAACCCAAAACAGTTAAGCACAGAAGCCCGCTAAAACAGGTCGCTAACAGTTACTAAAGTATTGATTTTATTGACTTATTTACCTCCTGATACACATTGGATCACGGCGTTTTGCCAGCTATGGAAACGCCCCACAGCACCTCAAACTTTTTCGAGTGAGGTGCGGCTTGGAGTCCTAGATCGCGGTAGCGCCGCCGTCCACCGCCAGAGCCTGGCCGGTGGTGAAGGCCGCACCGTCGCTGCACAGGTACAACACGGCACTGGCGATTTCCTCGACCTTACCAATGCGCCCAACCGGGTGCATGGCGGCGGCAAATTCGGCTTTGCGCGGGTCAGCTTCATAGGCCCGGCGGAACATGTCGGTATCGATCACTGCCGGGCATACCGCGTTGACGCGGATTTTCTTTTTCGCGTACTCGATGGCCGCCGATTTGGTCAGGCCGATCACGGCGTGTTTGGACGCGGCATAGATGCTCATCTTGGGCGCGGCGCCCAGCCCCGCCACCGACGCCGTGTTGACGATCGCTCCGCCGCCCTGGGCCAGCAGCAACGGCAATTGGTACTTCATGCACAACCACACGCCCTTGACGTTGACACCCATGATGGCGTCGAACTCATCGAGGCTGCCGTCAGCCAGCTTGCCTTTCTCAATCTCGATCCCAGCGTTGTTAAAGGCGTAGTCCAGGCGGCCGTAAATGGCGATGGTCTGCTCCATCAATTGCTGCACATCGGCTTCCAGCGTGACATTGCAGCGCACGAACCGCGCATCGCCACCGGCCTCGCGGATCAGCGCGACAGTGCCTTCGCCGCCCGCCACGTCGAGGTCGGCAACCACTACCTTCAAGCCTTCGGCGGCAAACGCCAGCGCGGTGGCGCGGCCAATACCGGCGGCGGCGCCGGTTACCAGGGCGACCTGGCCGGAAAACGTCATGCTCATGGGGGATGTCCTTTGGGAGAAATAGCCGTGGCGCGAGTCTAGCCAACCCCGGGACGCGCGCGTCAGCACTATCAAAAGGCCGGTTAGCGCTGCATGAGTCACAATGATAAGACCTCCCGCGCCACTATCATCGAGGCCTATCGACGAGCATTCGCAGCCCTCGGCCGACCTTGCCCGCAAGCCAGTATGGGTCTATCAATCAGGCTTCATTTCTCAAGAGTCCTTGCCATGACTGCCCAGACCAACCGTCAGTTCCTGCTCGCCAAACGCCCGGTCGGCGCGGCCACGCGGGAGACCTTCACCTACCAGGAGGTGCCGCTGGGCACCCCACAGGACGGCCAGGTGCTGGTGCGCAACGAATACCTGTCCCTCGACCCGGCCATGCGCGGCTGGATGAATGAGGGCAAATCCTACATTCCGCCGGTCGGCATCGGCGAAGTGATGCGGGCGCTGGGCGTGGGCAAAGTGATTGCCTCGAACAACCCGAAATTCGCGGTCGGGGACTACGTGAACGGTGCCCTGGGGGTGCAGGATTACTTCCTCGGCGAGCCGCGGGGTTTCTACAAAGTCGACCCCACGCTTGCTCCCCTGCCGCGCTACCTGTCGGCGCTGGGCATGACCGGCATGACCGCCTATTTCGCGCTGCTCGACACCGGCGCACCGAAAGCCGGTGAAACCGTGGTGATCTCCGGCGCGGCGGGGGCGGTGGGCAGCATTGCCGGACAGATCGCCAAGATCAAAGGCTGCCGCGTGGTGGGCATTGCTGGTGGCGCCGACAAGTGCAAGTTCCTGGTGGATGAGTTGGGCTTCGACGCCGCCATCGATTACAAACACGAAGACCTGCCCGCCGCGCTCAAGCGCGAGTGCCCCAAGGGCGTGGATGTGTATTTCGATAACGTCGGCGGCGACATTCTCGACGCAGTGCTCAGCCGCCTGGCGTTGAAAGCCCGCGTGGTGATCTGCGGTGCGATCAGCCAATACAACAACAAGGAAGCCGTAAAAGGTCCGGCCAACTACCTGTCATTGCTGGTCAATCGCGCACGCATGGAAGGCTTCGTGGTGATGGATCACGCAGCGAACTTTGCCGCCGCCGGGCAGGAAATGGCCGGCTGGATGGCGCAGGGCAAGCTCAAGAGCAAGGAAGATATCGTAGAGGGGCTGGAGACGTTCCCGGAGACGCTGATGAAGCTGTTCAACGGGGAAAACTTCGGCAAGCTGGTGCTGAAAGTCAGCTGATACACAGCAGATGTAAATGTGGGAGGGGGCTTGCTCCCGATTGCGGTGTGTCAGCTACAAATAAGCGGACTGACACACGGCTATCGGGAGCAAGTCCCCTCCCACATTGTTGATCGGTGATCGATCAGGCGATCTCGGCGACGACCGCGGCCAACGCTTTGGCCGGGTCCGCCGCTTGGCTGATCGGGCGACCGATCACCAGGTAGTCCGAGCCCGCGTCCAACGCCTGACGCGGCGTGAGGATACGGCGCTGGTCATCCTGGGCGCTGCCCGCCGGACGAATCCCCGGGGTGACCAATTGCAGCGACGGGTGGGCGGTCTTGAGGGCCCGGGCTTCCAGCGCCGAACAGACCAGGCCGTCGAGGCCGGCTTTCTGCGCCAGGGCCGCCAGGCGCAACACTTGCTCCTGAGGTTCGATATCCAGGCCGATCGCGGCCAGGTCTTCGCGCTCCATGCTGGTCAGCACGGTCACACCGATCAGCAAGGGTTTAGGGCCGCTGCGCTGTTCCAGCACTTCACGGCAGGCGGTCATCATGCGCAGGCCGCCGGAGCAGTGTACGTTAACCATCCACACGCCCATTTCGGCGGCGGCCTTGACTGCCATCGCGGTGGTGTTGGGGATGTCGTGGAATTTCAGGTCGAGGAACACTTCGAAGCCTTTGTCACGCAGGGTGCCGACGATGTCAGCGGCGCAACTGGTGAACAGTTCCTTGCCGACCTTGACCCGGCACAGCTTCGGGTCCAACTGGTCAGCCAGCTTCAGTGCGGCGTCACGGGTGGGGTAATCCAGGGCGACGATGATAGGAGTCTGGCAGACGGACATTGGAATGGGCTCTCAGGCAAGTCGAAATCGGCGCGGATTGTAGCGCAAGCGACGCCGTTGCGGGATCCGATGATCGGTAAATACTGACCAAGCGCGCTCAAGCGGACATTTCGGCAATTTGTGTCAAAAAAGATACATTCACGACATGCCCTCAACACGCCCTACCGCTAGCCTCGGCCGCACGACCCACCGACCAGCACTTCCAGCCATGTGGCTGGGCGCCTATGCTGACCGCTACCACCAGGCAGATGATCGCACTATGCATACCCCTTCCGTCCCGCTGAACGACGAGCAAAAAGGCGCGGTGAGCGCCGACGAAAAGCGCTGGAATACTCGCGCGCTGATTGTCGACGACGATGTGCCAATCCGCGAACTGCTGATCGACTACCTGGCACGCTTCAATATTCTCGCCACCGGCGTCACCGACGGCGCCGCGATGCGCGTGGCGATGCAAGCCGAAACCTTTGATGTGGTGGTGCTCGACCTGATGCTGCCGGGCGAAGACGGCCTGACGCTGTGCCGCTGGCTGCGCGCCGAGTCGGACATCCCGATCCTGATGCTCACCGCCCGCTGCGAACCCACCGACCGCATCATCGGCCTGGAACTGGGCGCCGACGACTACATGTCCAAGCCGTTCGAGCCGCGTGAATTGGTGGCGCGCATCCAGACCATCCTGCGCCGGGTGCGCGACGACCGCACCGAGCAGCGCGCCAATATCCGCTTCGATAACTGGCGGCTCAACAGCGTGTTGCGCCAACTGGTGGCCGACGATGGCCTGGTAGTACCGCTGTCCAACGCCGAGTTTCGCCTGCTGTGGGTGTTTATCGAGCGCCCGCGCCGGGTATTGAGCCGCGAGCAGTTGCTGGATGCTGCCCGCGGTCGTTCCATCGAGGCCTTTGATCGCAGCATTGACCTGCTGGTCTCGCGCCTGCGCCAGAAGCTGGGCGATGACCCCAAGGCACCGCAGTTGATCAAGACCGTGCGCGGTGAAGGCTATCTGTTCGACGCGCGGGATATCGGCTGATGCGCAACGCCTTCAACACGCTGTTCGGCCGGCTGTTCGGTGTGTTGCTGGTGGCGATTGTACTGGCCCATGCGTTGGCATTTTTCTGGTTCCACCACTACGACCCGCCTCCGCCGCCGGCCAAGGACACCTTCGTCGAGCAACCGGACGGCACGATGAGGCCCCTGCAGAAACGTCCTCGCCCATGGTTTGGCGGGCCGGTGGTGCCGCTGACGTTTCAGTTTTTCTCGCTGATCATCGCCGCCTGGTATGGCGCCAAATTGTTGAGCCGGCCGATCCAGCGCCTGAGTGAAGCCGCCGAACGCTTGAGCCTGGACCTCGACAGCCCGCCCCTCGACGAATCCGGCCCCCGCGAAGCAAAGCAGGCCGCGTCGACCTTCAACCTGATGCAAAAACGCATTCGCGAACAAGTCGGCCAGCGCGCGCGCATGCTCGGCGCGGTCTCCCATGACCTGCGCACCCCGCTGTCGCGCCTCAAGCTGCGCCTGGAGCAGATCGAAGACACCAAGCTGCAAGGCCAGATGCGCCAGGACCTGAACGACATGATCGGTATGCTCGACGCCACCTTGAGCTACTTGCACGAACAACGCACCAGCGAAAGCCGGCACTGGCTGGATGTGCAGGCGCTGGTGCAGTCGATCAGTGAGAACGCCCAGGACCAAGGTGCCGACGTGCAATGTGCCGGCACCTGTGCGCCGTTGCAGGTACAACCGATGGCGTTGCGCTCGTGCCTCAACAACCTGATCGACAACGCCTTGCGCTACGCCGGCACCGCCCGCGTGGAGCTGGAAGACAGCCGCGAGGCCCTGGTCATCCGTGTGATCGACCACGGCCCCGGGATTGCCGCCGACAAGCGCGAGGCGGTGTTCGAGCCGTTCTATCGGCTGGAAGGCTCGCGCAACCGCAACTCCGGCGGCGTGGGCCTGGGCATGACCATCGCCAAGGACGCGGTCGAGCGCCTGGGCGGGCGGTTGAGCCTGGAGGAAACCCAAGGCGGCGGGTTGACCGCCGTGATGTGGTTGCCCCGCGCCTAAAGGCCAACGCCAGTCAATGTGGGAGCGGGCTTGCTCGCTCCCACAGCGGTCGCCAATCAGCTACAGAATTTTGTCTTCGCGGCGGCCCTGGGCCTGGGTCGCACTCCAATCCATCAGCAGGCTGTATGCCACAGCGAGCAAGGTCGGGCCGATAAACAGGCCGATGAAACCAAACGCGATCAAGCCGCCGAACACCCCAAGCAATACGATCACCAGCGGCAGGTTGCCGCCACGGCTGATCAGGTACGGCTTGAGCACGTTGTCCACGCCGCTGATGATGAACGTGCCCCACACGCCGAGGAACACCGCGTGGCTGTAATCGCCCTTCCACGCCAGCCAGGCCGTGGCAGGAATCCACACCAGCGGCGGCCCCATGGGGATCAGGCTGAGCAGGAACGTGACCATACCCAGCACCAGCGCGCCCGGCACACCGGCGATCAGGAAGCCGATCAGCGCCAGCACGGCCTGCGCGGCCGCCGTACCGATCACGCCATTGACCACCCGTTGCACGGTGCCGGCCACCAGTTCGATGTAGTAACCCGCACGTTCGCCGATCAAGCGCTCCAGCAAGCGGTGTACGAACAGCGCTAGGCGCGGGCCGTCGCGGTAGAAAAAGAACACGAACACCAGGCTGAGGGTCAACTCCAGGATGCCACCGCCGATCTGCGCGCTGCGCGCCAGCAGCCAATTACCCATCTGCCCCAGGTACGGCTTGAGGCTGACCATCAGCGCCGCGCCCTGCTCGTCGATGCTGCCCCACATCGCCACCAGCCGTTCTCCGACAAAGGGAATCGACCCCAACCAAGCCGGCGCCGCCGGAAAACCATCGACCTGAATATCCTTGATCAACGCCACCGCATCGCGCACATGGTCCGCAAGGTTGAACCCCAGCCATACCAGCGGCACCGCCACCAGCAGCATCCAGCCCAAGGTCAGAATACCGGCGGCCAGGGATTCGCGGCCGCCCAGCCAGCGGGTCAGCAACACCATCAGCGGCCAACTGGCAAACGCCAGCACCGCGCCCCAGAACAGCGCCGACCAGAACGGCGCCATCACCCAGAAGCTGGCACCAAACAGCACCAGCAGCAGGATTTGCACCAGCAGGCGGTCATTATTGAGCATGGAGTTTCTCTAGAATAAGGCTGTAGGCAGCTAGTTTAGGCGAACGACGCGGGTCCGTTCGCCCTGTTACGGTCAGCGTATCAGATGCAGGTGCAGGCCTTTGGCGGGCTCAGTGCCGGTTTCCAGGCGTGCGGCCCGCACGCCCTTGTCAACCAGGGCCTGGCGCCACGCTTCGGCATGGGGTCCGGTCAAGCTGACACGCAGGGTGGTGTCGAGGTTCAACCCGCGGGAAATCAGGGTCAACCAGGTGGCATCCGGGTCCGCGCCCAATGCCGGGAAGTCCAGTTCGCCGGTGCTTTTGAGTTCGCGCAACAGTGTGGCGGAGGTCGGCAGCAGCTCCCCGAGCGGTGCGCTGGCATCGATCTGTTCGACGTGCAGGTAAGCCCGTCGATTACCGCGGGTGATGCCGTACAACGCCACCAGGGAATTGTCCTGCGGGGCGGCCAGACGCAGCAGCAGGTATTCCTGCTGGCCATCGGCGCCGACCAGCTTGGCGTTACCGAACACTTCATTGGCCCACAGGCTGCTTTCACCGCAGTCGCGGGCCTGGCACCAGAACAACAGTTGCGCGCCCTGCTGCTGCAACGCTTCACGCGTGGCGGTGAACGCAGCGCTGGATGTGTGCTCGGCGGGCAGTTCATAGGTGATGGCAGTGGCTTGGCCACGTGCGGTGGCCTGGGCCTCGTAGCGCAACTGTCCGCTGATCTTGCGGATCGCGCCCATGGGGTAAATGCGCTCTTTGGCTTCGGCGGGGCGGTAGTCGACAATTTGCGCGTCAACCTCGCGGGCCACGGCGGGCAAGTCCTGGCTACCCGGCACATCGGCGGCGAACACCAACGGGCTGAACACACACAGCCCCAGGACGCGGATACAGCCTTTACGCACGCTCATCGGATAGTTGAGCCCTGGCCATCGGAGGTCGCAGCAGTTTCAAGATCGGTGTTGAGATCGTTCATGGTTGACTCCCTTTCAATCCGCCCAGCCTCGGCAGTTGACCGCGCCAAGTCAAGGTGCAGAGAAGAACCGATTGAAACAGTCTGCAACAAGGACCGCGCCAGCCTCGTCATTCAAGTGCAAATGATGGCCACCGGGCAGGGTCGTCACCGTAAACGGTAGCTGGGAAAGCAACTCGGGATGTCTCGCCAGCATGCCGTCAGCGGCGACCACCAGCTGTGTAGGGCAACCTACGCGGCGCACGAAAGCCATGGCTTGTTCGTCGGTCAGACGCATCGGCGATGCCAGGGTCAAGCGGCTGTCCGTTCGCCAGGTGTAACCGCCCGGCACGGGCATCAAACCGCGCTGGGCCAGCAGTTCAGCGGCTTCGCGGCTGACGGCCACCAGCCCTTTCATCCGCGCTTCGACGGCGCGATCAAGGCTGCTGTAGACCGGCTTGCGCTTGCCCTGCAGGTTCAATTGCGCCTGCAACGCCATGCCCAGCCGCTCGGCGGCGTTCTCGCCGGTGGCGGTCGGCGGGATCACACCGTCGATCAAACCCAGGTGCGTCACCCGCTCCGGCAAGGCACCGGCCAATACCAGGGCGACGATGGCGCCGAGGGAGTGGCCAAGTAATGCAAAACGTTTCCAGCCCAGTTGTTCAGCGACGTGCAGCACATCGTGGGCGTAATCCCACAAGGCATAACCGGCCCCCGTCGGACGATGCGCCGAATGCCCGTGGCCGGCCATGTCGAGGGCGACGATACGCATCCCCTGCAGTTTCGGCGCCAACCGCGCGAAGCTGTTGGCGTTATCCAGCCAGCCATGCAGGGCGATCACCGGCAGACCGTCTTCGGGACCGAACAGATGCGCGGCCAATTCGATATGCGGCAGGCTCAGGCGCACTTCTTCGACCGGCGTACTCATGCGCAACTGCGCTCACGAGCTTCCCAGCGGGCGAACAGCTGCTTGAGCAAGGTCGCGGTGTCCTGGGGGCGTTCGAGGGGGAACATGTGCCCGCCGGGCATGGTGAGCATTTCCCCCATGGGCAGGCGCCCGACACCGCTGGCATGGTGGCGCATCACAACCCGGCTCTGACGTCCGCGCACCATCGCCAGCGGCACTTTCAACTGGCGCACCTGGCCTGGACTGGTGTGGGGCACGCCCCGGTAGATGCTGATCTCAGTGGCCGGGTCGAAGCGCAGGCGCAGGCGATCGCCGACCTGATGCAGGCCATGTTGCAGGTAAGCGTCGAAGCATTCCGGGTCGAAGCCGCGAAACAGGGTCTTGCCGGCGAAGTAGCTGCGCGCGGCGTCCAGGTCGGCGAACTCTTCACGGCGGCCCAGGGTGCGCCCGGCCGGGGTGAGGCGGTCGATAAAACCAAAGCGCTTGGCAGCGCGGATCACCCAGCGGTCGGCACGGGTCAACACCGGTGAGTCGAGCATCACCACGCCGCGATACAACTGCGGGCAGCGCATGGCCGCGTGCAAATGCAATACGCCGCCGAGGGAATGGCCCACACCCCACACCGGCTCGGGCTGCTGCTCCAGATGGTGGATCAGCTCGTCCACCAGGTTCTGCCAGTTATCGTCCACCGGAAACCTTGGGTCGTGGCCGTGCTGCGGCAGGTGCGCGACTGCATATTCCGGGGCCAGGCCGGCAAACAGCTTGCCGTAGGTGGCCGAAGGGAAGCCATTGGCGTGGGCAAAAAACACGTGCTGCGACATACCGGTTCCATCTATAAAAACAGACACTGATTGTCACCACGCCCGGCCGTTACAGCAATGACCGTAACCGCCAGGAATGATGACACTCACGCCACGCCTATCGCGCCGGCGGGTTCTCGCCCAGGGGCACCACGGCCATGGTCAGACGCGAGACACAGCTGGACTTGCCATCATCATTGGTCAGGCGGATGTCCCACACCTGGGTGGTGCGGCCGATATGAATCGCCTTGGCCACCGCCGTCACCCGCCCGCTGCGCACCCCACGCAAGTGGTTGGCGTTGACCTCCAGGCCGACGCAATAGAACTTGCTCGTATCGATGCACAGGTAGGCCGCCACCGAGCCAACGCTTTCGGCCAGGACTACCGACGCGCCGCCGTGCAGCAGGCCGTAGGGCTGATGGGTACGGTGATCGACGACCATGCTGGCGGTCAGGGACTCTTCGTCGAAACTTTCGAAGCGAATATCCAGCAACTCACCGATGGTGTTTTTCTGCTGGGCATTGAGTTGCTCGATATCGGGTTGGGTGCGCCACAGGCTCATACCGTTGTCCTATTGGTTTTATGATGGCCCTAATCCTGCCACAGAATGACTTCGGTGCGCTCGCTCCACACCTGAAACTGTGGGCCGTAGGTCGATTCGATCACGTTGCGCTTGATCTTCAAGGTCGGCGTCAGAAAGCCGTTCTCCACCGCCCAACTGTCTTTCACCACCACCAATTGACGCAGGCGCTCATGCTTGTCCAGCGCCGCGTTGACCTGTTCCAGCCAGCGCTCAAGGCTGCCGTGCAAAGCCTGGCGCACATCCGCCGGCCCCACCGCCGACAGCACACACAGGCCCATCGGCGCGGGCAGGCCGTCGCCGACCACACACACCTGTTCGATCCGCGCATGTTCGGCCAGGCGGTTTTCAATCGGCGCCGGGGCCACGTACTTGCCCTTGCTGGTCTTGAAGATTTCCTTGAGGCGACCGGTCAGGCGCAGCCGGCCCTCGGCGTCCTGCTCGCCCTTGTCGCCGGTGCGCAGGAAGCCGTCCGGGGTGAGGGTTTCGGCGGTTTTTTCCGGGTCTTTGAAGTAGCCGAGCATGGTCGCGCCACTGCGCACCTGCACTTCGCCCTGCGGGTCGATGCGCACTTCAACACCCGGGCACGGCAGGCCGATCCAGCCGATCGTCTGCTGGCCGGGACGACACACATGGGAATAGCCGCAACTCTCGGTCATGCCATACACCTCCAGCACATCCAGCCCCAGACGCTGATACCAGCGCAGCAAGGCTTCAGGCACCGGCGCCGCGCCGGACAGCGCAATGCGTACCGCGTCCAGGCCCAGACCGGCGAGCACCTTGCGGCCCACGCGCTTGCCGATGAAGGGCAGCCGCAACAGGCGGTCCAGGCGCGTTGCCGGGATCTTGCTGTAGACGCCCATCTGGAATTTGGTCCAGATACGCGGCACCCCGAACAGCGCCGTCGGCCGCGCCCGACGCAGGTCAGCCAGAAAAGTCTCGAGGCTTTCGGCGAAATACACGGTTTGCCCGGTATAGATCGCAGCCATCTCCACAAACATCCGCTCCGCCACATGGCACAAGGGCAGGTACGACAGCAGCCGGTCGCCCTCCCCCAGGCCGAACAATTCGGTGCCTCGCGTGGCGGCAAAGCCCAAGGCATCGAAGCTGTGCATCACGCCTTTGGGCAGGCCGGTGGTGCCGGAGGTGTAGATGATGGTGGCCAGGTCCGAAGCGGCAGGTAGCGGCTCATCCGGGATCGGTGAGTAGGCTTGCAGGTCGGCCCACCTGAAATCAAAGTCGCCCGCCGGGCACAGCGGCAGGCTGATGGTTGGCACGTCGGCTGGAACCCCGGGCGCCATGGCGGGCCAGTCATCGAGCTTGCCGATCAATACCAGCACCGCCTCGGAGTGCTTCAGCACATGGGCGATGGAATCGGCAGTGAGGTTGGGATAGAGCGGCACCGAGACATGCCCGGCCATCCAGATGGCCAGGTCGGCAATGATCCAGTGCGCGCAGTTTTTCGAGATCAGGGCAATGTGCGAACCCTGGGGCAGCTCCCTGGCGCGCAGCCAATGGGCGGCGCAGCGGGCCTGGTGGCCGACCTCGCCCCAGGTCAGGGTCTGCACCTCGCCGCCGCCGACGGGCTGCACCAGGAAGGGTTTGCGCGGATGCCGCGCTTCACGTTCGAAGAAGACCTGCAACGGCAAACGAAAAGCGACGGGCATGGGACGCGCTCCTTTGTGATCCGATGATAGCCAACCAAGCACTTGCTCGGTTGACTATATAGCACACACAAAACAGCGAAAGTGCCTACGGATGCTTCACGCCGACCAGGCTCATCAGCCCCGCCAGCGGGAACTCCCCCTCCAACTCCGCCAGGCTGGCGGTGTACATCGGCGACGGCTGACGCTGATGGCCATGCTGCAAAAAGCTGATCAGGCTGCCGACCAGCGGCTGATGGCTGACCAGCAGCACATTGTCATCCGTGTCGAGTTTCTCCAGCGCCTGCTGCGGATTGCAGTCCGGCGTCAGCCAGGGCGCGGTGCGGATGTCCGGCGCGAAACCCAGCGCCTCACGCACCAGGTGCGCGGTCTGCTGCGCCCGTACATACGGGCTGGCAATGATCGCACTGATGGGCTGGCCGATCAGGTGCGCCGCGCTGCGCAAGACTTCGGCCCGGCCCTGCTCGGTCAGCTTGCGCTCAGCATCGGTGCGGGCGTGCCCTTCGGCTTCGCCGTGACGCAAAATCCACAGTTTCACAGTTTTGGCTCTTCATCACGTACCGGGTGCGGTGCTGGCGGCACGCTGTGGGCGGCTTCGCCTTCCGGCGCACGCGGCGTCGGCCAGTCGGCGAATGGCCAAGGCTTTTGCTCAGTGTGAAAGCTGCCGAAGCGGCCGATCTGCGCGAGGAACTGGCTCAGGCTGTCGCCAAAATTCATCAGGCCCAGGTTCGGCGCGCCGTAGACCAGCCGGTAAATCAGTTGCACCACCACCAGCGCACCGAGCAGGAACTGCGCCACTTGCCACACCAGGGCAAACACCAGCATCCACAGGATGCGCAGGACAATGGACTCGTACTTGGGGGCTGCTTTCGGATCGTTCATGACGCGTTCCTCAGTTGAAACCACTGGTGGAGATAAAGTCGACATCGGTTTTCGGCTCGGCGCGCATCAGCAATTCGATGACCTGGTTCAGGGTGCGCCCTTCAAACAGGATCGCATGCAGCCCGGCGACCAGCGGCATGTACACACCCGCTTCCTGGGACTTGGCTTTGAGCACCTTGAGGGTATTGACCCCCTCGGCCACTTCGCCCAGGCGCGTCACCGCGTCTTCCAGGCTCAAGCCCTGGCCGAGGGCGAAACCGACCTGATAGTTGCGGCTTTTCGGCGACGAGCACGTGACGATCAGGTCGCCCACGCCCGCCAGCCCCAGGAAGGTCATCGGGTTGGCGCCCTGGCTCACCGCGAAGCGGGTCATTTCCGCCAGGGCGCGGGTGATCAGCATGCTCTTGGTGTTCTCGCCCATGCCCAACGCCACTGCCATGCCGGCAATGATCGCGTAGACGTTTTTCAGCGCACCGCCCAGCTCGACGCCGAAGCGATCGCCACTGGCGTACACGCGAAAGGTACGGCCATGCAGCACGGCCTGGACCCGCTCGCACAGTGCTTCGTCTTCACTGGCGATCACGGTGGCGGTCAACGCATGTTCGGCCACTTCCCGCGCCAGATTCGGCCCGGACAGCACGCCAATGCGCGCCTGCGGGGCGATCTCTTCGAGGATTTCGCTCATCAGCTTGAAGGTGTGCGCCTCGATGCCCTTGGTCAAACTGACCAGCAGCTTACCCGCTAGGCGTTCGGCGTGGGGTGCGAGCACCGAGCGCAAGGCACTGGAAGGCAGCGCGACGAAACACAGCTCGCAGGCCTCCAAGGTCGCCTGCAAGTCGGTGACCGGCTCGACCGCCGGATGAATCTTGATGCCTTTAAGGTAACGCGGGTTTTCTCGATGGACGCGAATGGCCTCGGCCTGTTCGGGATCGCGCATCCACTGACGCACCGGATGACCATTCTCAGCCAGCAGGTTAGCCACGGCGGTACCAAAACTTCCGCCTCCCAGGACCGCAATAGGGCGCTGTTCAGTCATATGCAATCCGTTAATCCATACCAGTGGCGATGGCAGCATTATACGGAGCCCCCCGCTTGCGGCCAGCCCCCGTATCAATTCACACGCCTGTCGGAAAATGTCATATCGGCGCAGGGGAATTGCAAGTGCGACGACTGGCAAATGGCCCAGCCTCGGTTAACATGGTCGGCTATTCGTAATGATCAAGGCCGTGTCGTGTATTTGGGCCCTCCTCCCCGTTCATCTCTGTGGTTGATGTTGCTGTGCAGCGGCGCGGTGCTTGCCGACGACCTGTTCCTCGACAACCAACCGCTGCCGCAGGTGCTGACCGCCACACGCCTGAAACAATCGGCCGCCGCCGTGCCCGGCAGCATGACCGTGATCGACAGCGAACTGATCAAGGCCAGCGGCGCACGGGACATCGCCGAGCTGCTGCGGCTGGTGCCGGGCATGATGGTCGGCTACACCAGCGGCAATCAGGCGGCGGTGAACTACCACGGCACCAGTGCCAGTGATGCGCGACGCATGCAGGTTTTGATCGATGGCCGCTCGGTTTACCGCGCGGGCCTGGCCACGGTGGACTGGAGCGATATTCCGGTGGCCATGGAAGATATCGAGCGGATCGAAGTGTTCCGCGGGCCCAACACCGTCAGCTACGGCGCCAACGCGTTGATGGCGGTAGTGAATATCCTCACGCGCTCACCGGCTAACAGCCACGGTTCAAGGATAAAAGTGGTACGCGGCGAACGCGGGATCAATGATTTCTATGCCAGCCAGGGCGTGGGCTGGGAAACCGGCGACCTGCGCCTGTCCATGTCCGGGCAGCAGGACGATGGCTTTGACAGCAACGCGGTGGGCGCCGACCGCCGTGACGGTCGGCGTCTCAACCGCTTCAGCCTGGCGGTGAGCCAGACGCTGAACGCGCAACAGAGCATCGACTGGCAACTGAATGCCAAGGAAGGGACCAATCAGCGTCCTTACACCTACACGCCGGTATTCGCCGGGGTTACCGAAGACGGCAATAATTCCGACGTTGCCGCCAAGGACTATGCCGGCTCCCTGCGTTGGAATTTCGATTTCAATCCCGAACACAGCCTGTATATCCAGGGCTCCGCCCAGCAATGGGACCGCCGGCAGATCTGGAAAGCCTGTGATGCCAAGGTGTCGTTCAGCCCGGAACTGACCCGACTGTGGCAGCTCAACCCCAATTACGCCGAGCGATTGGCCCGGCACATGGACACCTACAGCCAAGGTGTTGCGCCCCCCGGCAGTGTCGACGAACAAGCACTGGGCAACCAAGTACTGGACCAATGGCGCAACGGCGCCAGCCAGAGCGTGTGCGGCGACATCGACCAAAGCACCCGCGAAAGCCGCTACGACCTGGAGGCCCAGGACACCCTGAGCCTGTCCGACAGCCTGCGTCTGGTCAGCGGTATGAACTATCGCTATGACCGCGCCGACTCCGACACCTATTTCAACGGCACCCAGAATGACACCACCTGGCGCCTGTTCGGCCAGCTTGAATGGCGTGCCAGCGAGCATTGGTTGCTGCAGGGCGGCACCATGTACGAAGACACCCACCTGAGCGGCAACTCGCTGACGCCGCGGGTGGCGGTCAACTACCTGATCAACCCGCGCCACGGCCTGCGCGCGGTGTACTCCGAAGCGATCCGCTCGCCGGACATGTTCGAGAACAACGTCAACTGGAGCTACCGCGTCACCAACCTCAGCTCGCCGGCCTACGGACAAAATTCCGGACAGTACTTCGTGGCGACACGCGGCCCGGGCAACCTCGATAAAGAGCTGATGAAATCCCGCGAATTGGGCTATAACGGCTTTTTTGCCGACATCGGGCTGAACATGGACGTGAAACTGTTCTACGACGAAATCACCGACATGATCAGCTCGCCGCTGCGCAACAATCAGTACATTGCCAGCAACGCCAACAGCTCGCGCTTTACCGGCACAGAATCCCAATTCGACTGGCGCATGAGCAACGCCGACCGCCTGCGGCTGACCTATGCTTACGTCGACGCCAGCTCCAGCAACCCGCTGGACAAGGCGCAAACCGCACGCAACAGCGGTTCGGCCGGCTGGTTGCGCGAATGGGGGCACGGCTGGTCCAGCGCCTTTTTCTACTATGGCGACGACGCCCTTAACCGCTATCGCTTCGAACGGGTCGACCTACGGGTCGCCAAGCGCATCGCCCTGGGCAAAGCCAACGTGGAGCTGGCCGGCATGTTGCAACAACGCCTGGATGACCAGCCCACCACCTGGGCCGACAACAACTACGACCATCGCCAAGTACTCTACTTCAGCGCGGAGTTAGAGTTCTGACATGGGCGATCAGTCACGGATGACCCTCCTCTCTCCCCCCAGACGCTGGCAGCGCGGCCTGCTGCTGCTGTGCCTGCTGCTGAGCGTACCGGCCTGGAGCGCCGATATCCTGCTGACCGCCGCCGAAGACGGCGCCGGGGTGCAGGCGTTCGTCCAGGCGCTTGCCCTGCAGCGCCCCGACGACCACGTGACCTTCACACCCCTCACTGACCTACCAGCGCCAAGCCAATTACCCGCCGGTACGCGCCTGATCCTGTTGGACCTGCCCAGCCTCGACTGGCGCCTGCAGGATACCCAGGGCCCGTCGACCCTGGTGTTGCGCATCAGCCGCCTGCAGGCCCGCCAGCGTCTGGGCCAGGGCGTACCGGCCAAAATCAGCCTGTTGTGGAGTGACCCGCCGCTGGAACGCCAACTGCGGCTAATCGCCACAATCCTGCCCCAGGCCAGGCGCATCGGCGTGCTCTACGGCGCCGACAGTGAATTCCTGCTCCGCGAGTTGCGCCAGTACGCCGCGCCGATGGGCCTGGAGATCGTGCCCCAACGCTGGGACGACATTAACGACAGCCGCCCACTGCTGCATTTGTTCAGAAACAGCGATGTGCTGCTCGGCCTTGACGACCCACAGCTATACAACCCGAAAACCGCGAAGAACCTGCTGCTGAGCAGTTACGCCCGGCAACTGCCGCTGGTGGGGCCCAACGCCGGGTTCGTCAAGGCCGGCAGCCTGGCCAGCACCTACAGCGACCAGACCGACTGGCTGGCCGTGCTCGACCGCCTGCTCGATCACCCGCCAACTGGCTGGCCGCGCACGTTGTACCCGGAACACTTCAAAGTCATGGGCAACCCGCAAGTCGCACGCTCACTGGGCATCGAACAGGTCGACGAAGCCAACGTCGCCGCCCGCCTGGCCGAAGGAGAAAAACGCCCATGACCTTGCGTCGTCGTTGGGACATCAACACCCGCACCCAGCTCATCACCTTGGGCCCGGCACTGTTACTCACGTTGCTGTTGATCAGCTTCTTCACCTTCGTGCGCATCCAGGACCTGCGCCAGGAACTGGACCACACCGGCCAACTGATCGCCAACCAATTGGCACCGGCCACCGAATATGGGGTGATCTCCGGCAACAACGACGTGCTCGACAGCCTGCTGCGCGCGACGCTGGCCACGCCCCATGTGCGTTTTCTGGAGATTCAGGACAGCGCCGAGAACATCCTGGTGTACGTCGAGCAGCCCTCGGAAAATCACGACCGTTCGTTGTCGGTCAAAGTGTTCCAGGCACCGATCCGCCTGCAACATATCCAACTGGGCAATGACTTTTTCCAGGACAACCTCAACGAACCCAAGGCGCCGCGTGCCGACTACCTGGGCCGGGTGATCGTCGGCATGTCCAACGATGCCTTCAGCCAGCGCCAGCAGGAGATTCTGTTCAAGGCCGGCGTGCTCGCGCTGTTCGCCCTGCTGTTTACCTTCCTGCTCGCGCGGCGCCTGGCCGCCAGCCTGTCGCAGCCGATCAGCGCCATGGGCCATGCGGTCAAGGCGATCCAGCAAGGCGACTACAAGACCCCGCTGCCGATTGTCGACGACTCAGAGCTCGGCGACCTCTCGCGGCACATCAACAACCTTGCCGAAGGCCTCAACCAGGCCAGCCGCGAACAGCAGCAGGCCATGGCCCAGTTGATCCAGACCCGCGAGGAAGCCGAGCGGGCGAACAACGCCAAGTCGGATTTCCTGGCGATGATGAGCCACGAGCTGCGCACGCCGATGAACGGTGTGCTGGGCATGCTGCAACTGCTGGAAACCACCGAGATGACCGAAGAGCAGACCGAATATGCGGCGCTGGCCTCCGAGTCCACGGAACATTTGCTCAAGGTCATCAATGACATCCTCGACTTCTCGCGCATCGAACGCGCGGCCCTGGAGCTGGAACACATTCCGTTCAACCTCGCGGACCTGATCAACAGCTGCGCCCAGGCCTTCCAGCACAGCGCCCAGCAGCGCGGGCTGAGCCTCGAATTGCCGATCCCGCAGGGCCTGGACACGTTGCGCGTGAAGGGCGACCCGACGCGTATCCGCCAGATTCTGGTGAACCTGATCGGCAACGCGCTCAAGTTTACCGAGCACGGCAGCGTCAGCGTCGAGCCCCATTGGCAAACGCTCGACCATGAACTGGTGTGGTTCACCTGCACCGTGCGCGACAGCGGCATTGGCATTTCCGCCGAGCGCCTGGAACTGATGTTCGATGCCTTCCAGCAGGCCGACAGTTCCATTTCAAGACGTTACGGCGGCACTGGCCTGGGCCTGCCCATCGCCCGGACCCTGGCCGAACGCATGGGCGGCACCCTGCGCGCGCAGAGCGAAGAAGGCCGTGGTTCGGTGTTCACCCTGGAAATCCCGCTGGCCATCGACCAGCACAGCGTGCCGGCCATTGCCGCCAACGCCGAAGGCAAAGCCAGCGCAGGCAATGGCCGGCATGTGTTGCTGGTGGAAGACAACCCGGTCAACCGTACCGTGGTCGAAGCCATGCTGCGCAGCCTGGGTTTTGAAGTGAGCCTGGCCACCGACGGCGCCGAGGCGATCCGCAGCGCCGAGAGCCTGATTTTCACCGCGATCCTGATGGACTGCCGGTTACCGCTGATCGACGGCTACGACGCCACCCGGCAGATTCGCCACCTGCCGGGCTGCGCCGACCTGCCGATCATCGCCCTCACCGCCAACGCCTTGCAGGGCGATCGCGAACTCTGCCTGGCCGCCGGAATGAACGATTACCTGGCCAAGCCGTTCAAACGCACGGATTTGCAGCAAATCCTGCAGCGCTGGGTGCAATAGCGCCGCGCCATTAGCCAACTGCGACTGGCGTGAAAGACGAAAGTGCGGCAGTCTTAGGCACCCGAACGGACCGCTAAACAGGCCCGGTTTATAATTTCAGTGAACAAGTGTACATTGAGTGCCTTGACGCTGTGACTTTCACTACAACGCAATAGTCTATGTGTAGGCTGCCGATATGAGGCATGAACGCGTCGTCGGTATCGGGAAGATTTGCCCTACCCTGCCGCATGGGATTATTGAGGAGCTCGCATGACCAAACAAAACGCCTTTACTCGGGAAGACCTGCTGCGCTGCAGTCGCGGTGAGCTGTTCGGCCCAGGTAACGCGCAACTGCCCGCCCCGAACATGCTGATGGTGGATCGCATCACCCATATCAGCGAAGAGGGTGGCAAGTACGGCAAAGGTGAATTGGTCGCCGAGCTGGATATCACTCCGGACCTGTGGTTCTTTGCCTGCCATTTTGAAGGTGACCCTGTCATGCCGGGCTGCCTGGGCCTCGACGCCATGTGGCAACTGGTCGGCTTCTACCTCGGCTGGCAAGGCTTGCCGGGCCGCGGTCGCGCCCTGGGTTCGGGCGAAGTGAAGTTTTTTGGCCAGGTTCTGCCAAGCGCCAAGAAAGTCACCTACAACATTCAAATCAAGCGCGTCCTCAAGGGCAAGCTGAACCTGGCCATCGCCGACGGTTCGGTGACTGTCGACGGTCGCGAGATCTATACTGCCGAAGGCCTTCGGGTCGGCGTATTCACTTCCACTGAAAACTTTTAAGGGTTATCCGCATGCGCCGCGTCGTTATCACTGGTCTGGGCATCGTTTCTTGCCTGGGCAATGACAAAGAGACCGTCACCGCTAACCTGCGTGCAAGTCGCCCTGGCATCCGCTTCAACCCGGAATATGCCGAAATGGGTCTGCGTAGCCAGGTTTCCGGCTCCATCGACCTGCCCCTCGAAGAGTTGATAGATCGCAAGATCTACCGCTTCGTCGGCCACGCTGCCGCCTATGCCTACTTGGCCATGAAGGACGCAATCACCGATTCCGGCCTGAGCCACGATCAGGTCTCGAACGTGCGTACCGGCCTGATCGCCGGCTCCGGCGGCGCGTCCACCCTGAACCAGATGGAAGCGCTGGACATCCTGCGCGAGAAAGGCGTGAAGCGCGTTGGCCCGTACCGTGTCACGCGGACCATGGGCAGCACCGTTTCCGCCTGCCTGGCCACGCCGTTCCAGATCAAGGGCGTGAACTACTCGATCTCCTCCGCCTGCGCCACCAGTGCTCACTGCATCGGTAACGCGGTTGAGCAGATCCAACTGGGCAAGCAGGACATCGTGTTCGCCGGCGGTGGTGAAGAAGAACATTGGAGCCAGTCGTTCCTGTTCGACGCCATGGGCGCCCTGTCCACCCAGTACAACGACACCCCGGAAAAGGCCTCCCGCGCCTACGACGCCAAGCGTGACGGTTTCGTCATTGCCGGCGGCGGCGGCATGGTGGTGGTCGAGGAGCTGGAACACGCTCTGGCTCGTGGTGCGAAGATCTACGCGGAAATCGTCGGCTACGGCGCTACTTCCGACGGCTACGACATGGTTGCGCCAAGCGGTGAAGGCGCCATCCGCTGCATGCAGATGGCCATGTCCACCGTGGATACCCCGATCGACTACCTGAACACCCACGGCACCTCGACCCCGGTCGGCGACGCCAAGGAAATGGAAGGCGTTCGCGCGGTATTCGGCGACAAGGCACCAGCCATCAGCTCCACCAAGAGCCTGTCCGGTCACTCCCTGGGCGCCGCCGGCGTTCACGAAACGATCTACTGCCTGCTGATGATGGAAGGCAACTTCATGGCCGGCTCGGCCAATATCGAAGAGATCGACCCGGTCGTCGCCGATATGCCGATCCTGACCAAGACCGTTGAAAACGTAAAAATCGACACCGTGATGAGCAACAGCTT
>Ga0209913_1000339_pt1 | contig 42532 bp, 38 predicted proteins | sample PersoiDNA2013203_FD_185805 | JGI IMG/M metagenome (GOLD analysis project Ga0209913, IMG submission 185805) | Permafrost soil microbial communities from the Arctic, to analyse light accelerated degradation of dissolved organic matter (DOM) -... | ecosystem: Environmental > Terrestrial > Soil >...
ACTGTCGATGCATGCATATGCTCTGTTCCTTCCTGCGTTGGATCAGCGAGGTCTGTGCCGGTTATTTTCCGCTTGCGCAATCGGTCAATCTATGCGTGAGGTTGCCTATCGTCGCCCCGCACCCGGCTGACGGGCGCCCGGAAGACAGCACGACCGGCGGGGCACACGTCGGGATCCGGGGTAAGCTGCAGGCATGTGGCTCCTGCGTCCCCAGACGAATCGGTTCCGGATCGCCCACGACCTCTCCGGGGTCTGGGCGATCCGGTTCGACCCGGACGACGTGGGCCGCGCGGCGGGCTGGAGCGGCGGCGTACCCGACGCCGCGCCGATCGCTGTCCCAGGGAGTTGGAACGACCAGCTCGTGGGCGTGCGCGACGAGCTGGGACCGGCCTGGTACGAGCGGCGCTTCGACGCGCCGCCGGTCGACGGCTTCGAGCTCGCGCTGCGCTTCGGGTCGGTGAACTACATCGCCGAAGTGTGGCTCAACGGCGAGCCGCTCGGCAGCCACGAGGGCGGGCACTTGCCCTTCGCCTTCCCGGTGCCGTCGCTGCGCGACGTGGGCAACGTGCTCATCGTGCGGGTGGACGGGCGCCTCGCCGCCGACCGCGTCCCGCCCGGGCTGGTGCCGGCCGAGCATCGGCACCCGCGGGAGTTCTTCCCGCCGGCGGCGTTCGACTTCTTCCCGTTCGCGGGCATCCACCGCAAGGTCGAGCTGGTGGCGACGCCACCGGGCGGGATCGCTGACGTGCGCGTGCGGACGGAGCTGGACGGTGGGGCGGCGCTCCTCCACGTCGAGGTAGCGCACGGCGAAGGCGAGGTCGAGCTCGCGCTCGACGGCGTGCGCTTCGAGGCTCCGCTGCGCCTCGAGCAGCCGCGGCTCTGGCGCCCGGACGACCCGCATCTCGCCACGCTCGCCATCGAGCTGCGGCGCGAAGGCACGAGGGTGGACCGCTACGAGCTCGCCGTCGGGCTGCGCACGATCGCCGTCGATGGCGAGCGCCTGCTGCTGAACGGCGAGCCGATCGAGCTCCGCGGCTTCGGCCGGCACGAGGACTTTCCCGTCCTCGGCCGCGGCGCGAGCGCAGCAGTCGCCGCCCGCGACCTCCACCTCATGCGCGACCTCGGCGCGAACTCGTTCCGCACGGCCCACTACCCGCACGACGAGGAGACCCTCGATCTGGCGGATCGCCTCGGCCTGCTTGTCATCGCCGAGACGCCCGCGGTCGCGCTCTTCTTCGCGCCCGAAGGGCTCGAGCGCCGCCAGGAACTGAGCCGGCGCTATGTCGAGGAACTCGTCGCGCGGGACCGGAACCGTGCCTGCGTCATCGCCTGGAGCGTCGCGAACGAGCCGCACGCGCACGACGCCGCCGCGGGCGCGGCACTGGCGGAGCTCTGCGACCTCGCCCGCGCGCTCGACCCGAGCCGGCCCGTCACCTACGCAAGCCACGAAACGGACGATCCCGGCCTCGACGCGGTCGACTTCCTCTGCCTCAACCGCTACCCCGCCTGGTACGTCCTCCCCGGCGAGCTCGAGCTCGGGATGGCCGCGCTGGCGGCGGATCTCGACGCGGTTCATGCGCAGCACCGCAAGCCGATCGTCCTCACCGAGTTCGGCGCGGATGCCCTTCCCGGCGCCCACGCCGACCCGCCGGCGATGTGGAGCGAGGAGTACCAGGCGGAGCTCATCGCCCGCGTCCTCGACACCGCCGCGGAGCGCCCGTTCGTCGTCGGCGCCCACGTCTGGACGTTTGCCGACTTCGCGACGGCCCAGGCCGACCACCGCCCCCACGCGACGAACTTCAAGGGCGTCTTCACCCGTGACCGCCTCCCGAAGCTCGCCGCGCACGCGTTGCGGCGGCGCTGGCGCGCTTAATCCCGGATCCGCCGGTCGAGTCTCCTCAGGCGAGCTTACGTCCGGCGGATTCCATTAGGATGCAGAACGCCTGACCTTCAGTGGCGATGCCGGGTCGATCGAAGTTCGGCGCGCCGCACACGCCCTGTACGTAGCCGAAGACGTCCATCCTGGCTCTGGCGGCCGCACGCATCCGATCCGCCGCGGCTCGATAGCCCTCCGGGAGCCAGTCGCCGGCGATCCCTTCGTAGATGGCAAAGGCCAGCATCTGGGCGAGGTTCGTCTCCACGAACGTCTCGGGCTGATCGACCATGTCGTGGAACAGCCCATCTGCCCGCTGCCAGGCCAGGCAGCCGTCCACGATCTCTTCGACGAACGCAGCCAGGCGGGCGCGGTCTTCGTCGCGACCCGACGGCAGGGAGCGAATGACGCGCGTCAGGCCCGCCGCCGCCCAGCCGTTCCCGACGCCCCAGAAGTCGGCGCGCTTGAGCTGCCGGGCGCCGTCGTCCCAGATGTGCGAGAGCAGTCGCTTCTCGGGATCCCAGAGGCGCTTCCGGTAGCCGTCGATCTGGGCGAGCGCTTCGTCGTACTGGCCCATCGCTGCGAGGAAGGGCGGGGCGCAGTTGAAGCCGTCCGACCACATCTCGGGCCCTTCGAAGGTGTGGTAGAGAATGCCATCCGAGCTGCGCGGCGCCCGATGCCGGAGGAACTCCAGGAGCCCCAGGACGGCCTCCTTCATGCCCGGGTCGCCCGCCCACTCAGCCGCGCGCCAGTAGGCTTCACCGCCCATCGCGGGGTCTGTCGGTCCGCCGGCCACGACGACGGCGAGGCGACCGTCCGGAGCGCTCTGGACGATGGCTCCTTTGGTCAACAGGATCACTCGCTCCCGGTCGCCGGCCTCGAGCAGAGCCTGAGCGATGATTCCTTGCTCCCAATCACGGCGCTGCATCGCCATCGCCGCCGCAGTGGCCTTCTCGATCCGCCGCGTCGCCTCGTCGGGGGCGTCCGCGCCGGCGGCTTCGGCAAGCGACCCACCACCGCCGACCGAGACCGATCCAGACACGAAGTGACGGCGGTGCATTTCGAACCTCCTGGCGACAGGACGCGATCATACCGTTCGACCTGCCACGCCCGCGGGCGGAGGGCAGGCTTGAGCTTGTCTTGGGGGTCGTCGGCGCCGACGAAGTAGGCGGGGCGCGTCCCAATTCGCCAAACCGACCGTTTCGTGCGCTACGCTTCGCGGTCCGGGACCTGCCGCTCGATCTGGCTTATACGCTGGTTGCTAACGCCGAGCAGCATTCCCGCGTCGCGCGACGTGTAGCCGGAGGCGCGGACCTCCGACACAGCGTGACGCATGGCGGTGGACGCCGACTCCTGTGCTGCAGCCGCGCGCTCTCGCTCGCGAAGGGCCGCCTCGACGGCCTCACGGACTCCACCAAGAGAGTCGAGATCGGGCTCGACCACGACGTCGAACGAGCCCTCGGGGACTTCCAGCATGAGGGCGATCGCCTCCCGAGCCATGGATTCGACCTGAGATCCCCCACCCCGCCGGCCGCCGGGCGGATGTCGATGTCGGACTGGCCGAAGACGGTGAACAGGTTGCCGCGGACCGGCCGCGGCCCAGTGACGAGGCCGCGCGCGACCCTACAGCGCTCGAAGCTCGATCTGCTATGACTACCCCTGCTCCGAGCGGGAGTAACTCAGTTGGCAGAGTGTCTGCTTCCCAAGCGAAGCGTGACCCTGGAGGGCTAGCCCTCCGAATTGCCCGAACGCTACGTTTCTCCGAGCTGCTGCACGACGAACTGCCCCAACCTCGTGTAGCTCGTCCCCTCGCGTGACAGCATCGGCGGCTCCCATTCGGCGTCCCACCAGCAGGCGACCCAGCCGATCCCGCGCTCGGCGAGGAAGGCCATGAGCCGATCGCCGTACGTGGCCTGACTCCCGTTGAGATAGCCCTGCGAGGGGCTCGGATTCTCATCCATGAACCCCCACTCGGTCACCAGGACCGGGTACCGCGCCGCGATCTCCCCAAACGAGCGCCGCCAGTCGACGCTGGTGCCCGGATAGATGTGGACGGCGTACGCGACGTTGTCGTCGGCGATGGGGATGTCGGCGACCCACGACGCATCGGAGGCGAACTCGACGCCGCCGACGATGACGAGCTGCTGAGCGCCGCCGGCCCGGATCGTTCGCACGAGATCAGCGGCCAGGGGCTGCCAGGCGTCCGCGGTGATCCCGGCCGGTTCGTTGAAGACCTCGAAGAGCGTGTGCGGCGCCGCGCGGAAGTACGCGGACGCGGCGCTCCAGAACCCCTCCGCGAGCGGGAGGGCGGGAGACGCCGGCATCGCCTGGCCCGAGCCGGTCTCGACATTCCCGATCATGTGGAGATCGACGATCGCGTACAGGCCCGCCTCGCCAGCCCACCGAACCGCGGGGTCGAGGTATCGCGCGATGTACTCGGGATCGGAGCGCCACGTCTCGGGATCGACCGGGAGGCGGACGACGTTCGCTCCGGCCGCCGCGATCTCACGGAACAGCTCCGGGCGGAGCCGTCCCTGGTCCGACAGGCGTTCCAGCGCAGGCACCATGACGCCCCGCAACCTCACAGCCGGACCGTCGCCGCGTACCAGGCCGTGGCCGTCGGCGATGAGGCGTGCCGGGTACGTCCCGCACGATGCGCAATCGAACTCGGCGCGCTGGGCGACCGGCGTCCTGATCGAGAGGTGTCCAAACCCGAGGAGCGTGAGCCCGGCGACGAAGCCGACAACGACGGCGAGGACGATCTTCACGACGCGCTTCATGGCAACTGCCGACCAGCAGGCCGCTCCGACGCCCGTGGGTGGGCTTCTCGAACCGAGGGCCGACCCCCCGCGGGCTGGCGTCCCGCCTCGTCGTCGAGGCCGTCGAGCAAGCCGTATTCGAGCGTGTCCTGCCACAGGGGTCGGCCATCGCCATCGCAGCGGGAGAAGATGTTCATGCGAAGGTGGCCCTCGCGCACGAAGCCTATCTTCTCGAGAACACGTCACGATGAGATGTTGGCGGGATTGCACTGGGCGATCACGCGATGCACGCCGATAGCCGCGAAGGCGTGGCCGACAAGCGCCCGGGCGGCCTCCGTTGCATACCCGTGTCGATCGCGTGGTAGTCGTCGAGCACCAGCACCGCGCCGCTTCCGGCCGCTGCAAGGCTGTCGAGGATGCTGGTCAGGGCGAGCTCGGGATCGAAGGACTGGGCGTCGAACTGCGCAGCGTCCGCCGTTTCGCCCGCCAGGCGTGCCGCGGCAACGGCGAGATATCGAGCGAAGCGGGCGACGTCGTTGTCGCGCGCGTCGAGTGACAGCCACGCTCCATGGACGGCCGGCTGACCCAGCCAGTCGGCGAGCAGGGTGCTCTTGCCGAAGCCGGCAGGCGCCGAGACGAGCACGAGTCGAGCCTCGGTGGCGGCGTCGAGCTGTTCCCGCAGCCGCTCGCGGTCGACGTAGCGCCTGCCGCGCGCCTGGACGCCGAGCTTCGTCGTGATCAGGGCATCGCGCCCGGGCATCTCCATGTGACGGTCAGCCTTCCAGTGAGGGCGGCGCGGAGCCGAACGAGACTCCGGAAGTGTCAGGGCGGAGATGCCGGTCGCACAGTGCCCTTCGACACCACTTCACTCGAACCTGAGCCCAAGCGGGCAACGCGTCGAAGTTCAACCCCCAAGTCCATCCGCGGATAGATGCGCAGACCGGGGGTTGATCCTCAGGCTCTGTCATGAGATCCGGCCCACAAGACCAGAGCATACGGAGGTCCCCGATGAGTCACTCGGTCCGCTACCAGATCCGAGTGCGCGTCCAGGGCGAGCTCCCTCCGACCTGGTCGACCTTGTTGGCTGATCTCGCCGTGGCGGCGGAGCCTGACGGAACGACTCTCGTCAGCGGCGAGCTGGCCGACCAGGCCGCCCTGCACGGGCTCCTCGCCGCGATCCGGGACCTCGGCCTGCCACTGATCGCGGTCGAGACGGTCGCCATCCCCCTCCGTCGTCTCGCGCTGAGCGCCGAGGGAGCGACGGTCCTCGGCGCGCCGATCGTCCTCCTGACGACGGTGCCCGATCTGTCTCGTGAGCACAAGGCGGTCATTGCGATGACTATCAAAGCTTTCATCAAGAAGCAACCGGTGCTGACCTACTACGCCCTGACGTTTGCCATCTCGTGGGGCGCCATCCTCATCCTCGTCGGCCCTGGCGGCTTCCTCAGCACGACCCGGACGAGCCCGTCATTCGCCCTCGCGGGTTTAGCATCGCTCCTAGGTCCCAGCCTGGCCGTTCCCGGCTTCAGTCCAAGCGAAGACCGCCGCGTATCGGGCCGATGAAGACAAGCTCGGCGCGTTCGTGTCGGCCAGAGTGGTCTATGAAAGAGGCGCCGAGGTCACCCTGGGCAACTTGTTCGGCGCCTACACCGAATGGTGCAACGACGAAAAGGTGCCGCTCCTAGAGCGGCTCAAGTCCCGCGCCTTCGGCACCTACTTCGAGGAACGCGGTCGCGCCGAGAGGTTCAAGAACTCGGCCGGTTTGCTGTCCTTCAAAGGGGCCCGACTGACCTCGGACAAAGGCTCAGAGACTCGCGAGGCGATTCCCAGACTTGCTGACGCGACTAAGGAATATCGAGAAGTCTGGGAATCGCCCTCTGAACCTCTGAACCTCTTGGGAGCTCTCTGACGTGAACGGCCGAAGGCCCTCGCGGCCAGCGACCGCGCGCCAACTGGACGTCCTTGCCGCGTATGTCGCGTCCGGCGGGTCGATCCCAGACGCGGCCGACCTGGTGGGCATCCGACCGAGCACCGCGAAGCGCCACCTGGCCGACCTGCGTGCCAAATCGGGTCTCTCCACCGAACAGCTGATCTACGTCGGGAGGGCTGCCGGGTGGCTCCTTGTCCCGAGTCTGGAGTCTCTATAGCGATGCGCTCCCCGCTCGCCCAAGGTTGGTCCCGCAGGCGTAGCACCACAAGCGAATAGACGGCAGCGTCAGCCTGGCTCACGATTCGGGCGATGACGCGATCCGCCCGCGGGGTCGTTACAAACTACTGGCTCGAGAAGGTGGGAAGCGGTCCATTGCGTGCCGATTCTGCACCGAATCGACAACACGCTGGTCGAAGGAACAATCACTCACTGCTGACGGTCAGCACCGTTCGCGCGTAGCGAGAGACCGCACGAGCGCCGATCTTCCCGCCGGGAAGCTCGACGACGAACGCTGTCGTAACGGGTATTGCGTGACGCTCCCAGGAGGTGGCGCTTCCCGGGTAGGAAGGCAGGCGTTTGAGCGGCAGCCCGCTGAGGCGCGCGAACCCGCGCTGGAGCGCGGACGAACTCTTCGTTCTGCCCACCACTCCGAGCGGCTGGTGGAACCAGATCGTGACAAACGGTTGCAGGCGCAGGATCAGACGGTAAGCCGCTCGCGACTCGGGCTCGGACAGGCTGTGGCGGCCGGAGTAGAACGCTCCACTCAGATGCCGCCAGCGCCAGGGGAAGTTGCGGTTCAGATCGACGCCGTGGGCGTTTTGGCGGGTGTTCGCTGCGCGGCCGTCGGGGTTGAGACTGGGGATGACCCAGAGATCGACTCCTTCGGGCGGCTGCATTCGCAGCAGGCGTCGGGCGACGTCTATTCCGGCGGCTTCGTTGCCGTGGATCGACCCGACGACGAGCACCGTCGGGCTATACGGGTCGCCCCGCTCGTAGGCGTAGATCGCTCGCCCTTGAACGGAGTGGCCGATCAGGTGCCGCGTGAGTTTGCTGTTCGAGGCATTTACCTCGGTTGCACAGACGGCTAGCGCTGCCAGAGCGATCGCGCCTGCGATCGCGGTGAGAGCGAAGGCGAATGTTCGAATCCGGAATCTGGTCATGTAGTACTCCCGCTGAGTCTCTCTATCGGAAGCTCGATGGCTCGCACCGACCGAAAACTACCGGGGTTCGATTGGCGTCGTTGGCATCAAGGACAAAGCTCGCATACGATCGGGACGAGTGAAAGGAGCGGGTGGAGCATGAGCACGACGGGCAGAAACCCAGAGCGCACGATTGCCGTCGTCGGCGACTACGGGGCCGAACGTCCTACGCACAAGGCGACGCAGCAGGCGCTCGAGCACGCCGTCCGGCCGCCGCTTCGCTTCGAGTGGCTGGCGACCGAGGCGGCCGAGAAGATGAGCGACGCCGAGCTCGCGTCCTTCGCGGGACTATTGATCGCGCCCGGCAGCCCCTACCGCAGCATGGACGGCGCCCTCGAGGCGATCCGGGTCGCGCGCGAGCAGGGAGTGCCGCTGCTCGGCACCTGCGGCGGCTTTCAGCACGTCGCGATCGAGTTTGTGCGCGACGTTCTCGGTATCGAGGAAGCGGATCACGAGGAATCGAATCCTGATGCCCGCGAACTCGTGGTGGTCAGGCTTCCCGTCTCGCTCGCCGACCACGAGCACGAGGTCTTCTTCGAGCCGGGCTCCCGAGTTGCAGCGATCTACGGGAGTTCCGCGGCCGTCGAGCCTTTCTTCTGCAGCTACGGGCTCAATCCGGACTACCGGTCCGGCGTCGAGGAGCGAGGTTTCGCGATCAGCGGAGCCGGCACCGATGGCGCCGCGAGGGTGTTCGAGCTGCCCGAGCACCCGTTCTTCATCGCCACGCTATACGTGCCCCAGGCGCGCTACGAGCCGGAAAGTCCGCATCCGCTGGTGACCGCGTTCGTCGCCGCGGTTGCCGCGGGAAGCTAGCGTCCCTTCGCCCGCCTCTTCTCTCGCTCAGCTACAGCCGGTGTTCGTCCCGCAGTCGCGGCAGGTATAGCAGCTGCCCGTCCGCACCATGCGGCCGCCGCAGCGGGCGCACTCGATTGCGTCCTCCCAGTTGTTGAAGAGCGCCTTCTGACCGGGCGGAAGCGCCTCGGCCGGGGCCGGGTCGCCGCCCTGGCCGGCCGTGCCGCCATTCGTGTAGGCCTGGGCCAGGCGGGCCCTGACCTCGGGCGAGAGGATGCCGAGCTCCTGCTGCTGGTCGACCGAGAGGAAGCGCTTGCCGAGCCAGCGGAAGATGTAGTCCGGGAGGGACTTGGCGACGCGGATATCGGGATCGTTGGTGTCGCCTGCGGGATGGAAGCGCATGTGTGAGTACTTGGAGACGAAGACCTCGAGCGGCACGCCGTACTGAAGTCCGAGCGAGACGGCGATCATGAACGCGTTCATCAGCCCGGCCAGGGTGGTGCCTTCCTTGGCGATGTCCACGAAGACGTCGCCGGCTGAGCCGTCGTCGTAAACGCCGACGTGGATGTAGCCCTCGTAGTCGCCAACCCGGAACTTGCGCCCGACCTCGGTGCGCTCGTCGGGCAGGCGGTGACGCTGTGGCGCGGCGACGAGCGCGGCGGCGGGAGCCAGGGCGGCGGCGCTCTTGTCGCCCTTGCCCGAAAGCGGTTGCGCGAGCTTGGAGCCCTCGCGATAGATGGCGATCGCCTTGACACCTAGCCGCCAGGCGCCCTCGATGAGCTGGGAGACGTCCTCGACCGTCGCCGACTCGGGCATGTTCACGGTCTTGGAGATCGCGCCCGAAACGAAAGGTTGAACGGCGCCCATCATCTTCACGTGGCCTAGGTAGTGGATCGGGCGCTCGCCGACCGCGCAATCGAACACCGGGTAGTGCTCGTTCTTCAGGTGGGGCGCGCTGACGACCGAGTTGCGCTCGTCGATATAGGCCTCCACCTCGGCGCTCTCGGTGGGCGAGTAGCCGAGCTTCTCGAGTGCCATCGGCACCGTCTTGTTCACGATCGTGATCTCGCCGCCACCGACCAGCTTCTTCGACTTGGCGAGCGAGAAGTCGGGCTCGATGCCGGTGGTGTCGCAGTCCATCATGAAGCTGATCGTCCCGGTGGGGGCGAGCACGGTTGACTGGGCGTTACGGAAACCGTGCGCCTCGCCCAGGTCGAGCGCCTCGTCCCAGGCTTTGCGGCAGGAGGACAGCAGCTCGCGTGGCACCGAGCTCTCGTGGTCGATGTTGCCAACCGCGGCTCGATGCTTGGAGATAATGCTGAGCATCGCGCCGGTGTTCTTCCGGTAGCCCGCGAACGTGCCCATGCGGGCGGCGATCTCGGCCGACTTGCGGTAGGCGCGACCGGTCATGAGTGCGGTCACCGCGGCGGCGTAGGCGCGGCCCTCGTCGGAGTCGTAGGGCAGGCCGCGCGCCATCAAGAGCGCGCCCAGGTTGGCGTAGCCGAGCCCGAGCTGGCGGAAGGCGCGGGCGTTGTGCTCGATCTCGGGCGTCGGGTAGCTGGAGTAGCCGATCAAGATTTCCTGGGCCAGGAAGACGACGTCGACAGCGTGCTCGACGGCCTCGATGTTGAGCTCGCCGTCCTCATCGCGGAGGAACTTCATCAGGTTGAGCGAGGCCAGGTTGCAGGCCGAGTCGTCGATCGACATGTACTCGGAGCACGGGTTGGAGGCGTTGATTCGCCCCGAGTTGGGGACCGTGTGCCAGCTGTTGATGGTCGTGTCGTACTGGATGCCTGGGTCGGCGCACTCCCAGGCGGCAGCAGCCATCTGGTGCAGCAGCCCGCGCGCCTTGGTTGCCGCGAGCACCGAGCCGTCTACCCGTGCGGTCAGGTTCCAGTCGGCGTTGTCGGCGGCCGCCTGCATGAAGGCGTCGGTAACGCGCACCGAGTTGTTGGCGTTTTGGTACTGGATCGAGGCCCAGTCGGGCGAGTCGAGCGACATGTCGTAGCCGGCCGCCTCGAGCACACGAGCCTTGCGCTCCTCCTTGACCTTGCACCAGATGAACTCCTCGATGTCGGGGTGGTCGACGTCGAGGATCACCATCTTGGCCGCGCGCCTCGTCTTGCCGCCCGACTTGATCGTGCCCGCGGAGGCATCGGCGCCGCGCATGAAGGAGACCGGCCCTGAGGCGTGGCCGCCCTTGGTGAGCTGCTCGTTGGAGGCGCGCAGGCGCGAGAGGTTGATCCCAGCGCCGGAGCCGCCGCGGAAGATGATTCCCTCGCGCTTGATCCAGTCGAGGATCGACTCCATGTCGTCCTCGGCCGAGAGGATGAAGCAGGCCGAGCACTGCGGCTTCTCCTCGAAGCCGACGTTGAACCAAACCGGCGAGTTGAAGGCGGCGAGCTGGTTGACGAGAATCGCCTTCAGCTCGGCCTCGAAGGTTTCGGCCTCCTCTTCGTTCGAGAAGTAACCGCCCTTGCGGCCCCAGGCGCCGATCGTCGTGACCACACGCCCGATCATCTGCTTGACGCTCCACTCGCGCTCGGGCGCGCCCATCTTGCCGCGGAAGTACTTCTGGGCGACGATGTTGGTCGCGGTCTGCGACCAGAAGCGCGGGAACTCAACGCCCTTCTGCTCGAAGGCTGCGCCCTCCTTGCCCGGGATGAAGGCGTCGCGCGTCTCCCATTCGATCTCGTCGAAGGGATCGCGCCCGGGGATGGTGAAGTAGCGGCGCACGCCGAGACTCGCTTCCGCGTCGACTACGACGTTCTCCAGCTCCTTGTCCGTCGCCTCAAGCGGTGTCTCTTTGGCTGTCGCCATCTCGCTTCTCCCTCTCTAAAACGAACTCCTGGGTTGCTCCCGTTGCCGGCCGAGAGCCCTTTGTTACGGGCAACTAACCGGCGGACCTCGGAACGATAGGAGCCTTCCCGGACGTAACCAAATTTACCTGCAAAATGACTTGTTCCGGGCGCTCGCGCACGCTTCTTGGCCGTCGTCTCGAAAGCTCGACGCTCCGTTTCCTCAGACCGCCTCCACCCTACCCGCTCGCGCCCGGCTCGAAGCGGTACCCGATGCGCGGCTCGGTCAGGAAGTAGCGCGGCCGCGAGGGATCGGGCTCGAGCTTGCGCCGAATCTGCGCTAGGTAGACGCGCAGGTAGTTCGTCTCCTTCTCGTACTGGGGCCCCCAAACGGCCTTGAGCAACTGGCGTTGCGTGACCAGCCGACCCTCGCTGCGAACGAGGATCTCGACGATCTCCCACTCGGTTGGCGTCAGCTTCACCTCTTTGGAGTCGCGGCTGACGCGCTTTGCCGCCAGGTCGACGGTGAAGTCCGGCGTGGTCACGATCGCCTCCTCCTTGCTCGCGGCGGCGCCGCGCCGCAAGGCCGCGCGCAGGCGGGCGAGCAGCTCGTCCATACCGAAGGGTTTGGTGATGTAGTCGTCGGCGCCGGCGTCGAGCGCGGCGACCTTGTCGGCCTCGCGCTCGCGCACCGAGAGCACGACGATCGGGACCGAGCTCCAGCCACGCAGGCCGGTGATCACCTCGAGCCCGTCGATCCCCGGCAAACCGAGGTCGAGCACCACTAGATCGGGGTGGTGGCTTGCGGCTAGCATCAGCGCGGCCTCACCGGTCGCCGCCTGATCGACCTCATAGCCACGCGCCTTCAGGTTCGTCGCTAGCGCTCGTAAGAGCTGCGGCTCGTCGTCGACGACGAGGATACGAGTCATCTCTCCGCTCGCAGTCGCACGATCATCGTCAATCCTCCGCCGGACGTCTCCTTGCCCTCGATCGATCCCTCCATCGCCTCGATGAATCCTCTCGCAACCGCCAGACCGAGCCCGACGCCGTTCGCGCCGGACACGTCGCCGAGCCGCTGGAAGGGGACGAAGATCCGCTCCCTTTCCGACTCGGGAACCCCCGGCCCGTGATCGACGATGCGCAGGTCGACGTACTCGTCGCCGGTGGGATCGGCGACGACGCGCACCTCGGTGTCCTCGGGACAGTGACGGAGGGCGTTGTCGATCAGGTTGGCGAGGGCCCGCTCGAGCAGCCCTGCGTCGGCAAGAACGCGCGGCAGCGTCTCCGGAACCTCTGTCCGCACGCGGCTCGCGCGCTCGCCGAGAGAGTGCAGTGCGGCCGGAACGATCTCCTCCAGTCCGATTGGCTCCGCGCTGACCGTGAGCGCTCCTGCCTGCAACCGGCTCATGTCGAGCAGGTTCCCGACCAAGGCATTCAAGCGATCGGCCTCCTCGTCGATGGTGCGTAGAAACTCTCGCCGCGCCTCCCTCGTCCACTTGACGTCTCGCTGGAGCAGGCTCGAGACCGAGGCCTTGATCGCCGAGAGCGGCGTGCGCAGGTCGTGCGAGACCGCCGAGAGGATGGCTGCGCGCAGCTCGTTGCCGGCGGCCAGCGCTCCAACCGTTTGAGCTTCCGTTTCGAGCTCTTCGTGCGCCAGCGACGAGGAGAGCTCGCGCACGAACGCCTCGAGGATGCGCTGCTCCTCGGCCGGGACCGTGCGACCGGAGATGGCGAGCAATCGGCCCTGGTCGAGGTCGATGGTCTGAGTTGCGCTCTCCGGATTGCGCGGCGGTTGCTCGCCGCTCTCGGCGACGACGCTCCAGGAACCGTCCTGGGTGACGAGCAGGGCGACGCCGTCGAGCTGCAGCGCTCGTTGCAGGCGCTCGAGCAGATCGGCGGCGGGAGTGTGTCCCGAGAGAGTCACGTAGATGTCGGCTTCGGCTCGGGCTTGCTCGCCGGCGGCGGCGCGTCTGGACGCGAGAGCGACGAAGCTGGAGAAGACGACGGCGACGACGAGAAAGACGCAGAGCGCGAGCAGGTTCTCCGGCTCGCTGATCGTGAAGGTGTGTATCGGCGCCGTGAAGTACCAGTTGGCGAGCAGGTCGCCGGCGAGCGCGGTCGCGAGCGCCGGCCAGAGACCGCCGACCGCCGAGACGAAGACGACCAGAAGCAGGTAGAGCAGGAGGATGCTGGGAAGCGCGACATCATCGCCGAGAGCCGCAAGTGTCGCGGTGAGCGTCGGTAGGCCGGCGGCGGCGAGGATGAATCCGAGCGTGACGCGTCGACTCGGCAGCGATCTCGGTGGCCTGAGCCGGTCGCGCTCGCGGCGCTTCGAGGTCTCCTCGGTGTCGGCGCCATCCTCTTCATAGCTGATCACGTGGACGTCGATGCTGGCGCCGGTGAGGTGGATGACGGTGCTGATCACCGAGCCGTGCAGTAGCTCGGCGAGCCGGCTGCGGCGGGTGGCGCCGAGAACGATCTGGTTGGCGTTGAGTGAGCGGGCCGCCTCGACGAGCGCGGGGCCGACCTCCGCGCCTACGACCTCGCGGTAGCCGCCTCCGAGCGAGGCGAGGAGCTCCCGCTGGGCTTGCAGGCGCTCGAGCGCCGGCCCGGCAAGGCCATCCTGAGGCCGCACGTGCACGCCGATGAGCTCGCTGCCGCGGCGCTGCGCGACGCGGGTTGCCCGGCGCACCAGCCGCTCCCCGCGTTCGGAGCCCGAGAGCGCCACGATCACTCGCTCGCGCGTCTCCCAGGGCTCGCTGACGCCGTGACGCTGCCGGTACTCCTTGATCCCCTCCTCGACCTGGTCGGCGATCCAGAGCAGGGCGAGCTCGCGCAGGGCGCCGAGGTTGCCGGCCCGGAAGAAGTTGCCGAGCGCAGTGTCGACGCGGTCGGCCGGGTAGATGTCGCCGCGGGCGAGGCGTGCTCGCACGGTCTCCGGGGCGAGGTCGACGAGCTGCATCTGCTCGGCCTGGCGCACCACGGCGTCGGGGATTGTCTCCTGCTGGGCGACGCCGGTGATCTGCGCGATCACATCGTTCAGCGACTCCAGGTGCTGGATGTTGAGCGTCGAGATGACGCTGATACCGGCGGCGAGCAGCTTCTCGACGTCCTGCCAGCGCTTGCCGTTGCGGGAGCCCGGGACGTTGGTGTGCGCGAGCTCGTCCACGAGCACGATCTCCGGCCGCCGCGCGAGGATTGCGTCCAGGTCCATCTCCTCGAAGACCTTGTCGCGGTAGGCAATCTGCTTGCGCGGGACGACCTCGAGCTCGCCGATCTGCTCGCCGGTGCGCCTGCGCCCGTGCGTCTCGACGAAGCCGCAGACGACGTCCTCGCCGCGTTCGGCCCTGCGCCGGCCCTCGTTGAGCATGGCGAAGGTCTTGCCGACGCCCGGCGCGGCGCCGAGGTAGATGCGCAGCTTTCCTCGTGCCATTGCCATAGCTTGACGCCTATCTCCCCTTGTCGAGGGCCAGGTTGAGCTCGAGCACGTTTACCCCCGGCTCGCCCAAGATCCCGAGCGAGCGCCCATCGGTGTTCGCTCGCACGAGTGTAAGCACCCGCGCGAGCGATAGCCCACGGGCTCGGGCCACCCTCGGCGCCTGCAGGCGGGCGTTCGCCGGCGAGATCGCGGGGTCGAGGCCGGAGGCCGAGGCGGTGACGGCATCGACGGGCACCGGCGTGTTCGCGGCCAGGCCGTTGAGACGGCGGTACGCGGCCACTCGCGCGCGTACGTCTGCGAGCAGCAGCGGGTTGGACGGGCCTAGGTTCGAGGCGCCGCTGGCTGTCGCGTCGTAGCCCGTTCCCGCCGCGGAAGGTCGCGGCTGGAAGTAGCGAGGACCGCTGAAGGCCTGTCCGATCAGGCGCGAGCCGACGACGACTCCGCCCTCTCGTACCAGGGAGCCTTGCGATTTTGAGGGGAAGGCGATACGTGCCACGCCCGTCAGCGCGAGCGGATAGACGACCCCGACCAGCAGACTGAAGAAGAGGAAGACGACCAGAGCTGGAGCGAGCTGTCGGCGCATCACGAAATTCCGATGGCGCTGACGAAGAGATCGATCAGCTTGATTCCGATGAAGGGCGCGATCAGCCCGCCGAGCCCGTAGATGAACAGGTTCCGCCGCAGCACCGCGATCGCCGAGGCGGCCCGGAAGCGCACGCCGCGAAGCGCGAGCGGAATCAGCGCCACGATGATCAGGGCGTTGAAGATCACGGCCGATGCGATCGCCGACTCGGGGCTGCTCAGGCGCATCACGTTCAGGTGCCCGAGCTCGGGGAAGACGCCAGCGAACATCGCCGGGATGATCGCGAAGTACTTGGCGACGTCGTTGGAGATCGAGAAGGTGGTCAGCGCGCCGCGGGTCACGAGCAGCTGCTTGCCGATCTCGACGATCTCGATCAGCTTGGTCGGGTTGGAGTCGAGGTCGACCATGTTGCCGGCCTCCCGCGCCGCCTGGGTGCCCGTGTTCATGGCCACGCCGACGTCGGCTTGAGCGAGGGCCGGCGCGTCGTTGGTGCCATCGCCGGTCATGGCGACGAGATTGCCGCCCGCCTGCTCGCGCCGGATCAGCTCCATCTTGTCCTCCGGCTTGGCCTCGGCCAGAAAGTCGTCGACGCCCGCCTCGGATGCGATCGCGCCCGCAGTGAGCGGGTTGTCGCCGGTGATCATGATCGTGCGGATGCCCATCCGGCGCAGGTGCTCGAAGCGCTCCGAGAGCCCCTCCTTGACGATGTCCTTGAGCTGGACGATTCCGAGCGCGCGGCCGTTCTCGGCCACCGCGAGCGGCGTTCCACCTGTCTGGGCGACGCTTCCGGCGAGCTCGCTCAGCTGCTCGGGGACCGAGCCGCCCGCATCCTCGACCAGCCGGCAGATCGACTCGACGGCGCCCTTGCGGATCGAGCGTTCCTCCAGGTCGACGCCACTCATCCGGGTCTGCGCCGTAAAGGGAACCAGGTGGCCGCCGTGCAACTCGCGTTCGCGCAGCTCGAAACGCTCCTTGGCGAGCACGACGATCGAGCGGCCCTCTGGCGTCTCGTCGGCCAGGCTGGCCAGTTGAGCGGCTTCGGCCAGCTCCTGCTCGCTGACGCCGTCGATCGGTAGGAAGGCGGTCGCCGCGCGGTTGCCGAGCGTGATCGTGCCGGTCTTGTCGAGCAGGAGAACGGCGCAGTCGCCGGCCGCCTCGACCGCGCGCCCGGACATGGCCAGCACGTTTCGGCGCACGAGCCGATCCATGCCGGCGATCCCGATTGCCGAGAGCAGCGCGCCGATCGTCGTCGGGATCAGGCAGACGAGCAGCGCCACCAGCACGATCGTGCTCTGGCGGGCGCCGGAGTAGACGGCGAAGGGCTGCAGCGTCACCACGGCGAGCAAGAAGACGAGCGTCAGTCCGGCCAGCAGGATGTTGAGAGCGATCTCGTTCGGCGTCTTCTGCCGCTCGGCGCCCTCGACCAGCGCGATCATGCGATCGAGGAAGCTGGCGCCCGGCAGCGCGGTCACCCGCACGACGATCTCGTCGGAGAGCACCCGCGTTCCTCCCGTGACGGCCGAGCGGTCGCCGCCGGACTCGCGGATCACCGGCGCCGACTCGCCCGTGATCGCCGACTCGTCGACGCTGGCGATTCCCTCGACCACCTCTCCGTCGGCCGGTATCACCTCACCGGCCGGGACGACGACCAGGTCGTCCACTTGCAGCACTCCGCTTGCAACATCCTCCAGCGCCCCGTCCGCGCCTCTTCGGTGGGCGATCGTGACGGCGCGCGTCTTCTTCAGCTCCGCTGCCTGCGCCTTGCCCCTTCCTTCCGCTATCGCCTCGGCCAGGTTGGCGAAGACGGTGGTGAACCAGAGCCAGGCGGCGATCGTCCAGGCAAACCTGCTCGGGTTGTCGATCGCGATCGCCGTCACCAGCACGCTGCCGATCTCGACCACGAACATGACCGGGTTACCCGCCATCAGCCGCGGGTCGAGCTTGCGCAGGCTGTCGAGAGCGGCCTGACGCATGATCCGGCGGTCGAACAAAGAGGTGCGCTGGTTGCGAAGGGTCACAGAGCTCATAAGCTGAGGTGCTCCAAAATCGGCCCGAGCGCGAGCACGGGCGCATAGGTGAGAAGAACGACGACGACGATCACCGCCACCAGTAGTCCGGTGAATAGAGGCGTGGCGGTCGGGAAGGTGCCGGCCGATTCCGGCACGGTCTGCTTACGCGCGAGCGAGCCCGCCAGCGCGAGCACCAGGATCATCAGCAGGAAGCGACCGGCCAGCATGGCGATCCCAAGCGTGGTGTTGAACCAAGTCGTATTGCCGCCGATACCGCCGAAGGCCGAGCCGTTGTTGTTGGCCGCCGAGGTGAAGGCGTAGACCATCTCCGTGAGGCCGTGCGAGCCGTGGTTGAGTAGCGCCGAGCGAGGCGCGGAGAGCACCACGGAGGCTCCCGCCAAGCCGAGGATCACGAGCGGCACCACGAGCAGGTAGAGGACGACCAGCTTCATCTCCAGCGCCTGCACCTTCTTGCCCAGGTATTCGGGCGTGCGCCCGACCATCAGCCCGGCGATGAAGACCGTGAGGATGGCGAAGACGAGCATCCCGTACAGGCCCGAGCCCGTCCCGCCCGGGCTGACCTCACCCAGCATCATGTTGGTCAGCACGACGCCGCCTCCGAGCGGCGTGTAGCTGTCGTGAGCGGAGTTGACGGCGCCGGTCGAGGTACCGGTCCCGGTGACGGCGAAGAGCGCCGAGGCGGGCGCGCCGAAGCGCACCTCCTTGCCCTCCATGTTCGACCCGACGGCGCTGAGTGCATGGACGCGCGGGTTACCGGCCACCTCGTAGTGCGTGACAATCCCGACCGAGACGATCCAGAGGAAGAACATGGCGGCGAATATCGTCCAACCCTGGCGGCGGTTCCCGACCAGACGGCCGAAGGCGAACGCGAGCCCGAAGGGGATCACCAGCATCGCCCAGATCTCGAGCAGGTTGGTCAGCGCGTTCGGGTTCTCGAACGGGTGGGCGGAGTTGGCGTTGTAGAAGCCACCGCCGTTCGTGCCCAGATCCTTGATCGCCTCCTGACTCGCAACCTGTCCGCCGGGGATCGACTGGGTCGCGCCTGCCACGGTGTGCGCGTGGGTGTAGCCGTGCAGGTTCTGGATCGCGCCCTGGCTGGCGAGTGCGATCGCTATCACGATGCTTAGAGGCAGTAGGACGCGTACCGTCGTGCGGACAAGATCGACCCAGAAATTCCCGATCGTGTCCGACTTCCGGCGGGTCAGCCCGCGAATCAGGGCGATGACGACCGCGATCCCGACTGCCGCCGAGAGGAAGTTCTGAACCGCCAGTCCGGCCATCTGCGTGAGGTGGCTGGCGCCGACCTCGCCGGCGTAGTTCTGCCAGTTGGTGTTGGTGATGAAGCTGGCGGCGGTGTTGAAGGCGAGCGCCGGCCCGGCGCTGACCGCGTGGCTCGGATTGAACGGGAGCGATCCCTGTAGCCGCATGAACAGGTAGACGGCGGCCATCGAGATACCGCTGAAGATCAGAAGCGAGCCGGCGTAGACGCGCCAGGTCTGCTCGCCGTGCTCGTCGATTCCGGCCAGCCGGTAGCAGAGCCGCTCGATCGGACCGAAGATGCGGTCGCCGGGCGCCGGCCCGCCGCCGAAGACGCGAGCCAGATAGGCGCCGAGCAAGGGAGCGGTCACGCCGATCAATCCGATCAGCACGCCGAGCTGAAGCCAGTTCTGCCAGTTCATCCGAACCGGTCCGGCTTGAGCAGGGCGACGAGCAGATAGGCGAAGACGAGGGCGGCGATCGCTAGCGAGCCGATGTCGCCCCAGCTCATCTGCCGCTCCCCTTGTCGTCGGAGTGCTGAACGAGGATCTCGACGGCCCAGACGAAGAGCGCCATCAGGGCGAAGGCAAGCACTCCGGCAAGGACGAAGGCGAGATCGGCCACGTTCCCCGTCTTACCTCAGCCGGGCGGCGGCGCAGCGAACGTTGACGCGATCTCTACGCCGGTCGGCGAGATCTTTACGCCGCCTTAGCGCTTGCGCGCCTAGGCTCAAATCCAGCGGTTACGCGCGAATCCAGTTCCAGGTGTGGCGCAGGCCCTCTTCGAGACCGGTCTGCGGTCGCCAGCCGAGCTCGTCCTCTGCCTTGCCTATGTCGAGCACGCTTCGCTGCAGCTCGCCCGGGCGCGCGGGGGCGAGCTCGGCGGCGGCCTCGGAGCCGGCGACGCGGCGGCAGAGCTCGTACAGCTCGAGCACCGAGGTGGCCCGGCCGGTGCCGACATTGAAGACGCCGCCCGCGACCTCGACCGCCGCCAGCGCCGCGCGGACGACATCGCCGACGTAGACGTAGTCGCGCTCCTGCGTGCCGTCGCCGAAGATCCGGCAGGTCTCCCCGTCCCTGAGGCGCCCGAGGAAGATGGCGACCACGCCCGCCTCGCCGTGCGGGTCTTGCCTCGGGCCGAAGACGTTGCCGAAGCGCAAAACGACGTTGTTCATCCCGTACAGGCGCTGGTAGGTGAGCAGGTATTCCTCGCCGGCTAGCTTGGCGGCGCCGTAGGGGGCGAGCGGCCGGCGCTCGTCCGTTTCGGTGGCCGGCTCGTCGCACTCCCCGTAGATCGCGCCGCCGGTGGAGGCGAAGACGACCCGGGAGCCTGCGGCACGCGCCGCCTCGAGCACGCGCACGGTGCCGACCACGTTCACCTCGGCGTCGTAGTCGGGCCGCTCGATCGAGACGCGCACGTCGGCCTGAGCCGCCAGGTGGAAGCAGACGTCGGGGCGCAGTTCGGCGAAGAGGCCGTCGAGCGGCTCGCGAATATCGAGCACGTGCAGCCGCGCCCGAGCGCTCACGTTCTCGCGCTTTCCGCTCGAGAGGTTGTCGACGATCTCGACCGAATCGCCGCGCTCGATCAGAGCGTCGACCAGGTTCGAGCCGATGAATCCGGCACCACCGGTAACTAGCGCCCGCACGCCCCGTATCCTACTTCGAGCCTATCCCGCTCGTTCTTCGCCCCCGATGCGGCCGCCCCGCGGCGCCAGTGACCGCCCGAACCGCTCACCGCACTACCAGTGCGCCTTCACGGCCCGTACGGCCCCTGGCATCCACGGCTCGACCCCCTCGGGGGCGTATCCCAAACGGGATAGGCTCTGACCTGATGTTCATCTCCTTCGAAGGTCTCGACGGCTGCGGCAAAACGACTCAGGCCGAGTTGCTCGAGGCCTATCTCGAGACCCGGGACTTCGAGCTGGTCGCCACGCGCGAGCCCGGTGGGACCGACCTGGGCGAGACGCTGCGCCAGATCGTGCTCCACGGCGAGAAGATCTCTCCCTGGGCCGAGGTGGCCATCTTCGCGGCAGCGCGAGCCGAGCTTGTGGAGCGGGTGATCGAGCCGGCGCTCAGGCGAGGAGCAATCGTGATCTCCGATCGATTCGTCGACTCCTCGCTCGTCTACCAGGGCGTGGCGCGCGGGCTCGGGATCGAAAACGTCTTGCAGCTCAACCTGCACGCCACGAAGGGACTTCTCCCTGATCGCACTTTTCTTCTCCTCGTCGACGAGAAGCTTTTGGAGGCCCGGGTTGGAGAGGAGCGCGATCGCATGGAGCGAGAGAGCGAGGAATTCCGCCGCCGGGTCGGGGACGGCTACCGGCGTCTGGCGGAGATGTTCCCTGAGCGGATCATTGCTCTCGACGGAACGCAGCCACGCGAGCTGATCGCGCGCCAGGTTCGCCAAGCACTCGAGGAAGCCGGGCTACTTTGAGCGACCCCTTCGCTTCGGTCGCAGAGCAGGAGGAGGCGAAGGCGCTGCTTCGTTCGGCACTGGCCGAAGGACCTGCTCACGCCTATCTCTTTCACGGCCCGAGCGGGATCGGAAAGCGCAGGACGGCGATTCTCTTTGCCGCCGAGCTGCTCGGCGATCTGCGCCGCGTCGAGCAGCACTCTCATCCCGATCTCTACCTGCTCGAGCCGGTAGGCGACCAGATTCGGATCGATGAGGTGAGGGTGCTCAGGCGCGATCTACACATGCGTCCGTTCGAGGCCGAGTGGCGCGTTTATCTCGTCATCTCGGCCGAGACGATGAATCGCGAGGCCAGCGATGCCTTGCTCAAGGATCTCGAAGAGCCGCCTCCCTACGCCGTCTTCGTGCTCCTCGCCAGCGACCCGAATCGAATCGCGGCGACCATTCGCTCTCGCTGCCAGTCCGTCTCCTTCCATCGCCTTTCCGAGCAGGCCGTTCTCGAGCAGATCGCGCGCCTGGGCGGAGTCCCCGGCGAGGAGCAGAGACGAGCGCTGGCGCGCATCGCGGCCGGCCGCCTCGACCGTCTGGAGCGCCTGCTCGAGCCCGCCGCCTCGGCCAGGCGCGCTCGCCTGCTCGTGGCTGCCCGCGCCGTCTATACCGACCCCGGCTTCGAGCCGGCCGAGGCTGTTCGCTCGCTTCAGGAGGCGATCGACGAACGGGGCGCCGAAGCGCGGGCAAAGGCCGAGCGCGGGCTGGAGGGGAGCGAGCTTTCCAAGCGCGAGCTCGACCAGCGACTGCGCCGAGTCGAGCGCGGCGCCGAGCGTGAGGAGTTGCTGGCGATGCTCGAGGAGCTGGCCGCCTGGTACCGCGATCTCATCGCCGTCGCGGTCGGTGCGGACGGTGTGCTGATCCACTCCGATCGTGCCGCCGAGCTACGCGCTGACGGGACGCTCGAGCGGCTCGCCGCGGCCGAGGATGCGGTCGATTTGGTGCGCGAGAGCTTTCGGCGCATGCAAGCGCTCAACCTCAACGCGACGCTGGCTTTAGAGGCCCTCTTCGTTCGCTTGCACGCTCTCTTCGCCGGGGTCGAGGCTCTCGTCTAAGGGCCTATCCCGCCAGGCCTATACGCCCGAAGCGGCTAACCCGCGGCGCCAGCGGCCGCCCGGACCGTTCGACCCCTGGCATCCACGGCTCGACCCCCTCAGTCGCGTATCCCTAACGGGATAGGCCCTAGTTCCCGAATGACCGCTGTGGAGTAACTTTGAGCAGAATAAGCAGAGTACTCTCGCGCTAGCTGCCGCGAGCACAACGTCGAAGCGGGGCCATGTCGCCAGTCTTGCGCCAGAAGTCATCGACCAGCGCCCGAGTCTCGGGAGCCGCCCAGCGGAGCCCGTCGGTCGAGCGACGCCTCCGCGAGCGGCGTAGTTCAGAGCGCCCCTTGGGGCTCGAGCTTCGAGGGGCTTTTGCGCTCGTTTTCGTCCTGCAGGCGCTCGCCTGGGCGCTCGTTCTCGTCGGAGGACGAAGCGATATCGGCGCCGGTGATCCCGTCTTCCTGACTGCGCTCGCGCTCGCGTTTACCAGCCTTCTCTTCCTGGCTTTGATCACTCTGGACGCTGCTCGCCGCTGGCGGAGAGTGCGCCAGGAGGCTGAGCGGAGGCTGGAGACCGCGATCGAACGCGTCCCGGCTCTCGTCTGGACGACCGATCGAGACCTGCACGTCACCTCGTTCATGGGCGCGCTCGGCGGCGGGCGTGGTCTTCAGGGCAACAAAGCCGAGCGGGATACGGGCAACGACTTCCTCGCTTCGATCTCTTCGCGTCGAGGTGATACGAGCCCGATCTTGGAGGGCTACGAAGCGGCGTTGCGCGGCGAGAACGCCGTCTGCTCGGGCAGCGTGGACGGCACTCTCTATGAGGCCGACATCTGCCCGCTCTACGGCACCGACGGCGCGATCGACGGCACGATCTCGATCGCGCTGGATGTCAGTGAGCGCCTCTCGGCTGAGGCCGAGATCCGCGAGCGCGAACAAACGCTCGAGACGCTGCTTCAGAACCTTCCCGACGCGGTCGTGCGCGTTGACAGAGACGGCCGCCACATATTCGCCAACCCGGTCTGTGAGAGCGTTCTCGGAGTGCCCTCGACGGAGATCGTCGGCAAGACCATACAAGAGCTCCCGCTGCCGCCGTGGCTGCGGAAGAATTGGACGGCGAGAGTCAAGAAAGTCCTCGAGAGCGGGGAGACCCTGGACGTCGAGGACACCTTGGAGACTCCTGGCGGTCTCCACTATCACGAGACGCGGCTTGTGCCCGAGCGTGACGAGCTGGGAGACGTGGTGAGCGTTCTCATCGTCATCCACGACGTCAGCGAGCGCCGTCGAGTCACTCGCAGCCTGAGCGAGAGCGATGAGCGCTTCCGCGTCACCTTCGAGGAGGCGCCGATAGCGATGCTCGTGGCCGATAGCGATACCCGCATCCGCACTGGTAACGCCGCCGCCCGCGCGCTGCTCGGATACTCGCAGGAGGAGCTCGCGGGGAAGACGATCTACGAGATCACTCACCCCGACGATTTCGAGCTGACGCGCGACGTTGCCGGGCGACTATTCGAGAAGAACGAGCCCACGGCCGTGGCCGAGAAGCGCTACGTCCGCAAGAATGGGGAGATCGTCTGGGGCCATATTTCGGTGTCGGCCGTACGCGACTCCGAGCAGCGGTTCGTTCAGTACATCGCCCAGATAGTCGATATCACGTCGCTCAAGCAGGCCGAGCGGGCGCTGCGCGAGAGCAACGAGCTACAGCGTCTCGTGACCGAGCATGCCAGCGACCTGATCGCAGTCGTGGGCCTCGACTTCACCATCCACTTGATCTCGCAATCGGCGCGAGACGGTCTGGGCTACGAGCCGGAGGAACTGATCGGTCACAACATCAAAGAGCTGATCGATCCCGAGATGATCGAGGATGTCCGCGCTGCCGCAAGGGAGATCCTCGCTGGCAAACCACCGTGGAACCGCGCCTTCCGTCTCAGGCACCGAAACGGCGATTGGCGCATGTTCGAAGGCACCGGCTCGGTCGCGAGCGACGAGAACGGCGAGCCCGCCTACATCGTCGTGGTTCTGCGCGACGTCACCGAGCGCACACAGCTCGAGCGCCAGCTTCTAATCGCGCAGAAGATGGAGGCGGTGGGACAGCTCGCCGGCGGCGTCGCACACGACTTCAACAACCTCCTCACGGTTATAAACGGCTTCGCTGACATGGCGATCAAGGCGCTCGGCAACCGCGAAGAGGGAATCCGCCACTACCTTGCCGAGATAGGTCATGCCGGTCAGCGAGCGGCCGAGCTGACCCAGCGTCTGCTCGCATTCAGCCGCCAGCAGGTGCTTCAGCCCCAGATCGTCGATATCAACTCGATTATCGAGGAGTACGTCGGAATGCTTCGGCGCATCCTCGGCGAGGAGATCGAGCTGTTGACGCGGCTGGAGCCCAAGCTCCGCACCGTCGAGGTGGATCCCGGCCAGCTTGGCCAGGTGCTGATGAATCTGGCCGTCAATGCCCGCGATGCCATACCGCAAGGCGGGACCGTCACCATCGCCACCCAGAACATCGAGCTGAAGAAGGCGATTCCCGTCGCGCAGGGCACGCTTGCCCGCGGCTCCTACGTGCTTCTCTCCGTCGCCGACGATGGCGAGGGGATGCCGCCCGAGACACGCGAGCACGCGTTCGAGCCCTTCTTCACCACCAAGGAGCCGGGCCAGGGAACCGGGCTTGGCCTGGCCACGGTGCTCGGCATCGTCGAGCAATCGGGTGGGGAGATCGCCGTCGACTCCGAGCCGGGCGCGGGAACGACCTTCCGCGTCTACCTGCCCCGCAGTAAGGCGGCTGTCGCCAAGAAGAAGTCGCGAGTCGAAAAGGTGCAGGCCGGTACCGGCACGATCCTCGTGGTCGAGGACGACGCCGCCGTACGCAAGCTGGTCGCCAAGATTCTGCTCGAGGCCGGCTACCGGGTGCTCATCGCCGCCTTGCCCAGCGAGGCGATCTCGCGGGCCAACTGGGAGCCCTCGATCGATGTGCTCGTGACCGACGTCGTCATGCCCGAGATGAATGGTCACGAGCTAGCGCAGCGGCTTCTCACTCTGCGGCCCGATCTACGCGTCCTCTACATCTCCGGCTACACACCCGACGTCGTCAGAGCCAAGGGCGTGCTCACTCACCAGGAGAGCTTCCTACAGAAGCCCTTCACTGCAGCTGTTTTGACGCAGGCGGTGCGCGATTTGGCGGCCGGAACTGCCACCAAAAGGCCATCCCCTTCGGAGTCATGACGACTTTCGGCGGAGAGAGGTAAGCGCTTTGAGAGTGATGCGAGACGCAGCTCGAGCACTGTTACAGGTGAATACTGAGACCGTCAAGTTTGAGGGCCGGGTTTGGCGCTACTCCGTACCCTCGAAGCGTTCTTACCCCCACCAGTGGCTCTGGGATTCGGGCTTCCACGCTGTTATCTGGTCACTCTTTGACCCCGCCCGCGGCTGTGACGAATTACGCTCGCTCTTTCGCTGGCAGTGGCCCAACGGCCTTATCCCTCACGTCGTCTTCTGGCACCCCGAGCGTGTCTACCTCCGCAGTTGGCACCATCTCGAGAGCGCCGATTTCTGGAGTTTCCTCCCCCACCGCCGGCCACGAACAACGGCTTTGACTCAGCCGCCGGTGTTGGCGACGGCGGTCGAACGCCTGGTTCTGGCCGGTGCCGAGGATTTCCTATCCGAAGCCCTGCCCGTGCTGGAGCGCTATTACCACTATCTCGCCTCTGAGCGCGATCCCGACCAGGACGGGCTGATCTCAACCATCGTGCAGTTCGAGACCGGCTTGGATTACAGCTCGGCTTATGACCGGGCCATCGGTGCCGGCCCGCGTGCTGCACTCAAGATCCTTGCCAATTCGCGGCGCGTCGAGATAAAGAACAAGCTCGCCGGCTACGACCTCGCCCGGATCTTTGCCCGCGAAGATCACGCCGAAGACGTGCTCGTGAACACCATCTGGATTGACAACCTCAAGGTCCTTGCCCGGCTCGCCCGCCGCGCCGAGCAGCCGGAGCTGGCCACCTGGGCGGAGGCCAAGGCCACCCAGGCGCTGCAATCCTTGCTCGAGCGAGCCTGGGATCCCGGGCGCGGCCTTTTCTTCAATCTCGTCGGTTCCGGTGAGATTCGAACCGAGGCGAAGACAATCCAGTGCTTGTTGCCTCTCCTCCTTGAAGATCTACCAACCGATGTCGCCGAGCGGCTGCTGGCTCACCTGACCGATCCCCACGAGTTCTGGTCGCCCTATCCCGTGCCCTCGGTTGCCTTGGATGAGCCTTCCTATACCGACGACTCCCATATTCACGGCTTACGCCTGATCTGGCGCGGCCCCTGCTCGATGAACACCAACTGGTTTCTGTATCAAGGGCTGCTTCGTCACGGTGAGGCAGGTTACGCGTTTCAGCTGGCCCAACGCTCGCGAGAATTGGTTGAGAGCGGCGGCTTCAACGAGTTCTACGACGCACGTTCTGGCCGTCCGGTTGGTGCCCGTCGCTTTGGCTGGGCGACGCTTGTCGCCGACATGCAGAGCTAGCGATAGCGAACTCGCCATAACGCGTGCGGCATGGCAAGGGCGCTATCCTCTTTGTCGCGCCGACGTAGCTCAGCTGGTAGAGCACTTCACTCGTAATGAAGGGGTCCGCGGTTCGAATCCGCGCGTCGGCTTCCACTGCTGGAGGTAGATCCGGCCCTCGCTACCCAGACCTCCGTTCGGACCCACGGCGCTCCCGCCTCCCAGTAAGTAGAGACGCCGCGTAGGAGAGCAGCAATCCGCTTTAGCGGCTGTCGCCGCGGCGGGGCGGAGCGGCCTCGGCCGTGACAGCTTCGTTGACGTGCTCGACCGCAGAACTGACCTGCTCAACGGTTTCACTGACCTGTTCAACCGTGCGCCGGGTGTGCTCGCCGTCGGTCTTCGCGTCTCGTTGGTCGCTCTGGATCTCGCGTTGGAGCGCGTGCACCTCTTCGCTGATCTCCTTGGCCTCGGTAACAAGACCAGCAAGTTCGTACTGGATTCTGCGGAGATCCTTGGCGTCGCGAACGCTCCGCACAGCGAGATACATGAGCGGGAGAACCGAAAGCACGCTGAAGGTGCCACTGATGAGAACGAAGGTATCCAGAGCCGTCATCACAAACCCAAGCGAAAGGGCGAGATCTCGAGGAGTTGGCCTAGGGCTCCGATCGTACCGGTAACCCCCGACGACCGGGAGGTTGGTCGGGTAGGCGGGAGGCGCCTGACGCCGCGCGGCCGGACCGGCCTCACCGGCTCGGAACCGGCCGCGCGTCTCCCGCGTCCTCTCCGCGTCCATTTGCGTGTCCACTCGCGTCCTCTGGCGTCTCAAGCAGTCCACCGCAATGTGGGCATTTAGCATGAGTTTCCCGCTCAGGAGTGGACTTCGGTGGACCCGCCTGGACGCCCCTTTTTACGCCCATAATGAAGGGGTCCGCGGTTCGAATCCGCACGCCGGCTTTTCCCGTCGCAAGTCCGCCCGCTTCGCTGGCATGACGACTTGCGACGGAGAGGAAAAAGCGGGCGATGAGCCGCGGCTTCGCCGCGGGGCTCCTCGATGTCGACATGCTCGGCCCGACGTTCGGCTTCGTTGCGATCAAGAACTTGGGGCCTGGAACTGCACTCCACGTCGATCTCGTTCTGAGTTTCGATCCCCCGGCCGAGCGATGGCCTGGAATGAACCCGTTTTCGTCCCTGGCGAGCTCCATCACTTCTTCATGCCGGAGCAGATCAGAGAACTCCAGCTAGCGGGCGATCAAGGAACGGTGATCCGAGCGAAGGGGCAGTACGAGGACGTCTACGGATACGCGTATTCCTTGGACGAGTCGTTCGATATTCGTGCGTGGTGGGAGCCTCTTATTAAGGCCGGCCACATTTTACGACGATATTACAAGGATCGGGAGTAGCCACATTTTACGACGATATTACAAGGATCGGGAGTAGCCACATTTTACGACGATATTACAAGGATCGGGAGTAGCCACATTTTACGACGATATTACAAGGATCGGGAGTATTCTGAAGAAGATCGTCGAGGCACTGAAGAAGATCGCGGCGAAGTAGATCGCTCTGTGGAACACCGGTTTGTTGCCACGGTGCTTTACTGAATCCAGTCATCCCGCTACTTGAACTGACGGCAATCGACGAGCAAAGACGCACACCGCCACGAGGGGATCTCCTCTTGTAGGCGGCAACACAGATTGAGGAGGTCTCGATCAGATGCGCAAGCTTCTTCTACTCGCAGTCGTGGCGGTGTCGCTGGTAGTGACAGCGGCCGCGGCGGCAAAGACGGTGACTGTGACGATCACAACGAGCGGCTACGTCCCGAAGTCGACCACGATCGCAGCCGGCGACGCGGTGCACTTCGTCAATAGCGGCACGGTTGCACACCAGGTGGTCTTCAAGACGATGACTGGTGTTACGTGCACGCCGAATCCGATCGTGCTGCAGCCGACGCAGACTGCGACCTGCACGTTTGCCAGTGCAGGGACGTACACCTATTCGGACCCGAACGTAAAGGGCAAAACCTTTAAGGGCACGGTCGTGGTGACGGCCGCTCCGCCCGCGGGAACTTCGGTCACACTCTCGGTCAGCCCGCATACGATGATCTACGGCAGCAAGGTGACGCTTTCGGGCACGCTCTCGACGCATAGGCAGGGGGAGACGGTCAACGTCCTCGCCCGGGCCTGCGGCGAGTCGGTCGCGAAGCGCGTTGTAGATGTGACGACCACCGCTGGCGGCGCCTACACGGCTCAGGTGAAGCCGCTGAAGAACACGGTTTATACCGTCAAGGTCAAGAACACCGCGAGCAGCCCCGTCACGGTCAAGGTGAGGCCGCGGCTGAGCCTCGGAAGGGTCGCCGCTCACCGCTATCTGGTGCGCGCCTATGCCGCCCGGAGCTTCGCCGGCAAGTACGCGAGCTTCCAGCGCTACAAAGTCGCGCTCAGCCGCTGGGTAGCCATCCGCCGCGTACTCCTGCGCCCGAACGCGAACGGGCTCGCCCCGACGGTGATCTCGTCCAGAAGTTTCACCTCGCGGATCAAGGCGGGACTGAAGGTGCGGATCGTGCTCGGGACTGCACAGGTCGGCTCCTGCTACCTCGCCGGCAAGAGCCGCACCATCCGCAGCTAGAAAGCGCACGAGCAGGGAGGGGCCGCGCGCCTCTCCCTGCCCGTGCGCTCAGTAGGGCGCGGCACCGCCTGTCCCCCTCGGCTGTTTGTTGGCTAAGTGCGGGTCAGAGCGCCCGTCTCCCGTGTCCTCGGGCGTCTCAAGAAGTCCACCGCAATGTGGGCATCTTGCAGGCATTTCCTGCCCAAGAGTGGACTCCGGTGGACCCGCCTGAACGCTCATTTTTGCCCCCGTAATGAAGGGGTCCTTGGTTCTAGTTCGAGCGTCGGCTAAGCGCGCTGGGAATCGCCCCTACGAACCCGAAACCGAATACACGTTCGCAAGCCCGGCCTCGGCTAGCGGGCGGCGGGCCCAGGCGAAGCGGCTCTGGTACCAGCCTTCGAGCGGGGCCACGGCGACGCCGTAGCTGGACGACTGGATCAGCCAGCCGCCGCCGAGGTAAATCGCCGTGTGAGTGATCTGCCATGACTTGGAGCGCGTGCCCATGCTGCCGAAGAAGAGCACGTCGCCGGGCTCGAGCGCGTCGAAGGCGATGCGCTTGGAGCGCCCGACCTCGCTCGACATCACATAGGTGGTGCGGCCGCGGATCGTCGAGCTCAGCTTCTTACTGCTGGAATACTTGCGCAGCTTGTAGACACGCCAGATGAAGCCCGAGCAATCGAAGCCGCCCGGGACTGTGCGACCGAACACGGTCTGCGCCATCGGGCTCGTTCCGCCCCAGATGTAGGGGTAGCCGATGAAGCTCACGGCGTAGCTGAGAATGCGCTTCTGCCAGCCGTCGAGCGTCGGCAGGTCGAGTTCGTTGGACGTGTCCTCGACCCACTGCGTCTTCTTTCCTGTGAACGTGAGCACCTGTGCGATCGAATACGCGGCCTCGGCGCGTGTGATCGGGCTGGAAGGCAACAGCTCGAGCGTGTCCTGGATGAAGGGGTGGTTCGTACGCAGCCCGAGCAGGCGGGCGACGGTTTCGGTGCCGAAAAGCGTGGGAGGAGAGAGACCAGCTTGCCGGGCGGCGAGGCGGAAGCGAGCGGCGGCGTTGCTCAGTCCGAGCTGCTTGACAAGGGCCGTGTCGAAAGCGCTGACGGTCACCGAGGAGCCGGATTTCGGCGAGCCGGGCGGAGACCCGCCCTTCGTCGTCGTGGTCGTCGTGGTTGTAGTCGTCGTAGACCCGGTCGTGATGGTCGGATCGCGCGACGGGTCGGTTGTGGTCGTTGTGCCTGTGTCGTCGCTGGAATCGGACCCGACGACGGCATCGGATGGCAGCGCGGGTAGCAGTTCGTTCAGCTCCGCCTGGGTCAGTAGGGCGTTCGGTTTGAACGAGCTGACGCTGCTGGCCATGAGGCGGTGTGCGACAACCTTCTTAATCTCCGGATTCGCCCAGTTGGCCGCGCTCTGCTTTGCTCCGGCGGAGGGAGCGAGCAGCACTGCGGCGCCCGCGCAGACGAGCAGAACCAGCAAGCGAAAGCGGTAGTTACGGCGTCGCACGTACATTCGATCGGCATCAAGGGAGTCGGACTTGAACCAGCCGCTGCCAATTAGCCGCTGCCAGTTCGCCATTCCAGTCGACCTCTCGCGGCTTATCGAGCGGATCCCTTTCGAATCGTTCAATCCGTGTGACAAGCCTCCTCCCGAGGGTCAACTCTCCAGGGCCGCCGGTCGATAGCAACGCCGACGATGGGCATTCCCGACCCAGACTGGCACCAGCCCAACGAGCCACCCCGACGATCGCGTTTCAATAGCATCATCCTACTAGCCGTACTCTCCGTCGTCCTGATCGCCCTCGTCGGGGTGAAGTGGGTGCGCCTGAGCGAGAAAGAGATGTCCTCGCAGTCTCGCACCGCCGAGATCAAGTTCTCGATTCTGCCGGGCTTGCCAGAGTTGACGATCCGCAAGGGCTCGCTCTATCCGGTGAACGATCCCTGGAAGAGCTACCTCGCAAGCGAGCAGACCTGTCCTGGCGGCGAGCGAACCGATCTTCCGCTGAGCCAGCAGGCGAACGTCATGGTGTGCCTCATCAACTACGCGAGGCAGCACCGCGGCCTCCCGGCTCTGAGTACCGCTCCGCTACTGAACGGCACTTCGCTGCAGAAGGCCGGCAAGATCGTGCGCTGCAACGAGTTCGTGCACAGTGCCTGCGGCGACGACCCAGCCGCCGACGTTCGAGCGGCCGATTACTACGGCTCCTGGGGCGAGAATCTGTACCTCGGCGAGGGGCGTCTGGGAGCGCCGCGTGTGGCGCTCGACGGCTGGCTCAACTCGTTGGAGCATCGCGAGAACCTCTTCCGATCGGGTTGGCGTAGCGAGGGGATAGCCGTGATGACGGCGGCGCACGTCGGCGAGTACTCGCACGTGACTATCTGGGTCAACGAGTTCGGTGCGAACTAGCGGTACTCGCCACCTGCGAAGGCTCGCCCGCGCATCCCTAACGGGATAGGCCCTTAGGCGGCCTGAGGAATCAGCGGGCGCTTGAACTCGAGGCGGCGCTTGTCCGCGTAGGCGAAGGGATGATTGAAAACCTCCATCGCCTCGCTCGGCTCGACTTCCATGGCGAACTCCTCGCCGATCGCCTCGTCGACAACGACGACAGCGAGCTGCCCCGACTCCGGGCTCCACAGGAGCGATACCTCGATGCCGTCACCGGCGCGGTAGTTGAGCTCTTTCAGCGTCATGTTGTTTTGATAGTCGGCAAGCACGGTTATTTCCTGAACATCTGAAAAACAAAACCCGCCAATCCCGAGCGTCGCAGAAGCGAAGCCTACCGGGGAAGGCGATTTCTACTGATTCGCGTGCGGTTGATGCCGCGGAGATCGGGGCGGACGGACGTTGTGCTCAGGGCGAGGCGATGCGCCAAGTGCGATCAGCCGACGAGTCGCGGTAGATCCACGTGCTCGAAGCGCGTCATCCGCCGGAACTCAGCGAAACGCTTCTCGATCTCGGGGAAGGTGAGGCGGGAGACGCGCTCGGTGCCGAACTCCTCGACGTTGAAGGAGGCGAGTGTCGAGCCGTAGACGACGGCCGCCCACGATGTCACGAAGGACGGCGGCCCATTCCATCACGAAGACGTGCGAGGTGGCGGTGAAGCCCTCCGGTGAGGCCAGACGCCGCCAGAGCGAACCGCGCTGCCGGATCGCCATGTCCATCGCCGCATGTCCCTCCATCGAGCCGAGTCTGCCCTTCTCCGCCTCCCGGCGAGCCTCGTCCACCAGGCGGCGCCTGAGCAGCGCCCGGAACAGCAGGGCGAGGGCGACGATCATCAACGGCCCGCCCACGTACTCGGCCAGCGTGAACTGCCAGCCTAGGATCAGCGCCATGATGATTCCAAGCTCGATGACGAGGTTCGTCGAGGCGAACTCGAACGCCATCGACACCGTGAAGTCGGCTCCCTTTCGGAAGAGCGAGCGGGACAGCGCGACCGAGGCGTAAGAGCACGAAGAGGAAGCTGCACCGAGGCCCGAGGCGACCAGCAGCGTTCGCGGCGAGCCGTCCGGCAGCAGCCGCCTCATCTCCCGCTTCGAGACGAGCGCCTGAACCACGGCCGAGAGCGCGAAGCCGAGGATGAGCGTTCAGAGGATCTCCCAGCTCATCCCGCCCGTGAAGGAGAGGGCTCGCAGGAGCTCGTGACCTGGATCCAGCGCCAGCAAGGTTGCAGAAACGCTCAGTTCGTCCTCGTCTCCGACCGAAGGCTCAAGGCGGCCGCTGAACGCGATCGCGCACGTCATCTACCCAACCGGCGCCGCCTCTGTGCCGGCGCGAAACCGTGAGTTTGAAACGGGTTAAAGTGTGTAGCCGAAGAGTTCTGACGGCCTGCCTTTGTCGAAAGGACGGGTTTGTGGCTGAGGTGCGATTCGAAGGTGTCGGGAAGGTCTATCCAGACGGGACCCGAGCCGTGAAGAAACTCGATCTCGATGTCGCAGACGGAGAGATCATCGTCCTCGTCGGCCCCTCGGGCTGCGGGAAGACGACCGCGCTGCGGATGGTCGCCGGGCTCGAGGAGATCACGGAGGGGACGATCTCGATCGGCGACAGGACGGTGAACTACGTGCCGTCCCGCGACCGCGACATAGCGATGGTCTTTCAGACCTACGCGCTCTACCCGCACCTCTCCGTCTACGAGAACATCGCCTTTGGCCTACGTCTGCGCAAGCTGCCGAAAAACGAGATCGACAAGCGCGTCCACGAGGCGAGCCGGCTGCTCGGCATCGACGAGTTGCTGAAGCGGAAGCCGCGCCAGCTCTCGGGCGGTCAGCGCCAGCGAGTGGCTATGGGCAGGGCGATCGTGCGCGAGCCGGCGGCCTTCTTGATGGACGAGCCGCTATCGAACCTCGACGCGAAGCTGCGCGTGCAGATGCGCGCCGAGATCGCACGCATCCAGCACGACCTCAAGGTCACGACGATCTACGTCACGCACGATCAGGTCGAGGCGATGACGATGGGCGACCGCGTCGCCACCATGCGCAAGGGCGAGCTTCAGCAGGTGGCCGCCCCGCAAGAGCTCTACGACCATCCGAAGAACCTCTTCGTCGCCGGCTTCATCGGCAGCCCGGCGATGAACATGGTCGAGGCCGAGGTCGAGGAGGCGAAAGGGAAAGAGAGCCTTGCGGTGAGCGTGGGCGACCAGCGGATCCGCCTTGCGCCTGAGACGCTCGAGGCGAGGCCGGCCCTGCGCGGCTACGTCGGTCGCAAGATCGTGCTCGGCTTCCGTCCCGAGCACCTCGAGGACGCGGCCGTCGAGCCCGGTGTTCCGGCCGATCAGCGTTTGCACGGCGTGTGTGAGCTGCGAGAGGCGCTCGGCTCCGATCTCATCGTCCACTTCCGAATCAACGCACGACCGGCGCTCACCGATGACGTGCGCGAGCTCGCGCACGACATCGGCAAGGAGACCAAGGAGGGCGAGAGCACGCTCGTCGTAGGTCGCTTCTCGACGCACTCGCTCGTGCGCGAGCGCGAGCCGGTTGAGGCCGCGGTCGACGCGGCCTCACTCCATTTCTTCGATCTCGAAAGCGGGCTTTCGATCCGCGACGGTTCGTCTAAAGCGAAGGGAGAAACATGAAAAGGCAAACGATGGTGCTGACGGGCGTGGGTGTTGTCGCCGTCGGCTTGGCTCTAATCGCGGCGGCTTGCGGTGGGGGCGGAAAGAAGGCCACGACAACCGGAGCCGCGAGTGTATCGGGCTCGATCTCGGTCGAGGCCGTCTGGTCAGGGGCGGAGCAGGCGTCGTTCAAGGCCGTTCTGAACGGCTTCATGGCGAAATACCCGAACGTCAGCGTCAGCTACAAGTCGGACGGAGACCAGTTACCTACGGTACTCGCGACCGAGGTAAGCGGCGGTAACCCGCCCGATCTGGCCGTCGTCCCACAACCCGGTTTGATGAAGCAGTTCGTCCAGAAGGGGGCGCTGAAACCGATCGACTTCGCCAAACCGACGATCCAGCAGCACTACGCTCCGGTCTGGATCGATCTCGGCACCGTTAGCGGGAAGCTCTACGGCATAGTCTTCAAGGGCGCCAACAAGTCGACCGGCTGGTACAACGTCCAGCTCTCAAACGCGGCGGGCGTGACGCCGCCGAAGGCGTGGACGGCCCTGCTGAGCGGCGCCAAGAAGCTCCAGGCCTCGGGGACCAAGGCGTACTCGATCGGGGGCGCCGACGGTTGGACGCTCACCGACCTGTTCGAGAACATCTTCCTCCGCCAGGCCGGTCCGGCCGATTACGACCTGCTGACGCAGCACAACATGAAGTGGACGTCGGCGCCGGTCAAGAAGGCGCTCTCGACGATGGCTCAGGTGTTCGGCGATACCTCGAACATCGCCGGCGGCACGCAGGGGGCGTTGCTGACCGACTTCCCGACCTCGGTGACGAACGTGTTCGGGAATCCGCCCAAGGCGGCGATCGTGTTCGAGGGCGACTTCGTGGAGGGCACGATCACTTCCTCGACGAAGGCCAAGCCGGCCACGAACTTCAACGAGTTCGCCTTCCCGTCTGTGGACGGCAAGGGCGCCGACTATGTGATGGGCGGCGGCGACACCGTCGTCATGTTCCGGAACAGCGCGGCCGCTCGTGCTCTGATCGACTATCTCGCCACACCGCAGGCAGCCGAGATCTGGGCCAAGCGCGGCGGCTTCTCGTCGCCGAACAAGGACGTGAAGGCGAGCGTCTATCCGGACCCGATCCAGCGTCGCATGGCGCTGGCGCTGGCGACGGCGCCGGTGTTCCGCTTCGACATGTCCGATCAGGCTCCAGCCGCTTTCGGAGCGACGGTCGGGCAGGGGGAGTGGAAGATCCTTCAAGACTTCCTCAAGAACCCCAAGAACGTGAACGGAATCGCGGCCCAGCTCGAAGCCTCGGCAACGAAGGCGTACGGGCACTGATTGGGAGATGAGCGAAGGAGCAAACAACACGGCGGAGCCGTCCTCAGCGACGGCTCCGCCCGTGCTGCGCGGGCCGGGAAGGCTGCGGCGCTCGGCCGTGGCGCTCGGATTCCTCGCTCCGGCGATCGTCTCGCTGGGCGTCTGGGTCGTCTACCCGACGATCGCGACGATTATCCGCAGCTTCTACAACGCCGCCGGCGATCGCTTCGTGGGGATCGACAACTACAAGGCGCTCTTCACCACCAGCGTCCTGACGACGGCGATCAAGAACAACGCGATCTGGGTCGCCGTGGTGCCGGCGGTCGTCACCTCGATCGGGCTCGTCCTTGCCGTTCTGACCGAGCGGGTGAGCTGGCGCGTCGTCTTCAGAACGGTCGTGTTCATGCCGATGGCGATCTCGCTCTTCTCCGCCGGGGTGATCTGGCGGGTCATGGACCAGCAGGATCCGAACGTCGGCGCGATCAACGCCGGCGTCAACGTTGTACGTAGCGCCTTCGTGTCGGGCGGGCCGCTGACGCAGGCCCAGAGCTCGACAGCGCTCGCGACGGGCTCGATCTCGCATGGCTTCACGCTCAAGACGCCGCTTCACCCGGGCACGGTCGCGCGGCTCGGTTTGACCGCGATACCGCCTCGCGAGATCCCGAAGCGGGCCAAGCAGGCTGTTCTCCCCAAGCCCGTGAAGGGCGAGATCGCCGGTGTGGTCTGGCGCGACTTCTCGCCACGCGGCGGTAAGCCGGGCAGGGTCGACCCGGGCGAGCTCGGCATTCCCGGCGCGACCGTCATCCTCCATAACAGCGCGGGTGCCTCGGTTGCCACCCAAACGACGGCCGGCAACGGCGACTTCGCCTTCAGCTCGGTCAAACCCGGCACCTACCGCGTCGAGGTCGGGCCGCAGACCTTCACTGTCCCCTACACGGGAGTCGCCTGGCTCGGATCGAGCCTGATCACAGGGGCGATCATCGTCGCCTACATCTGGATCTGGACAGGCTTCGCGATGGTTGTCATCGCCGCAGGGCTGTCCGCCATCTCGCGCGAGGTGCTCGAGGCCGCTCGCACCGACGGCGCGACCGAGTGGCAGGTCTTTCGCCGCGTCACGATTCCGATGCTGGGACCGGTACTCGCGGTCGTCTTCGTGACGATGGTGATCTACGTCCTCAAGGTGTTCGACATCGTGCTCTCGATCGCGCCGGGCTCGGTGCAGGACAGCGCCAACGTGATCGCGCTCGCCATGTGGCGCACTGCCTTCGGCGGCGTCAACGACTTCGGCCTCGGCTCGGCGATCGCAACATTCCTGTTCGTGCTCGTGATCCCGGTACTCGCATTGAACGTCCGCCGCTTCAGGAGGGAGGTCTAGACCATGAGCGAGATCGCCGCCGTGCCTCCACGCCCGCGCGAGAGCGTCGCCGCGAAGATCCTGCGCGCCCTAACTAAGACCCCGGTACAGATCCTGCTGATCGCTGTCGCCTTTCTCTGGCTCGTGCCGACGATCGGACTCTTCCTCACCTCGATCCTGCCGGGAACGCGCTTTGGCTTGCAGGGCTGGTGGACGATCTTCACCCATCCTCACCTGGCGACGCTCGAGAACTACCGCCAGGTCTTCTCGAACAGCTCGATCACCTCGTCGCTCGCGACCACGGCCGAGATCACCGTCGCGGGCACCGTGCTCCCGATCGTGATCGGTGCGCTCGCCGCATACGCCTTCGCCTGGCTCGAGTTCCCCGGGCGCGACTGGTTCTTCCTGCTCGTGGTGGGCCTTCTCGTCGTGCCGCTGCAGATGGGCTTGATCCCGGTCTTCCGCCTCTACAACAGCCTCCACCTCTACGACACGGTCATCGGGATCGCGCTGTATCACACCGCCTTCGGGCTTCCGCTCGCCGTCTTCCTGCTGCGCAACTTCTTCGTGGGCATCCCGCGTGACATCCTCGAGTCGGCGCGTATCGACGGCGCCTCCGAGCTGCGCATCTTCTTGAAGCTGATCCTGCCGCTGGGCCTGCCTGCGATCGCGTCGCTGGCGATCTTCCAGTTCCTCTGGGTGTGGAACGACTTCCTCGTTGCACTGACCTTCGGCCGCACCACGCAGCCGATCACCGTCGCCATCTTCACCCAGCTGCGCCAGTTCGGCTCGAACATCGACATCATCGCGCCGGCCTCGTTCATCTCGCTTCTGGTGCCGCTCGCCGTCTTTTTCGCCTTCCAGCGCTACTTCGTCCAGGGCTTGCTCGCCGGTTCGGTTAAGTAGAGGCGAGAAGAACTCGGCGCCGCCTTCGCTCGCAACCGGCGGCAGACTGTCGCGATCGACACAGAATCGGCACATCTCGTGCGCGTTTTCTCGCTATCGTGTCACGACCCCGCGGGTGGGTGGATCGGTGGAGGGCGGCGGAACTTGGTGCCCTCACGCACAGTATCGCCAGCCTTCATTCCGCTTGGCGCTCTTGGCAGGGTCGGCGGAAGGTCGTGTACTCGACTTGAGATTTATGGCGTGCGTAACTCGGCACGAAAACGGCACATCCGCTGCTCTTTTCCTCGCTACCGTGTCACGACCCCGCAGGCGGGTGGCTCGGTGGCGGGCGGAAGAACGTGGTGCCTCACGGGTGGAGGAACTCAGCACTCGAGATCTGGCGAGGAGGAGTTCTGGGCCCGGACACCTCGAGCGCTCGAGAGAAGACGAGCTCTAGCGTCAGCCGACGAGTCGCGGTAGATCCACGTGCTCGAAGTGCGTCATCCGCCGGAACTCAGCGAAACGCTTCTCGATCTCGGGGAAGGTCAGGCGGGAGACGCGCTCGGTGCCGAACTCCTCGACGTTGAAGGAGGCGAGTGTCGAGCCGTAGACGACGGCCGCTCGCAGCAGCTCCTCGGTCAGCTCGCCCGGCGCGTGCGCGGCGAGGAAACCGACGAAGCCGCCGGCGAAGCTGTCGCCGGCACCGGTCGGGTCGACCACGTTCTCGAGCGGATAAGCGGGCAACGAGAAGAATCCGTCCTCGCTGAAGAGCGCCGCCCCGTACTCGCCCTGCTTGACCACGACCAGGCTCGGGCCCCACTCGCGGATGCGTCTGGCGGCGCGGCAGAGGTTCGGCTCGCCGGTGAGCTCGCGCACCTCGGCGTCGTTCAGCAGCGCCGCGTCGACCAGACCGATCGCCGCAACGACCGAGTCGCGGTCGTTCTCGATCCAGTAGTTCATCGAGTCGAGCGCCGAAAACGAGGCGTTCGGGCACTGCTCGCGTACCCGCCGCTGCAGCTCGGGCTGGATGTTTCCGAGGAAGAGCGCCTCCGACGAGCGCGACGCCTCTGACAGCTTTGGCTCGAAGTCGGCGAAGACGTTCAGATGCGTCTCGAGCGTCTTCGCGGTGTTCAGGTCGTAGTCGTAGTGCCCGCGCCAGAAGAAAGTCTCGCCGCCCGGCACGACCTCCAGGTCGCGGATGTCGATTCCTCGCCGCTTCAGCACCGCTCGCTCGGCCTCGCCGAAGTCGTCGCCGACGACTCCGACCAGCCGCACCTGGGCGAAGAAGCTGGCGGCGAGCGAAAAGTGCACGGCCGAGCCGCCGAGCACGCGCTGGTGCTCTCCGAAGGGAGTCGCGATGCTGTCGAAAGCGACGGAGCCGACGACGGTCAGGGCCATCGTCCGCAAGCCTACCGACACCTCGCTCCGAATAAGGCGCGAGCGGGCGCTACGAGGAATGGCGCCCATCAGTAACGTATGAAGACATGTCGACCTGGCAACCCTCCTCCTGGCGCAACTTCGCCGCGGCGCAGCAACCGGATTGGCCCAGCCGTGAGCTTGCAGACGAGGTCGTGGAAGAGGTGCGCTCCCAGCCGCCGCTCGTGTTTGCGGGGGAGGCCCGCCGCTTGCGGGAAGCGCTCGCTCAGGTTGCCGCCGGCAAGGCCTTCTGCCTGCAGGCCGGCGACTGCGCGGAGTCCTTCCACGAGCACTCGGCGATCGCGATTCGCGAGCGCCTGAAGGTGATCTTGCAGATGTCGGCCGTCATGACCTACGCGGCCAGTGTCCCGGTGGTGCGCATGGGACGCATGGCTGGGCAGTTCGTGAAGCCGCGCTCCTCGCCGACCGAGAAAATTGGGGATCTCGAGATCCCCTCCTTCCGCGGCCACATGGTTAATAGCGAGGAAGAGACGGCCGAGGCGCGCGTCCCCGACCCGGCCCGCATGCTCAGGGCCTACAACCAGGCTGCTTCGACGCTCAACCTACTGCGCGCTTTCACCAAGGGAGGTTTCGCCGATCTCTCGCAGGTGCACGTCTGGAACCAGGAGTTCGTAACCGCCTCGCCCGAGGGCCGGCGCTACGAGCAGATAGCCAACGAGATCGACCGCGCGCTCGCCTTCATGGCCGCCTGCGGCGTGGACATGCACAACTCCGCCCTGCGCCAGGTCGACATCTGGACCTGTCACGAGGGCTTGCTGCTCGACTACGAGGAGGCGCTCACTCGCCGTGACTCGCTCACCGGCGACTGGTACGACTGCTCGGCGCACATGCTCTGGATCGGCGAGCGCACACGCCAGCCGGATGGAGCCCACGTTGAGTTCTTCTCGAGCGTGAACAACCCGGTTGGAGTCAAGCTAGGCCCCAGCGCGACCTCCGAGCAGGTGCTCGAGCTCTGCGAGCGACTCGATCCCGAGAAGATTCCCGGCCGGCTCACCCTGATCACGCGCATGGGCGCCGGAGATATCGAACGGACGCTGCGCCCGATACTGGCCACGGTGCGCGACTCGGGTTACCCGGTCGTTTGGATCTGCGACCCGATGCACGCCAACACCTTCACAACCGATAGCGGCCGCAAGACGCGCCGCTTCAGCGACATCATGGCCGAGCTCGAGGGCTTCTTCGCTGCCCACGCCGCCGAAGGCACCTGGCCGGGCGGCGTGCACCTGGAGATCACTGGCGGCGATGTGACCGAATGCCTCGGCGGCGGCGAAAAGCTTTCGGAAGAGAAGCTCGAAGAGGCCTACCAGACGCTTTGCGATCCACGCCTGAACGCGCGCCAATCGCTCGATCTGGCTTTCCATCTCGCCGAGTTGATGCGGCGCTAGCCGCAGCGACGCAACGCAGGCGTCACGAGGTCGGGCTCTGGCTCGGACCCAACCTCGACATCGGCCGGCGCGGAGCGCATTACTCGGGCACCGGCGTTGGCTCCGGGTTGCCGGCTCATTTGGAACTGAGCGATAGACAACCCAGGAGACATCGTGCGACGTCACTTCACAAGAAAGCTGTCACGTATGGCGCCGCCCAGAGACATACAACTTGCCGTACAAGCATTTCGCCAGGGCATTCCGCACGGATCTTCCTCTTCATCATCATCGGCATCCTCGTTGTCAACTTCCTCGTCGACATCGTCTACGTCCTGATCGACTCGAGAACTCGGATCGGGATGTAGGGAGGAGTGGTCTGACCGTTTCGAAAGGCGTTGCCTCGAGCTGAGTTCCGGCGATCTCGGCTCACTCGTTTCTTCCCCTCGTCCTCGCGCTCGGCCAGCGCTCTTCGACGCTGGACCGAGCGCGCTGCAGGCCTGGGCTTGCTTCTGCAACCATGCTTCAGATGACCGGAAACCACTACTCTTGAAGGGAGCGATCGCCAACCCGACTACGGCGGAGATCCAGCGCCTCGCCCGCGTATGAACCCATGACGAGTATCGAGATACCCTATTCGATCGCTGCCGCGCTCCCGTCGCTCTCGGTGCTCGACATCACGAACGACGTCCAGCGCGCGCTCGCCGCGAGCGAGTACGAAAGCGGTGTCGCGCTCCTCTCACCGCGCGGGGGGGAACGGGTTTTCGTTCGTGTGAACGAGCGGGAATCCGGGATCTTCGAGGATTTCGAGTCTCTGCTTGCTCGTCTCGTTCCCTGCGACCAGGCCGAGCGCGAGACACTGCTCGCCCTTCTGCTCGGTCCACGCGGCGATCAGATTCCGTTCTCCTCGCGTCGTCTGCAACTCGGGGAGTGGCAGCGGGTCTTTCTACTCTCCCTCGATGGTGGTTGCGAGGCCGACTGGCGGCTCACGCTGATCGGAGGAGAGGAAGCCGTAAGGCCCCCGAAGCCTTGACGGTATCGCTCGCGGGCGTCATCCACCCGTCCCTCTAGACTGCCTCCGTGACCGCGTCAGGCGTTCCCGAAGGCTCGATTCCCGTCCTTGATCATGGCTTCGTCCGGCTCGACGATGCAATGGCGAGCGATCTATCGGTGGTCAACGCCGCTCGTGTCAGCTTCGCTCGTCACAAGCAGGAGATCGAGCCCGAGGATGAGGGCCTGATCAGGTTCTTGTTGCGAAACAGGCACGGAACGCCCTTCGAGCACAACGCCTTCCGCTTTCACGTGCGCTGCCCGATCTTCGTCATGCGCGAATGGATCAGGCACCGCTGGTCGTCGTTCAACGAGTTCAGCATGCGCTACTCGCAGGCAAGCGACGATTTCTATGTCCCGGCCGCCGAGGACGTGCGCCAGCAGGTGGGAAAGCCCGGCGCCTACTCCTTCGAGGCGGTCGAGCCGGAGCTCGCCGAGAGGGCGCGTACCGAGATCGAGACGACGAACGAGGCTGCCTATGCGACCTATCGACGTTTGATCGAGGCCGGGATCGCACGCGAGCTGGCGCGAACGGTGCTGCCCGTCGCCGCCTACACCGAGTTCTTCTGGACGACCAACGCCCGCTCGATGATGAACTTCCTCTCGCTCAGAAATGCCGAGACCGCGCAGCGCGAGATCCGGCGCTACGCCGAGGCGATAGAGAGCCTTTTTGCCGAGCGCATGCCGCTAACTCACGCCGCCTTCGTCTCGGCGGGGCGCACTCCACCTTAGGGCCTATCCCGCTAGGCCTACACGCCCGAAGCGGCCGCTCCGCGGAGCCAGCGGCCGCCCAGACCGTTTGACGCACTACCAGTGCGCCCTCACGGCCC